>Ga0209123_1000752_pt1 | contig 37733 bp, 30 predicted proteins | sample BarGraIncu00431A_FD_184500 | JGI IMG/M metagenome (GOLD analysis project Ga0209123, IMG submission 184500) | Arctic peat soil microbial communities from Barrow, Alaska, USA - Barrow Graham LP Incubations 004-31A (SPAdes) (version 2) | ecosystem: Environmental > Terrestrial > Soil > Wetlands >... | reverse complement strand
CAGGACAATATTCCAGACAACCTGTCACGATAACGGGTGGTAATTTGTTGAACCATGACCGTATCCTCCTTATGGGGATTATGGTCAAAGTATACAACCTGTTTGGTTCCGGCTACGCCGGGTTAGGAGAGGAGAACTAAAGCAGCACTTCCGCGGCAATGACAGGCTCGGCGAACTCGGCCGAGCTCTCGGTCAGGAACACTCCGTTCACATCCCGGTACAGGCGCGACACGCTCATGTCCTCGCAGTAGCCCACCCCGCCCTCGACCTGGATGGCGTCGATGAGGGAGTTGGTCCCCAGCCGGGAAAGCAGGAGCTTGACCGTGGCAGCCTCCGCCGCGAAACGCTCGCCGTTCTCGATCAGGGCTGCCGCGCTGTAAACGGCGCTGCGCCCCACCTGGATGCTGACGGCCATTTCCGCCAGCATGATCTGCACCGCCGGGAAGGACGCGATCGCTTTGCCGAACTGGTGCCTTTCCTTCGAGTAGTTGGCAGACTCCGTCAGGGCAGCCTGAACGACGCCGAGCACCAGCGCACCCTCGGCCACATTGGCCGCGGCCTTGGCCTCCTGCACCAGCGCGAGGCCACCGCCCGCGGTCCCCAAAAGGTTCGCCGCCGGCACCACGACATCAGTAAAGAGCAGTTCCGTCGACTGGCAGGCGCGCAGCCCCATCTTCTCGATGTTGCGCACTTGCGAAATCCCTTTGGTCCCGGCGTCAACGATAAACGCGCTCAGCCCTTTCACTCCGGCCGCCGGGTCGCTGAGAGCGATCACCACGTAGGTCCCGGCGACCCCGCCGTTTTCCACGTAGCATTTGCGGCCGTTCAGGACGTACTTGTCGCCGTCTTTGACTGCTACCAGGCGGTCCGGTCCGGCTCCCGGCGCATGGTCGGGCTCCGACCAGGCAAAGGCGCCGAGTTTCGCGCCGGAGCAAAGCCCGGGCAGGAAGGCCTCTTTCTGGCCCGGGGCCCCCCATTTGTTGATGGAGTAGGCGGCCAGCGCCACATGGTTCACCAGGATGGCCGCCACTCCGGCGCTCACCTTGGCGATCTCTTCGACGGTGAGGACGAAGCTCAGGTAGCCGGCCTCGGCGCCTCCGAAATCACCCGGGAAGCAGAGCCCGAAAAAGTCGTTTTCAGCAAGCTTCGCCACAACCTCCACCGGGTACACGCTGTCGCGGTCGATCTCCACCGCGACGGGCTCGATATATTCCTTGGCAAATTCGCAGGCGTTCTGCTGAATTAATTGCTGTTCTTCAGTCAATGGGTAACTCATTGTTTTTCGCTCTCCTTATGTTAGTGCCCGCGGCAGCCCGGAAATGATCAAAGGGCCCGGGAAACCACCAGGCGCTGGATCTGGTTACTTCCCTCGAAAATCTGGTAGACCTTGATGTCGCGCATCAGTTTTTCCACGACGGAATCCCTGGAATACCCCTTGGCTCCCATGAGCCGGACTGCGTCCGCGGCAACCCTCATCGCCGTGTCGGTCGCGAAGGTCTTCGCCATGGAGGACTCCTTGGTGATGCGCTGACCGGTTTCCTTCAGGCGCACACACTTGTAGACCAGGTCCCGGGCGGCTTCGATCTGGATCGCCATGTCGGCCAGCTTGAAGGCGACCGCCTGCTGCCTGATGTACGGCTTGCCGTCGATGTCGAGGCGCTCCTTGCAGTACTTGACCGCCTCGTCCAGCGCCCGGCGCGCCAGCCCGCAGGCGACCGAACCGACGGTGGCGCGGAATACGTCGAGGGTCTGCATCGCGTAGGTGAACCCTTCACCCTCCTCGCCCACCAGGTTCCCCTTCGGGATCCTGACGTTCTTCATGGTGATCTCCGCCGAGTCGGAGCAGCGCAGCCCGAGCTTGTGCTCGGCGTTGGTCCCGGTCAGGGCCTCCTGCGGCACGACGAAGGCGCTCAGCCCCTTGACTCCCTTGTCCAGGTTGGTGGAGGCGATCACCAGGATGACCTTGGCGTAGCTGCAGAAGGAGGCGAAGCACTTGGAACCGTTCAGGACCCACTCGTCGCCCTCCAGCCTCGCGGTGCTGGCAACCGAGCCCGCATCGGACCCCGCACCCGGTTCGGTGATCGCGAACCCGGCGAGACCTCCCGCGGTGATTTTCCCCATGTAGTATTTTTTCAGCTCCTCGCTTCCGGCGAGGCTCACCAGGTGCGCGCTCAAAAGGTTCCCGGTGAGGATGTTGGCGAAGGCGCAGCAGGCATAGCCGAGCTCTTCCACGATCAGGCTCTGGCTCACCACATCGTAGCCCGGCCCGCCGTACTGCTTCGAGATGGAGTGGGGGAAGATGCCGGCCTCCAGCGCTCTTTTCACGATGAACTCCGGGAACTCGCCGGACTTGTCGTGCTTTTCTGCGATCGGGATGATCTGACTGGTGGCAAAATCCCGGGCCAACTTCTGTACTCTTTGCTGCTCAGGGGTAAGAGTCAGGTCTACATTCATTTCGTTCACCATCCTTTGTGTAAGTTCGAAGAATGAGCTCGAAAGCTCGCGTTTATTTCAAACGTAACGCCGTGCTCTGCCGCATTCCAATCCAGAGGCGCTGTTAGGGCCAGTTGTTGTTTTTCCGCGACATAATTACCTTGCTTAAGTCAGCCGTGGGGAAACGACAAAAAGCCCTAAGAGCGCCATTGCACGAGGGGTTCGAGACCGGCCGTCCCCTGGCCGGTTGACGGAACTCTCACCTACCCGGCAAGGCACCATCATTACGTAAAAAGTCGACAGGGTCCGTTGAAGTGGGCACCCGCAAGGGGTGCCCCTACAATGCCTATCTGTAGGGATACCCCTTGCGGGTATCCTCGCGAATGCCCCTTTGAACGGCAGTGCCCCTTTCGCGAAGGGAGAACTGCCTCAGCCCAAGGGACCAACCTATTTGCTCAAAGCCGCCGTCAAGAGCGGGACTATTTCGTACAGGTCACCAACGATGCCGTAATCGGCCGCCTGGAAAATCGGCGCCTTTTCGTTGCTGTCCACCGCGACGATGATTCTCGAATCGCGGATGCCGGCTACGTGCTGGACCTGGCCGGAAACCCCCAGGCTGAAGTACAGTTCCGGCTTGACCTTCTGACCGGAGATACCGATGTAGCGCTCCACCGGAAGCCAGTGGTAATCCTCGGCTATCCCGCGCGAGCAGGCGACTTCGGCCTTCAGGCCGCCGGCCAGTGCTTCTGCCAGCGCCATGTCCTCTTTCTTTGCCAGCCCGCGTCCGACGCAGACGATGCGCTCGGCAGCGCTGATGTCCACTCCCTGGCGCTCGATGGGGCAGACGTTGCTGATGCTGACCCGGGCGTCTACGGCCGCCTGGTAGGAAACGACCTCTCCCGTCCCGGCGGAAGGAGCCGGTTCTTCGAAGGTGCGCGCCGCTACCGTGACCAGCGCCGGCAGAGTCACCGCTTCGGTGCAAAGGGCCAGGCCGCCGTACATCATGCGGGTGGTTTCCAGTTGTCCGTCCACAAAAGCCACGCTCTGCGCCTCAGTCACCATACCTGCCTGCAGGGTGGCGGCCACCTTGGCGGCCACGTCCTTGCCCCGGGCGGTTGCTCCGACCAGCACCACGGACGCGTTTTCGGCAGCAATTATGTCGCCGATGGCGGTGGCATACCCTTCGGGCCAAACGTTTTCACCATGCAGATCGAAAACCTTGTCGGCACCGGCCGCGATGAAGCCGGCGGTATCCGCGCTGGTCAAAGAGATGACAACTACCGGCTGGTTCACGGCCGCTTTGAGGCTAAGACCGGCCGTAACGAGCTGCCTGGCGATAGCACTGTCTTCCGAGTAAATGAATATTCCTGGCATCGTATGGGCTCCTTTCTAGGCCAAGCCTTCTGCGGCTAAGCTGGCTACAAGTTTGGCGACGTTGACAGCCTGGTCGGTTTCTTTGTACACGACGTTCTTGCGGTTCATGACAAACCCCTTGAGCGCCTTGCGGGTGGTCTTCGGGGTCAGCTGCGCTGCAGAAAGACCCAGGTCGGCGATCTTTATCTCGGTAGCGGGCTTTTTCGCCGCGCCGAGCACCTGTTTGAGACTCGGAATGCGCGGCTTGTTGATTTCCGGCAGCACGCTGATGACCGCGGGTCCCTCGACGGTGGCGACCTCGGTGCAGTCGGCCATTTTGCGGGTAGCGACGACCCGGTTGCCCTGCAGTTCGAGTTTCTGAACGTAGGTTACCGTCGGCAGCCCCAAGAGGGATCCCAGGCGGGGAGCGACCTGCTGGTTGTAAACGTCCGAGCTCCCCTCTCCGCAGATCACCAGATCGTAGGGGCCGTTCTTGCGGATGACGGCAGCCAGCACGTTGGCGGTGACGAAGGCGTCGGCGCTGTCGGCCGCCTCGTCGGCGATGTAGAAGGCCTGCTCCGGCCCGCGAGACAGTACGTCCTTGAACGACTGCTTGACAGCCGCCCCCCCGAAGGTCAGGACGTCGGTGTTGGCGCCCGCCGATTCCATCAACAGGGTGGCCTCTTCGATAGCGTTTTTGTCATATTCGCTGATTTTGTATTTGGCCCGGCTGGTATCAAGCGACTGGTTTTCGGAATTTATCTTGATGTCCTGTTCATCCATAGTCCATTTGTAGCAAGCTAGGATTTTCATTTCTCCCCCTTCCTGTCTGTCGACTTATTTATTCGACGATCGCATCAGTCGAGTGATGATCAATGTTGGGTACGTTCTGTCTCTGTTTCTATGTTCAAGGTAACGATAAAGCACCCTTTAGTCGTGTCAGAGCCCGTTTTGCCAGACGCGGATCTGGTCGATTTTTTTTCGAAGGTACTACTTCCTCATTGGCGTCTCTTCCGCCCTTCGCGTTCCTCCCCTTTCAAGGGGGAGGTCAGGAGGGGGATGGAGGAGATTCAGCCCACCGAGACGCCCCCATCCCCACCCCTGCCCTCCCCTTGAAGGGGAAGGAGTTATTAAACCGCGGATGATTGGCATCAACCGCGGCTCTTTTGGGCCAGCCCGTTAGCGATCTACCATTTTTCCAGCAGGCCGCCGTTCTCGATGAGCAGACGGGAAGCCGTGAGGCGCTGCACGGTGCGGGGGCCTTCCTCGAACCAGAGAGCTCTCGCATCGCGGTACATTCTTTCCACCGGTCCCTGCGGGAACTCTTCGAAGTAGCCGACGCCGCCGCAGATTTCCAGGCAGGCATCGGAGACGGTGCGTACGGTGTCGATGCCGTGCAGTTTGCAAAGAGACGACACCAGCTCGATGTCTTCGCCGCGGTCGTACCTTTTGGCGCAATCCATCAGCATGCAGCGCAGGGCGTGCACTTGGGCGGCCATGTCGGCGATGGTCTGCTGGATCGCCTGGCGGGCGGTCAGCGGCTTATTGAAGGTAACCCTGACTTTGGAGCGCGCGATGGCGATTTCCAGGAAACGCTGCGACATGCCGAGGCAGGTGACGGCGATCATTGCCCGCGAATGCGCGAGGGCAACCATGAAGATGTCGAGACCGTCGCCTTCCTTGCCCATGATGTTGTGGGCGGGAACCGGGCAGTTTTCCAGGCGGACGATGGCGTGGCCCGCTCCGCGGCACCCCATCATGTGCGGCATCGGGTCGAGGAAGTATCCCGGGGTGTCGGTCGGCACGAAGAATGCCGTGAGGCCGCCCTTTTTCCGTTTCGTTTCGTCGGTAACGGCGATGATGTAAGAGCCGTTGGCCACGTCGGTGTGGGAGATCAGGGTCTTCTTGCCGTTCAAGTAGTAGGTGTCGCCCTCTTTCTTCGCCGTCATGCGGATGTCGGCGCCGGAGCCGCAATCCGGCTCGGTCAGCGCGAAGTTGATGTAGGACTCGCAGGTGGCAAGCTTCGGCAGCCAGGCGTCCTTCAGGTCCTGCGCGCCATGGTCGTGCATGATCTTCCAGTTAAGGCCGTTGGCGTGATGCAGATTCATCCTCATGCCCCCGGGACCCCGGCAGAACTCCTGCATCACGACGAAGAACTGTTCGCAGTTAAGTCCCAGACCGCCGTACTGCTCCGGGAGTGCCAGCGAGAAAAGGCCGGCCTTGTTGCAGATTTCGAAGTACTCCGGAGGAAAAACGTGGGTTTTTTCAATCTCCGGCTGGAGCGCTTCCAGTTCGACCTCGGTTACCTTCCTGATCTTGAGACACAGGGCTTTGAGTGCTTCTTCTGTCAATAACATCGCTTGAATCTCCTCTTGATTATTGTTGCGTTGATGGGACATTGCCCTGGCCTCGCGGCCCGTACAGCAAACTTTGTGCTACGATACTGCCGATTCGACTGACTGTTTACCTCACCTCCTTATTCTGGATAAGTATTTTTGGGGTAGCGAGCTATTTCAATTTCAGATAGGCATCGGTCAATAACAGCCGGCCGGTGCCCCTCAATATGTGTACTTCACAAAACCTGTCTGCAACCTACGCTGTGGTCGCCTTGACCAGATAAGCCGTGTTGTTTGTTGCAGCGTTTCCATGCTTTATTTATACTTTTATTTTTTATAACAATCTAATTCTTTATACTTCTGCATTCACCCCGATTCTATAGACATATGCTATGGTTTGTACGGTCGGCGACCAGCCGAATGCCAATGCTTCGTGCCTAAACCAATTGATTATTGCCTTGACCGGAAGGCCGATTGAATATTACTATCAGGCGGCTTGCTGGCGGAGTGTCTGCACATAAGCCTAACCTGCTGATATTATTAACTAGCGTCTGGCGCTGGCAACGGGCGGTTCCCCGTCCGCCAAAGTATCAGGGCGCATGATGATGCGCCCCTGCGAAGAAAAGAGTGTCTGGGCGCATGCAGCGTCCGGAAAGTCCCCTCTCCGGAGGGGGAGGGTCAGGGAGGGGGAAATCAACTTTTTCCCCGACAAAAACGTCATCGCAGTAGAGGCTGACCGCTCATCAGGTTTGCAGGGAAAAAAACGGGCACACAGGGAGGACGGGGATCGTGAATATCGTTTTGGTGGGATACCGCGGCGCGGGAAAAAGTACCGTCGGCAGATTGCTGGCAAAACGTCTCTGCATGCGCTACGTTTGCATGGACGCGGAAATCATAAAAAGCATGAACATGGACACCTCTGAGATAGTCCAGAAATATGGCTGGGATAAATTCCGCGAGATAGAATCCGAATTGGCCAAAGAGCTGACCTGGCTGGACGGCATCATCATCGACACCGGCGGCGGTGTCATCGAGCGTCGGGAAAACATCGATTATCTGCGGCAAAATACTGTTGTTTTCTGGCTGCAGGCTTCGGTAGAGACCATTTTATCACGCATCAAGGATTGCACGGCCCGCCCCGCGCTGACGGCGGGTAAAACCTTTTTGGAAGAAGTCTCCGACGTCCTGGCAGTTCGGGAGCCCAAATACCGATCGGCCGCCCATCACCAGATCAACACGGATGGATCGGACCCCAATCAGGAAGTCGAAGCCATCGCGAGAATCTGGGAGTCGCTCCCCCCGGAAAAGCGCACCCCGGCAGGCAGCCAGGAAGCAGGCGAGTTCACCTTCCTGAAAAAGGTCGTGCTGGGATGATGTGAAGGGAGGGCCCGACCTCTGGCAACTTTACAGGAAACGCCCCCGCCCCTTCAAGGGCCGGAGTCACTGCCATTATTATTAAGGACTGATCCTGCCCGGGTAGAGACGCATTGCATGCGTCTCGCTCACCTGATCACGCTTAGACAATCCAGAGCGCGGCAGCACTGAGACGCATGCAATGCGTCTCTACACTACAGGCTTGCCCTCCTCTTCAGAGAGTTACTGCGGCCAGCGCTCGTTACTGATAGGTATTTTTAAACCCGGCATAAACCCTTTCCGCTTCGGCCATGATATCCCCGATGATCCGTGCTGCCGGTTTTATCTCTTTCACCAAGCCGGCAACCTGCCCGGCTGAATAACACCCGGTCTCCTCACCCTGCACTGCCCTTCGGATAGAGCCCGACAACAGGTATAAAATTTCCTCCGCAGAGGCGTTGCGTTTAACCAATGCCTCAAACTGCTCGGTGAAAGCGTTCCTGATGCAGCGGACCTCCTTGCCGTGAGGGTCCTTCGTCAGGGTGATATCCCTATCAAGCGCCTTCAGTACCTTTTCCTTGTATACCCGGCTGACATCACACTCTTCAGCAACCAAAAAAGCGGTTCCCATCTGCACGCCAGCCGCTCCCAGCATGCAGGCCGCCAGAAAACCCCTGCCGTCGGCAATCCCCCCCGCAGCCAGAACGGGAATCGCGACAGCGTCAACGACCTGCGGGATTAACGGTAAGGTCGTCATTTTGCCGATATGCCCGCCCCCCTCCATCCCCTCGGCCACCACGGCAGCCGCTCCCAGGGCTTCCATTTTTATCGCGGCGCGCACGTGAGGAACCACGGGTATGACCTTGCACCCTGCCGACACCAGCATTTCCATAAACGGTTCGGGCGAGCCCGCACCTGTCGTCACGACGGCGACCCTTTCTTCGGCGCAGACCAGGGCTACTTCCTGCGACCTGGGGTTTTCCAGGATGATGTTGACGCCAAAAGGCTTCCCCGTGACCAAGCGCGCGGTGGCAATCTCTCTTCGGGCAAATTCCGCGTCGGCAAAGGCCGTGGCGATGATGCCGAGGCCGCCTGCCTCGCTTACCGCACCGGCCAGATGCCCGTTGGAAATATGGGCCATGGCCCCCTGAAAAATCGGATATTCAATCCCTAACAAGGTGCATCTCGGCGTCTTGAACATGAATAATCTCCCGTTGTGCGGCCTGTCGGCATTTCACCGAGGCGTCAGCTGAAGTAAAATCGGCACCAGAATCAGGCCGCCAAGGACCGAATAGGAGATGATGCCGGCGGCCAGTTCCTGGTCCAGGTCTTCCATGGCGGTAAACACCAGGCTGGTGATCCCCGCCGGCGAGCAGGACGCGACCAAAACGACTACCCGGGGCAGTCCCTCCAGGCCGGCCAGGTAACTCAGGAGATATCCCAGCAGCAGGCCGCCCCCCATCCTGAGGAAAACCGCGGTAAATACCGCCCCTTTCTGGCTGATTTTGGGGCGAAAAAAAATACCCAGCGCCAGCATCATGAGCGGAGTCGACAGGTGTCCCAGCATCCTGAAGAATTGGACGATCAGATCCGGAAGCTCCAGGTGGCTCTGATTCATGATAAGGGCGCAGAAAAGCGACAAAAGCGGTGGAGAACTGGCGAACTTTCTCAGCATGACCGCCATGCTGGCCGAATTAGGTCCGTACTTGCACGCCAGAAAATAGGTGAAAGTCCAGACGATGAAGGTATTGCCGAAGTCGAACAGCGAGACCAGTGCCAGCCCCTCCTCGCCTCCGGTCGCAAGCAGGAAGGGGTAGGAAAAAGCCACGTTCATGACCAGCACGCTCACCAGGAAGGACCCGTGGGCGGGCCTTGGCAGATGCAGAGCTTTGCCGCAGCTGTGCGCGGAGAAATAGGATATCAGGATGATCAAGACGGCTATCACGGGGAGCCAGAGCAGTTCCAGTGTCAGATGCATCTGGGACACTGACAAAAAGATCAAGGCCGGGACGGATACATTGAAAAAAACCTTCAGGAGGGTATCTCCGTCGGTTTTATCCAATACCTTCCCGGCCTTAAGCAGATAGCCGAACGCGAATACCAGTACAATCGGTATGATCTTCTCAAACGCAGCACCCATGGAGCAGAACCCCTACTTGACGCCGGTGCTTCCCGGAATCCCTAATTCTTCCAGTGCACGCTTTTGAGGGTACCCTGGCCCGCGGCTTCTTTGCGCGGCTTGAGCATCCGGTTCTTGTCGTCCACGAAGACGAGCTTCGGCTGGTGGCTCAGCGCCTCGGCGTCAGACAGGGCTACGAAGCTCGCGATGATGACCAGGTCCTGGGGCGCCACTAACCTGGCCGCCGCGCCGTTCAGGCAGATGACGCCCGACCCCGGAAGCCCCTCGATGGCATAGGTTTCCAGGCGGCTGCCGTTGGTCACGTCCCAGATGCTGACCGCCTCGTAAGGGATGATGTCCGCGGCCTTCATCAAATCGCTGTCGATGGTTATGCTCCCTTCGTACTGCAGGTCCGCTCCGGTCACCGTCGCCCTGTGAATCTTGCTCTTCAGCATCTTTCTGTCCATCGGCCTACTCCTCTCCTAAAATGCAGTTGTCGATAAGTCGCACCGGGCCAAAGCGCACCGCGAGAGCGACCAGCATCCTCCCGTCCACGCGGTACGAGGGAAGCAGGGTATCCGGGTCCCGGAATTCCAGGTAGTCGAGCTCGGCCCGGCACCTGGCCTGGATCGGGTCCAGCGCCGCCCGCCGCAGCTCGTGCAGGGAGGCCGCTCCGTCCCGGAAAGCGACCCGCGCTGCCATCAGCGCCTGGGAAAGGCACGGTGCGCTTTTCCGCTGGACGGGGTCGAGCCTGCTGTTGTGGGAGCTGAGCGCCACCCCGTCCCGGTCCCGGATGATCGGCATGCCGACGATCTCCAGGTCCATGTTGAAGTCCTGCACCATGCGCCTGATGACGGCCAGCTGCTGGTAGTCTTTCTGCCCGAAAAAGGCGAGCTTCGGGGTCACGATGTTGAAGAGTTTGGCGACGACCGTGGTCACCCCGCGGAAATGGCCGGGCCGGCTCGCGCCGCACAGCTCCTTGGTCACTTCCTCGACCACGAGCCAGCTTTTGAACCCCGCGGGATACATGTCGAGGGGCTTGGGTACGAACACCACGTCGACCCCCTCCTCACGCGCGAGGCTCAGGTCGCGCTCCAGGTCCTGCGGGTAGCTGTCCAGGTCCTCGTTGACACCGAACTGGGTCGGGTTTACGAAGATGCTCAGCACAACCAAGGTGGCGCGTTTCCTCGCCTCCCGCAAAAGCGAGGCGTGCCCCTGGTGCAGATACCCCATGGTGGGGACCAGGGCGATTTCACCGCGGTGATCCCGGGCGAACTGCTGCATCTCGGCGACCGTTTCTATCACTATCATGAGAAAGAATGCCTCTCGTCGGGAAAGGTCCCGGACTTCACCTCCGCGATGTAGCTCGATACCGCGTCAGTAATTACCGGGGCGAGGTCCGCGTAGCGCTTGACGAACTTCGGCGCATACTTGCTGCACAAACCCAGGATGTCGTGCAGCACCAGCACCTGGCCGTCGCACTGCGGCCCCGCCCCGATACCGATAGTGGGGATGGCGAGCGCGGCGGTGATCCTCCCCGCCAGGGCCATCGGAATCCCCTCCAAAACAACTGCAAACGCGCCGGCGCGCTCCACGGCAAGGGCGTCAGCCAGGAGCTTCTCTCCCTGTTCCTCCCCCTTTCCCTGCACCCTGAAGCCCCCCATGCGGTGCAGCGACTGCGGGGTGAGCCCGATGTGGGCCATCACCGGGATATCCATGTCGCAGATGGCAGAGATCGTGCCGGCCACCTGGGCACCCCCTTCCAGCTTGACCGCCGCGGCCCCCCCCTCCTTGATCAGCAGTCCGGCGTTGAGCCGGGCGGAGCTGAGATCGGTCTGATAGGAAAGGTAGGGGAGATCCGCCACGACGAGCGCCTGCGGGCGCGCCCGCACGACGGAGCGGGTGTGGTAAATCATATCCTCCATGGTGACCGGCAGGGTGTTGTCATAGCCGGCGACGACGACGCCGACCGAGTCCCCCACCAGAATCATGTCGATGCCGCAGCCGTCCATGAGCCCGGTCATCGGGTAGTCGTAGCTGGTGAGGACCGCGATGCGCTCCCCAGCCGCCTTCATCTTCTGGAAATCGAGGATCGTTTTTTTCTGCATATAGACACCTGTTCCCCTTCAAAATGCACTCTCCCGGCGGCTAAAGCACTCCGGGAGCACAAGGCCCGCTACACGGTCCGCAGTTTTGCCGGACCTTTCCCCACCGCTTGCGTGTCGACGCTTTCCAGAAGGTGCCCCATTTTCTCCCGTTTGGTCTTGAGGTACCCGGCGCTCGCGGCGGTCGCCGCAATCTGCAGGGGGACCCGCTCCACGATCTCCATGCCGTGGCCGTGCAGCCCCGCAATCTTGCGCGGGTTGTTGGTCATGAGGCGTATCTGGCCGGCTCCGAGCTCCGCCAGGATCTGGGCGCCGATGCCGTACTCCCGCAGGTCGCCCCGGAAGCCGAGCGCCTCATTGGCCTCCACCGTGTCCATGCCGCAGTCCTGCAGGGCGTAGGCCTTCAACTTGTTGACCAGACCGATGCCGCGCCCTTCCTGGCGCAGGTAGAGCAGGATGCCGCACCCCTCGGCGCCGATCGTTTCCAAGGCGCGGTCCAGCTGGCTGCCGCAGTCGCAGCGCTCGCTGCCGAAGATGTCGCCGGTCAGGCACTCGGAGTGCACCCGCACCAGGGTCGGCCGGTCGGCCTTGATCTCCCCCATGACGAGGGCAAGGTGCTCCCGGCCGTCCACGTCGTTTTCGAAGGTGACCACCCGGAACTTCCCGAAGCGGGTAGGAAGCGCCGCCTCGGCGGTGCGGCGCACCAGGGTCTCGCTCCCCAACCGGTAAGCCACCAGGTCGGCCACGGAGCAGATCTTGATGCCGTGCTCCAGGGCGAATTTCTTCAGCTGGGGCATGCGGGACATGGTGCCGTCGTCGTTCATGATCTCGCAGATGACGCCGGCCGGTCTCAGCCCCGCCAGACGGGCCAGGTCGACCGATCCCTCGGTCTGGCCGGTGCGCACCAGCACGCCGCCGTCCTTCGCCCGCAGGGGAAAAATGTGCCCGGGACGGGAAAGGTCTATCGGTGTGCTGGCATCGTCCAGGGCGACCTGGATGGTGCGCGCCCGGTCGGCGGCGGAGATGCCGGTACTGACTCCAGTCCGCGCCTCGATGGAGACGGTGAAGCCGGTCCCGAAGGAAGAGGTGTTATGGGAAACCATCATCGGGAGGCCCAGGTGGTCGCAGCGCTCACCGGTGAGGGAGAGGCAGATGAGCCCCCGTCCGAAGCGCGCCATGAAATTGATCGCCTCGGGGGTGACCATCTCGGCGGCCATGGTCAGGTCCCCTTCATTTTCCCGGTCTTCGTCATCCACCAGGATTACCATCTTCCCCTGGCGGATATCCTCAATGGCGGCTTCGATGCTGCATCGTGGCATGACATGCTCCTTTGGTTGGCTGACACGTTGAGGCGGGAACCCGCAAGGGGTGCCCCTACAAAAAAAGGTTTACTTCTGGTGGGTTCCGCCCGGCCGCTCTCCTGGCCAATGGCTGCACCCTAACAACGAGCAACTGAATGCCGTGAACGGAACGCGCGGCTGATGGCGCCGGCTGACACTCTTGCAGAAGGGGAAAAAGTAGATAGAGAAACCATCTATTGTTTTCCCGTGCAATCACTGGCAGCGGGGCGGCTTATTTCGCTTCCAACTCTTTGAGGATGTCATCTGCTTCTTTTAATTTGTTATTAAGCTTGGCCAGTTCTTCTGCCGAATACACTTTGGTCCCTTTTTTGATCTCGGCGTTAATTCTCTTCATCCGTTTCTGGATGGTGTCCACCTGGGTGACGCAGTTTTTCGAAGCGAGCAGGCACTGATCCTTTTCCTCCTTGGCCGTTCCGGCTGTCGCCTGTAGGCAGGTCCCCATAACTAATGCCGCAATCAAGGTGAGAACTGTTTTTTTCATGGGCCTTTATCCTTTTTTTAGTTGGGCAGTTGGCATCGTTCCCACGCGGGTGCGCGGGAACGATGAGACCAGAAGCCTAAAGCAGCACTTCTGCGGCAATGACAGGCTCGGCGAACTCGGCCGAGCTCTCGGTCAGGAACACTCCGTTCACATCCCGGTACAGGCGCGACACGCTCATGTCCTCGCAGTAGCCCACCCCGCCCTCGACCTGGATGGCGTCGATGAGGGAGTTGGTCCCCAGCCGGGAAAGCAGGAGCTTGACCGTGGCAGCCTCCGCCGCGAAACGCTCGCCGTTCTCGATCAGGGCTGCCGCGCTGTAAACGGCGCTGCGCCCCACCTGGATGCTGACGGCCATTTCCGCCAGCATGATCTGCACCGCCGGGAAGGACGCGATCGCTTTGCCGAACTGGTGCCTTTCCTTCGAGTAGTTGGCAGACTCCGTCAGGGCAGCCTGAACGACGCCGAGCACCAGCGCACCCTCGGCCACATTGGCCGCGGCCTTGGCCTCCTGCACCAGCGCGAGGCCACCGCCCGCGGTCCCCAAAAGGTTCGCCGCCGGCACCACGACATCAGTAAAGAGCAGTTCCGTCGACTGGCAGGCGCGCAGCCCCATCTTCTCGATGTTGCGCACTTGCGAAATCCCTTTGGTCCCGGCGTCAACGATAAACGCGCTCAGCCCTTTCACTCCGGCCGCCGGGTCGCTGAGAGCGATCACCACGTAGGTCCCGGCGACCCCGCCGTTTTCCACGTAGCATTTGCGGCCGTTCAGGACGTACTTGTCGCCGTCTTTGACTGCTACCAGGCGGTCCGGTCCGGCTCCCGGCGCATGGTCGGGCTCCGACCAGGCAAAGGCGCCGAGTTTCGCGCCGGAGCAAAGCCCGGGCAGGAAGGCCTCTTTCTGGCCCGGGGCCCCCCATTTGTTGATGGAGTAGGCGGCCAGCGCCACATGGTTCACCAGGATGGCCGCCACTCCGGCGCTCACCTTGGCGATCTCTTCGACGGTGAGGACGAAGCTCAGGTAGCCGGCCTCGGCGCCTCCGAAATCACCCGGGAAGCAGAGCCCGAAAAAGTCGTTTTCAGCAAGCTTCGCCACAACCTCCACCGGGTACACGCTGTCGCGGTCGATCTCCACCGCGACGGGCTCGATATATTCCTTGGCAAATTCGCAGGCGTTCTGCTGAATTAATTGCTGTTCTTCAGTCAATGGGTAACTCATTGTTTTTCGCTCTCCTTATGTTAGTGCCCGCGGCAGCCCGGAAATGATCAAAGGGCCCGGGAAACCACCAGGCGCTGGATCTGGTTACTTCCCTCGAAAATCTGGTAGACCTTGATGTCGCGCATCAGTTTTTCCACGACGGAATCCCTGGAATACCCCTTGGCTCCCATGAGCCGGACTGCGTCCGCGGCAACCCTCATCGCCGTGTCGGTCGCGAAGGTCTTCGCCATGGAGGACTCCTTGGTGATGCGCTGACCGGTTTCCTTCAGGCGCACACACTTGTAGACCAGGTCCCGGGCGGCTTCGATCTGGATCGCCATGTCGGCCAGCTTGAAGGCGACCGCCTGCTGCCTGATGTACGGCTTGCCGTCGATGTCGAGGCGCTCCTTGCAGTACTTGACCGCCTCGTCCAGCGCCCGGCGCGCCAGCCCGCAGGCGACCGAACCGACGGTGGCGCGGAATACGTCGAGGGTCTGCATCGCGTAGGTGAACCCTTCACCCTCCTCGCCCACCAGGTTCCCCTTCGGGATCCTGACGTTCTTCATGGTGATCTCCGCCGAGTCGGAGCAGCGCAGCCCGAGCTTGTGCTCGGCGTTGGTCCCGGTCAGGGCCTCCTGCGGCACGACGAAGGCGCTCAGCCCCTTGACTCCCTTGTCCAGGTTGGTGGAGGCGATCACCAGGATGACCTTGGCGTAGCTGCAGAAGGAGGCGAAGCACTTGGAACCGTTCAGGACCCACTCGTCGCCCTCCAGCCTCGCGGTGCTGGCAACCGAGCCCGCATCGGACCCCGCACCCGGTTCGGTGATCGCGAACCCGGCGAGACCTCCCGCGGTGATTTTCCCCATGTAGTATTTTTTCAGCTCCTCGCTTCCGGCGAGGCTCACCAGGTGCGCGCTCAAAAGGTTCCCGGTGAGGATGTTGGCGAAGGCGCAGCAGGCATAGCCGAGCTCTTCCACGATCAGGCTCTGGCTCACCACATCGTAGCCCGGCCCGCCGTACTGCTTCGAGATGGAGTGGGGGAAGATGCCGGCCTCCAGCGCTCTTTTCACGATGAACTCCGGGAACTCGCCGGACTTGTCGTGCTTTTCTGCGATCGGGATGATCTGACTGGTGGCAAAATCCCGGGCCAACTTCTGTACTCTTTGCTGCTCAGGGGTAAGAGTCAGGTCTACATTCATTTCGTTCACCATCCTTTTCTTTTTAGTTCACCTTTCCGGCTAGGCAGGCGCCCCCTCACCGGGCGGTCTCCTGCCTGACAGGCGGGGAGATACTTTAGAACACCAGGTTCATCATGATGGTCGCTTTATAGGGGTTGTCGGGCGTCTTGCCGTTGGCGGCCTGGTGCTCGTAGAAATCCCCCAGGAAGGCGTAGGCAAAGCGCGGGGTGATGGTCAGATTTTCTTTGGCCTTGAACGGCAGCTGCACGTTTAATTCGGTGCCGAGCTGTCTGCCGGAGGATGCGACAATCGTCGAGTTGCGCGCGGAAACCGCGCCATAACCTGCATTGACCTTCGTTGCCAGCCGGTCGGTCAAGGGAAGCGTGTAGCCGACCCAGGCGAGTGCGGCACCCTGGCCGGCGTTGTTGTCGTACCAAAGGGCGTTATTTCTTCCCATGATGAGGAGGTTGTCACGCGCGAGGATCATCAGGTCGGTTGCCATGTAGCTACCTTCGCCGGCGAGCGTCACAAAGGCGTTGGTCCGGTTCGGGTTTTTGCCGTCGTCGCCGGACATGTAGATGACTTCAGCCTTGATGGTGCCCGGACCGAGCTTCGACTTGGCGCCCAGGTTGGCCGTGAAGGCTGAGATATCCTTGTCGACGGTTTTGCCGAACTGGTAGAGGAAGAAGCCGTCCAGAGCCACCGGTCCGAGCTGCCCCTGGGCGTTGACGCCCAGCATGTGGACGTTTTCTTTGTATTTGATTGTGTAGGTTGCCCCTTCGGTCGTGACCGAGCTGCCGTACAGTTTCTTGGCAATGTCGCTGTAGAGCAGGTAATAGCTGCCGCCGACCGTCAGTTTGTCGTTCACCTTGTGTTTTACGTCCACAAGCCACCAGTCCGCCGATACCGTGCCGTAGGAAATCCCGGCGGTACCGAGGGCCGGGTTAGTCAGGGTGCCGGTGCTGATCCCGAACGTGGTGCCGTTGGTGTTGTAAGGGGTCGGGTTGGTGGCGCCGCTCGTATTGGCGGCACCGGTGCTGTTGGTGGCGGTCGCATAGTTGGTGGAGCCGTTATCGGCGAGGCGGGAGAACCCAACCCTCACGGAGGTGTCACCGAACTTGGAGGAAATGACGGCGGCTGCCACATCGTTGGACTCGAAGACACCCTTATAGTTGTCTTCGAGGTACATGAGGCCGACTTTGGAGTTGATGTGCAGGCTGCCGGGATGGAAGGTATAGTCGAGGTAAACGTCCTTGGTGCGCAGGTTGACTGCGTCGGTGCCGATGGCGCCGCCGCCGGAAACGCCGGCCGCGTAGTCTGAATCGCCCCAGCGGGAGTTCATCTCGAACTGGGTCACCAGCTTAAGGTCGTTGTCGATTTTAGCGATGTACATGACGCGCGTGCGCTGGTCCAGAAACGTCGCATTGCTCGGATGCTGATCCCTTATATTGGTGGCCGCAGTCGTACCGGTCTGGGCAAACATATTGGAACCGTTGTAGGTGTAGTAGCTGGCCGCCTCGGACCCCTCGAAGTTACTCGCCACCGCCCCCAACCGGAACATGCCGTGGAACTCGTTTTCCAACGCCAACGCCGGGATTGCGCTGACTGCACTCAGGGCTGCTGCGACTGAGATTGCAATTATCTTACTGTGAACCTTCATCTCTTGCCTCCTTTGCATAAGTTAGTGATATGTGCCTTTACGTCGAAACCGAACTCTCAATTTGACTGCCCCTGCACTACACAGGCATCCTCCCATGCCATAACAAAATAAATCAGTTACAATTTCAGACCATGACAAGATCGTTCGTAAACTATTCGAGGCAATACAAAATAAGCATTGAGGTGCATAGAGGTACACAGAGGAAATAGTTAGCCAAAAAGCTAAGATCTTTATGTTCTAGACATAAGTAGTAGTCTTAATTTTCCTCTGTGTACCTCTATGCACTTCCATCGTGAGTTTCCTATAAGTTGTTTATACTTCGCTCTTATAAAAGAGTCTAATTCTAATTTCTTCTGTATTTCATAGGTTTCTATAGATATATCCTATGGTTTGTGGGACAGGTTCAATCGGTAAGAAGAGTAATTTCGCTAGGGAGTTACTGCTGGCGTGAGTATTTAAGCGGAGATCGGGCGCGGCTTTGAGACAGCAGGGAACCGGCACACAGGGTACCAGGCTGGCAAGTACCTGGCAGCTTTGCCCGGATACAGCATACAGCCACCAACAAGCGCACGTATACATTTCTGCAAGGAAGGCAGCCATAGCCAATAAGCATTTTATAATCTTTAATCCATTGACATTACCCCGGCCATACTTTAACTAGGTCTAGATGCTCCTTCCCGGCAGATCCCGACGCAGCACTCACTCCCGAATAAACCGTCAGGTGGAAAGATCAGTTTCAGTGTCATCGGAATGGAGGGAAAATGAATATCTATCAGCTTCAGTACTTCAGGACCATGGCCAAGATGCAGCATTACACCCAGGCATCCAAAGTACTCTGTGTCACCCAGCCAACTCTCAGTAATGCCATATCGGCATTGGAAGAAGAACTGGGGACCTCCTTATTTGAAAAGCAGGGACGCAATGTCGTACTGAGTCAGCACGGAAAACTTTTTTTAACCTACATTGAGCGCGCGCTGGATGAATTAAAGGCCGGAACCGACAAGGTGAAGGAACTGGTGGGAAACTTACAGGCCCCCATCAATATCGGATTTATCTACACCCTCAGTTCCAACTTCATTCCCGGCCTGATCGCCGGGTCCAGGAAAAACAAAGAACATGCCGACCTCGGCTTTACCCTGTACGAGGCGACGACCATCAACGAATGCACACCAGGGCTCATTAAAAATTTGAAAGGCGGCAACCTTGACCTGATCTTCGTTTCCCTCCCCCCCAAGGACGCTGATATAGAGTTCGTCCCCATCTGTGAACAGGAGCTGGTGGCCATCCTCCCCTGCGATTCACCCATCGCGTGCCATGACTCGATCGACCTTAAGGACGTGGAACACTATCCGCTGATACATTATTCAGGGAAATCGGGGCTGCAGCGCGAGATAAACCGGATGTTCGAGAAGGTGAACATTACCCCGAAAGTCTGCTGCGAAGTGGAGGACGAATTGACCATCGCGGGACTGGTGGCGGCCAACATTGGCATAGCCATCGTACCGGGCAGTCCCAACTTCAGAGCCTTCAAGATAAAGGTTCTCCCCATCAGCAATCCCAAGCATAAAAGGACCATTTACCTGGGCTACATGAAGAACCGGGCCGAGTCCTTGCCCATCCAGTACTTCAAGGAATTTGCCATCAAGCATGCGCCCCAAATCATGAATGCGGACGTGGGGAGTATGTGACCAGAGTGTAGGGGCGAATCATCATTCGCTCAGCACTGCTGCCTCTGGAACGCACCCAATATCGAGCAACTAGTTGAGCGCCACCCAGGCCGGAGCGAAGCGCCTTTTAAGTAACATCGAGGCCCTTCGACTCCGCTCAGGGACCGGTCGCTCGCTGAGCGGAGTCGAAGCTCAAACGACTCCGAACGGATTATTGATTGCCAGAGGGCCGCCAAGGTCGGCGCGGTGCGCTCCTTGGCAAAGCTCCTTCGACATAAAAAGGGCCGCCCGATGGGCGGCCCTTTTTGCTACCGATACTGCCAAAGCAAATCAGGCTCTGGCTGCCACGCACGCTAAGGCGCCAGCGGAACGTCGTCGACGTAGTTCGGGTCGACGGGTGAGTCCAGCAGGATCGCCCCTTTGGCCGCCAGGTCCTCCAAGCGCGCCTCCGTGCAGCCGACCTTCCTCAGTTCCTCGGCGGTGTCCTGACCGAGCCTCGAAGGCTGAACGAAATCATCGATGTTGGTCTTCAGCGTGGAGATATTGTGCGGAATGTTGGTCTGAAGCACGGAGCCGACATCCGGGAAGTTGACGTACTTCAGGGTGTTCGGGTTCTCCCGCGTGATCTGCTCGACGGCCTGCGCCTTGTCGAGGACCGTTGCGATGCAGAAGTCCTTGTCCTCGAGCCACTTTTCCCACTCGGCCGTCGCCCTCCCCTTGATGATCCCCTCCAGCTTCGCGAAGGCCTCGGGTACCTCCCAGCGGCGATGCAGGTGCGCATCGATCAGATCGGGTGCGTCGATCGCCTGGCAGAAGGATTCCCAGAACTTCATCTCGACCATGCCCAGGGCCAGTTTGCCGCCGTCCTTCGTTTCATAAACGTTGTAGCAGGTCGACGGGTATTCCAGGTCGTCCTTCTTGCAGACCTTGCCGTTGAAGCAGAAACGGCTGTCGAGCAGAGAGTTCCACCAGACGAGGCTGTCGTACATGGAGATATCGATGAAGGCCCCCGCGCCGGACACCTCGCGGGAGTAAAGCGCGGCAAGGATCGCCTGGCACGCCACCATGCCGCTCGACAGGTCGCAAAGGTGCAGCGGAGAGGTCGAGCCGTGGTTCACGGAAAGGTAGCCGGACTGCGCCTGCATGTTCAGGTCGTGCTGCGCCTTCAGGCTGCGGGGGTCTTCCTGGCCGTAGCCGGAGATCGACAGGTAGATGATGCCGGGGTTGATCGCCTTGATCGACTCGTAGTCGATGCCGAGCTTTTTGGTCACGCCGGGTCGGAAGCTCTCGACGATGACGTCCGCCTTGGCGGCCATCTTGAGGAAGAACTTGACGATATCCTTGTCCTTCAGGTTGATGGCGATCGACTTCTTGTTGCGGCCGAGGGCCGTTATGTAGTAGCTGATCCCGTTGATGGTGGGGTAATCGTGACGGCAGAAATCGCCCAGGCCGGTGTCCTCGACCTTGATGACCTTGGCACCCCAGTCGGCAAGGGGCTGCGTGGCATAGCCGCCGGGGAGGTAACGGGAAAAGTCCAGAACGGTCAGTTTGGAGAACGGGGTCTGCTTCATTTGCTGCACCCTCCTTTGCACGCCGACGGGCCGGCGCTCGGGTAGCTCGGCTCCAGGGCGACCGCGGGAACCGGGGTGCCGCTGTAGCAGAGCACGTCGCCGCTTGCGACGAGCTTGTCCACCTGCTCCGCGGTGTAGCCGTGTTCCAGCATGATGGCGCGGGTGTCGTAGCCTATGGGACGCGAGCGGTGCAGGACCGGATTGCCGAGACTCTTCAAGCGAAACGGTGCGGTGGTGACCGTGTAGGTTTTGTCCGGTCCGTAACCCTGGTCCTCATACTTGATCTTACGCAGCTGGTCGTTGTCGAAGGCCTCTTTGTCCTCGAGGACATCATTGACGGTGAAGCACTTCTGGAAGGGTATGTCTTTTTCCTTGAAGATCGGCTCCCATTCGGCGAAGGTTTTCTTCTTGAACGCTTCCTCCATCGCCGCGACGACTTCCACAAAGTTGCCGTTCTCGGAGATCGCTTCCAGCGTGTTGTAAGCGGGGTCGTTGATGTATTTGTCGAGCCCGATGGTCTCGAAAACGAGCGGGCAGTATTTGTTGTAGTGGCCAAAGCAGATGAGGAACCAGACCCCGTCCGAGCTGGCATAACTGTTGTTGGTCGGGCACTTGGCCTGCCTGCGGTTCTTCGGGTGGTCGAGCCCCTGCTGCTGGGCGATGATGGCGCAGGTCATGCCCCAGGTCGCCACGTGGTACAGGCTCGTGGTAACCTTGTCGCCGATGCCGGTCCTCAGCGCCCCCGCATAGGCTGCGAGCACGCCGGCGGAAAGCGCGTTCGAGGCGTTCCAGTCGCCAAAGGCGATCGGCGCGTTGGCAGGCTGGAAGTTGTCCGCCTGCGGGAAGGACATGCAGATGCCGCCGCGCGCGGAATAGGAGGTCGCGTCGAACCCCTTCGCGTCGCGCTCGGGACCGAACTCTCCATAGCCGCGCAGCTGCCCCCAGACGAGCTTCGGGAACTTTTTGTGCAGGGTGTCGAAGTCGAGGCCGAGCTTCACCAGGGCGCTGTCGCGAAAACTGGTGATCATGATGTCGGCGTCCGAGAGCATCTTCATCATGAATTCGTGCCCCGCGTCGCTTTTCAGGTTGAGGGCCGTCCACTCCTTGTTGAAGGAACCGCAGTCGTAAGCGACGTCGTCGAACTCGGTCCTGAACTTCATGCCCCAGGCCATGCCCTGGGTGCGCTGCTCGTCGCCGCTAAAGGGCTCCACCTTGATGACCTTGGCACCCAACTCGCCGAAGATACGGGAACAGCCCGGCCCCGCCGCATAGGCGGTCAGGTCGATGACTTTCACTCCTTGCAAACCACTCATAGGTTTCTCCTTATCGATTAATTGTCATCCACAAAATCGCCTCATTTGTTCGAACTGAGCCCCGATAGGGAGGTACCGGGGCTCAGAATAGAATCCGTCATTTTGCTGCAGAAAATCGGAGAGCCCTTGGGCTTACGGCTCCAGGATGATGCGCAGCCCTTCGCTCTTGTCCAAGAGTTCCATCCCCTTGTGCCAGTCGGAAAGCGGCATGACGTGGCTTGCCACCGCATCGATGTTGAAACCGTTAGCCAGGAGGTTCAGCGCCTGGCGGAAGTTTTTACGCTCGTAGGCGCGGTTGCCTATGATGGTGATCTCGCGCAGAGAGACCTTGGTCATCGGGATGGTGGAGCCCTTGGCGGGGAGACCGGTGATGCCGATACGGCCGTTTTTGGCGACCATGTCGACCGCCTGCTCGGATACGGAGAAGTGACCGGCTGCGTCGAAGACCATCTCCGGCCCCTTGCCATTGGTCAGTTGCTTCACCTTTTCCATCACGTCGCACTGCGAAGCGTTGATGGTGATGGCGCCCAGCTGCTCGGCGACCTTCAGGCGCCCCGCGTCGGCGTCAAGACCGGTGACGATGACCTTGTCGATGCCGCGGGCCTGCTTCAAAACCGCAACCATAAGTAGGCCGATGGCGCCGGGGCCTATGACGACGGCGGTCTCGCCCATCTGGGGGTTGAGACGGTCCACGGCGTTCAGGGCGACGCAAAGCGGTTCGATCAGGGCGCCCTGGACGAAGGAAACCGCATCCGGCATCTTGATGACGTTGCTGGCGCGGATTTTCATGTACTTCGCGAAAGCCCCCGGCAGGTCGGTGCCGTAGAACGGGCGGTTGTCGCAGATGTTGGTCAGACCCTCGTCGCAGTAGCTGCAGGTGTTGCAGTACTTGACCGGGTTGGCGGTGACGCGGTCGCCGACCTTCAGGTCCGCGGGGGCCTTGGAGCCCACCTCGGCGAGCACGCCGGAGAACTCGTGGCCGAAGACGGAGGGCCAGGTCAATTTGTAGGAATTGGCAATGGCCTCATTCCACTTGTGCAGGGAGTGATCGGTGCCGCAGATGCCAACAGCCTTGATCTCCATGAGGACTTCGTCGTCGGCGATCTGGGGAATGGGAAAGTTCTCGACGTATTCCATCGCGCCGGGTTTGGGTGCAGTCTTCAGCAGTGCGTTCATCGTTCCTATCATGAGCGGATCTCCTTTTTAAGTAATTGAGATGGTTGCGCTAGTGCGCGCAACATGCACTTACTGGACTGACCAGCCACCGTCGAGGATGAGGGTCTGACCTGTCGTGTAGGAAGCCTGAGGCATGCAGAGGTGCAGGATGGTCGCGGCCATTTCGTCCAAGGTGCCCAGCTTGTGGAGCGGGGTGCGCTCCAGAACCAGCTTCTCCTGGGCAGGGTTTTCTTTGAAGACCCTCTCGACGATATTGGTCATGACGTAGCCCGGGGCGATCCCGTTCACGTTGATGTTGTACTGCGCCCAGTCGATGGCGAGCGAGCGCACCATCCCCATGACGGCAGCCTTCGTGGTGCAGTAGGGAGCTATGTTGACCATCGAGGAGATGCCGCGCTGGGAAGAAACGAATACCATGCGGCTGCCTTCCGGGTTGTCTTTCATGATCTTGGCGCAGGAAGTCGCCAGGAAGAAGTTGGCGTCGAGATTGACCGCGAAGAGCTTTGCCCAATCCTCCCGGGTCACGTCCATGGCGTTTTGGCGGGGAATGCCGATCCCTGCGGAGGAGACCAGAATGTCGATCCCGCCGAATTCGCCGACAGTCCTTTTGATCAAGGCATCGATCTGCTCCTGCTTGGTAGCGTCGCACACCATGCCGATGGCCTTGCCGCCTTCAGCACAGATTTCCTTGGCGGTATCGAGGCAGGGCTGCTCGGGCACCCCGGTACAAACGATGTTCGCACCAGCTGCCGCAAGGGCGTACGCTGCGGCCTGGCCGATGCCGGAACCACCACCCATCACGATCGCTGTCTTACCTGCCAGGTGTTCCTTGGGCTCCTTGCTGAACCAATTCTTTGCCATGACTTCCTCCTTTGAAGGACCTGCTTGGATCTGCCCCGGAATCGGGCAGTCAGTTGAGCTGCAAAGTGATGAACCTCGTGCAGGGTCCCATACCCTACGTCGAGTGAACACTTACGGTTGCTGAACGGCTCTTGTGTAACTGACTGTTGCCTGATGTACTTCTGTCGAGTGCCTTCCCTTGATCCTTAAATCTACTGCATGAGCACAGGCTACTGCACCCTCAGAGAAGCGTCCAATTTTAAATATTTGTCTATTTCGATCATTTCTATAGATATCTTCTATTGGTTTTTGACCGCGATGTTCGATTCATAATCGGTTAGATAGGTTCTATTTCATCACTATGTGGCCCATGACCTAGCACTCTACCGTCCAAGTCAAGAAAGACCAGTTTTTCGGTCCCCCCTATGAAATAGGGGGGAAGCCGAACGTCAGTGAGGCAGGGGGGTGTCCACCCTGGGTGAAAGCCCCCTGTCTCGCTACGCGAGCCTTCCCCCCTGCTCCACAGGGGGGATACTGTCGGATTCGACCTTGGTTGCCAGATCCTGCCCCTGCTTCTCCTTGCGCTTTTCGGCCATCCGGTTTTTCCTGCGCTCTCCGGCCTCCCGATAACGGCGCAGGTCCTCTGGGGTCTCCTGGATCAGCGGGGGAAGCGCCATCGGGTTGCCCTCGGCATCGATGGCAACGAAGGTGAGATAGGCCGACGAGGTGTGCCTACGCTTTCCCGACACTAAGTTCTCCGCCTCGACACGAACCCCGACCTCCAGAGAGGTGCGCCCCACGTAGTTCACCGACGCCTGCAGGGTCACCAGATCTCCGATCATGACCGGGTCGTGAAACTCCAGCCGGTCGATGGAAGCCGTGACGACGTTGCAGCGGGCGTGGCGCAGGGCGACCGCGCCCGCCGTGTTGTCGATCATGTACATGATGACTCCCCCGTGCACGAAACCGGAGAGGTTGGCGTCCTGGGGGTTAATCAGCAGTGAGGTGACCACGCTGCTCTCGTTTACTCGCTTCCCTTCCATGGTGCTCGACTCCTCTACAGGCCGCGCGCGGGGACGCCACCCCGGCGTCCCCCGTGGGGCAATCAGGATATGGTTCATGTCAGCGGCACCGGCTTCTTTTGGGAGACACCGGCGCCGGTCATAGCGTCTCGACTCCCATCGGCAGCGTCACCTTCTTCGCCTTGGCTACGATCGGTTCCACCTTGCAGGTGAAGCCCAGAAGGAGCGACCCCATCATGGAGATGCCGGCCCCCAGGTAGAGCGCGTATAGGTATCCGTAGGCATCCACGATGATACCGGTCAAGAGCGGAGAGGTGATTCCCCCGAGTGTCGCGAAAGTAGCCCAAAGCCCGGTAATTTTACCGGCGTTGGCGCGGGAGAAGACCATCGGCATGGAGTAGTATCCGCCCATGGTAAGGCAGAGTACGCCGTTGGAGCCCGAGATATAGGCGACGGCGGCCGGCGCACTGCTGGCCTGGGAACCGAGGATCAGCAGGATCCCGGCTAGGATCATGCCGATGACGGGGATTAATTTGCGGCCGAAGTTGTGTCCGAATTTGAGGCAGGCCCGGTCGGCCAGGAAGCCGCCGATTGGATAGGTAAAGACGGCCACCATGTAGGGTGCCATGGTGTACAGCGCACTGGTGTGCAGCTGCAGGCCGCGCCCCTTGACGAAATAGGTCGGGAGCCAGGTCATGAAGAGGTAGAAAAGGTAGTTGGTGCAAAAAAACGAGATTGCCCCGGTCCAGACGGAGGGGGTGGTGAAGACATCCCGGGCGCTCAGTTCCGCGGAGTTGTGTTCCACGTGGGCCTGGCAGTCGTTTCCGCACTTGTCGGATTTGATGAACTGCAGCTCCGCCCTGGAAATGGTGGGATGCTTGTCCGGGTTGTCGCTGCCGAAAATGGACCACATCAGAATCCAGGCCGGGGCGATAAAGGCGAAGGCCCAGAAAACCATCTGCCAGCCCCAGACGCCGATGATCCAGACCGCGATCGGCATGGTCACGGCGATGCCGAGCGGGACCCCCAACAGGCAAAGCCCCAGGGCGAACCCGGTTTCGCTCTTGGGCACCCATTTGGCGACCATGGAGGAAATGGCGGGGAGCGCTACCCCCTCCCCCATCCCCATGAAGAAGCGAATCACCAGCATGGTGGTCAAGGAGGTGGCAAAGGGGGTTAAAAAGACAAAGATCGACCACCACATCGCTCCGAAGATCAGCAACCTTCCCCCGCCGAACCGGTCAGCCAGCCATCCGCCGAGCAGCATGGTGCAGGCGTAGCCGGTGAAAAACGCGGTCATGACCAGGCCGAAGGTCGTTCCGTTCCAATGGTAATACTTGATCATCGAAGGACCGGCAATCGACATATTTGATCTATCCATGTACAGCACCATATAACACAAGAGAAACTGAACCATTATCAGCCAGCGTTTGTGACCTATCGCTAAGTTCATTTATCTGCTCCTTTCAATGCATAGGTAACAGCAATCACTTCCTCATTTTCGGCGAAATACTATGGATAGACCTGGTGAGTAAACACCCCGGCCTGCGCCCCCAACCCCACCGGGGAGACGGGTCAGCTTCCTCCGGGACACTACGCCGCAGCAGGCGGGGTCGGGTGCTGGTTTCCTGGAGCGTTGCCGCTTCTGATGATCCGGCGCTGCGGCCCACAACCGCTACGGCAGAGGCAAGGTGGCCGAGCTGCTGGTCAGCTTGTCGAATTCCAGCTTTTCCCCCACGTACTGCTTCACGCTTCCGTTTTCCACCATCCGCTTGACGTCGGCCTCGCTGTAGCCGTATTGCAGCATGTAGTCGCGGGTGTCGTAGCCAATCGGCTTGGAGGTCCAGAGCTTGGGGTCGCCGACGCTTTTAATCCGAATCGGGCTGGTGGGGATGACACGCGTGCCGTAGGACTTGTAGGTCACCTGCCTCAGGATGTCGTTGGCGTAGGCTTCTTCATCCTCAAGTACGTCGTCCAGGGTGAACACCTTCTGGAAGGGAACTTCGTTGACCCGGAAGATCTCTGCCCACTCCTCGAAATTTTTCTTGGCAAAGGCGGCGTCGAACAGCTCCACCACGTAGCCGTTGGTCTTGTTCTCGTGCAAAAGCTCCTGGGTGCCGTAGGCCGGGTTGCCAATCAGCTCCGGTATTTCGAAGGCCTTGGCCATCTGGTCGTAATAAGCGTTGTAGTTGGCCTGACAGATGAGGAACCAGATCCCGTCCTTCGCTTTGTAACAGTTGTTCGAGGGAGACGGCACGAACTTCCGGGAACGCGGGTAGAGGGCTCCCCACTGGCGGGCGACCAGCGCATGCTGCATGGCCCAGCAGGCGACGTGATAAAGGTTGATCACCACCTTGTCTCCCAGACCGGTTTTCCCCTTCTTGACCAGAGCGGCCAGAAGGCCCGCGGAAAGGAACCCGCTCGCGTTCCAATCGCCAAAGGCGGCCGGGACGTTGACCGGATTTTCGCCCAGCTGCGGGAAGGCGCTCAAAAGCCCGCCCCGGGCGGAGTAGGCCGTGGCGTCGAACCCCTTGGAATCCTTTTCCGGCCCACGCTCTCCGTAGCCCCTCATGTGCCCGTAGACGAGATGCGGGAACTTACTGCTGACAGTGTCGTAGTCGAGTCCCAGCTTGACGAGCGCCTTGTCGCGGAAGTTGGTGACCATGATGTCCGCGGTTTCCAGCATCTTGTAGACAAACTCCAGCCCCTCGGGGCTCTTCAGGTTGACGCTGACCCAGTTCTTGCCAAGGCCCCCCATGTCAAAGGCGGGGTCCTCGATATCGTCGCGCAGCATGCCGTACCCCGGCCCCTGAGTGCGCTGATCGTCGCCGGCAAAGGGCTCGATCTTGATGACTTCGGCCCCCATCTCGGACAGGATTCTCGGGCAGGCGGGCGCCGCGATGAACGTACTCAATTCGATTACCTTGATTCCTTCCAATCCTCTCATAGCAAACTCTCCATAGTGGCGTAGGGTATGGTTACCGCTCGCCCCCCTCTTTGCGCAGCTCGCGCGGGGGCGTCAGTTCTAGTCTCTCTTTTCAAAAACCGCCCGGTCCTTCCCGGAGCAGCCGGTCCCGCCTGGTGCCGCCTCCGCCCCGCCCAGGCGGGCTCTGCAGGAGCGACATCAAGCCCATCGGGGCATAGGTCGGCAGGCAGCCGTCGGCTGCCTGCCGGGATAAACGTGGACGAAAAGTTAATCTACCTTGGGGACCAGCTGTTCTACTTTGCAAAGGGTCAGCATGATGACCGCGCCCAGAACCGCCATGCCGGCGCCCAGGAAAAGCGCGTAGTCGTAGCCGTAATGGTCGACGATGACTCCGGTCAGGATCGGGGCCGAGATTCCGGCCATGGTCCCGATGAAGCCGTACAGGCCGATGATGGTTCCTGCGTTCTTCGGGGCGAAGACGTTGGGGATGGAGAAGAAACCGCCCTGGGTAAGTGTCAGGAACCCCATGGCTGCGGCGATCAGAATGACGGCCATGACTGCATTGGGCGCGCTGGCGCCCAAGTACAGCATGACGCCGCCGACGACCAAGCCGACGACCGGGAAGAGTTTCCTGCCGAAATTCTGCCCGTACTTGTTGGAGGCCCAGTCGCACAGGATGCCGCCGATCGGGTAGGTGAAAATTGCCACGAAGTAGGGGATTGCCGTCATGTACCCGCTTTTCACCAGGGTGAAGCCGCGGCCGAGGGCCAGGTAGGTCGGCAGCCAGGTCAAAAGGAGGTAAAAGACGTAGTTGTAGCAGAAGTAGGAAACGGTCGCGGCCCAGACGTTCTTGTTGGTGAAGATGGTGCGTCCCGTCAGTACCGGCGCCCCGAAGCTTCCGGGAGCTCCCCCTTGGTCCGCCCTGATGTAGTCGACTTCCTCACGGGTGATGGTGGAGTGGTGGTCGGGGCTGTTGCTGCCGCACTTCCACCAGAGAAGGCACCAGATCGGGCCCAGGAAGGCAAAGGACCAGAAGATGGTCTGCCAGCCGTACACCTTGATGATGTTGACTCCGATGATCATGGTGAGGCAGGTCCCGAGCGGGGTCCCTATCATGGTGAAGCCCTGGGCTCGCCCCGCCTCCTTACGCGGCACCCACTTGGAGATCAGCGAACCTGCGGAAGGGAGCACGACCCCCTGCCCGATCCCGACAAGGATGCGCAGCACCATGAAGGTCGTGATGCTGATGGTGGCGCCCCAGGGGCAGAAGAAGGTGACCCCCGCCCAAAGGAGCGTTCCGGTGACGATGACCTTGGTTGCCCCGAAATGGTCGGCGAGCCACCCCGAAGGGAGCATGGTCATGGCGTAGCCTATGAAAAAGGCCGTGGATACCAAGCCGAACTGGGTCCCGCTCCAGTGGTATTCCTTCATGATGGTGGGGCCGATAACCGACATGGCCGACCTGCCGAAGTACATGAAGGTATACGCCATCGTAAGTAGCGCTATGACGCCATAGCGCTTGGTTCCTATCGACGCCCTGCTTCCAACAGCCGCTGTTGTTTCCATGAGTTTCTCCCTGTTTACCTGGCAGTATGAGTGTATTTCCAGCTTGGAACTTGAACTATCTAAACCTTCGGACTGAACTTCATCGCGCTACCGCGCGCACTTTTACTCATTGGCCCGGCCCACAATGGACTAAGCGCAGCGGGCGAGATACTAAAAGGCCGCAGAGAACCAGCAAAGTGTCGGCGACCCACGGTTGTTAGCAATCTTTGCATCCATTAGGTGTGTCATCCTTTGGTAAACTCCATTGGTTTACTATGCGACATTCAGCTCTAAAGACCTACCCGGGGAAGAGGGTTCCCCCCTTTCGCTTGTCCGGCTTAACCGGCGTACCCGAACCGCGCCTCACGCTCCAGGGGAAAGAAATCCCGGCACCGGTCTGCAGGGGGTTCGAGATTGCGGTGTTCCATCAGCGCCCCGAGACGCCGGCAGAAGCGGACCGAAACGCTCCCACGGTAATGCCGCGCTGCGGGATCCAGGACCAGTTCCATACTGCGGTCGCGCTCCACCCAGCAGGTACCTTTTGCAATCCGGTCACCGAACGAAACCCGGACTGAGTAGACCCCCTCCAGGGGGATCAGATCATTTTCCGGGACCAGCCTGAGCATCGGTGAGCCGGCCCTGGATCCCCTTGCGCTCCCCTGCGCCAAATGGCCGGGAATCGCGAAATCCCTCCCGAGCACCGCAGCAGCCCCCCGCATGTCACCGCCGGCCACCAGTCGGCGCACCAGGGTGCTGCTGTAAATCCTGCCGCTTCCTTCCCCGACGGCCCTAAGGCTCTCCACCGAGAAGTCGCACTCGCGGCCCATCTCGGACAAGGTGTCGTAGTTGCCGGAACGGTCCCTGCCAAAGGCATAGTCATGGCCGATGACAATGTGGCGCATGCCGAGCATCTGGCTGAGATAGGAGCGCACGAACGATGGCGCCGGCAGCCGGGAAAACTCGCGGGTAAACCTGATGACCGCAAGACAGTCAATCCCCGCCTGCTCGATCAGTTTCACTTTTTGGGAAAACGAGGTGATGAGGGCCGGCTTTGCCTGGGGCGCCAGGACCGCAAGCGGGTGAGGATCGAAGGTTACCACGACCGTCGGCGCACAGAGCCGGCCCCCCCGGTCCTTCAGCTGCCTGAACAACTCGGCATGACCGCGATGAATACCATCGAAGTTTCCAACGGTTGCCACGGAAGCACCCAGGTACCGGTTCTCGGCGGCGCTGCAGTCCAGAATTCGCATCGAGTCATTCCTCCCGGTTGGCGCCGGGTTCGCCTTCCCCAGCACCCGTTTCACCATTGAAGCTGCCGCAGGGCCCCACGACCGTCCCGACCCTAAGCGCCTGGCTTACAACTTACGGCGACCCGGTTGTTCCATTTCCCAATAGGCCTATTACAGTACAAGGGTTATTTATTTAATTACTTTTTCAGTTGTAACATATACGTGCATGCAACTAAACTCACTACTCCGGATCAGATACACTAAACTTTATGAATGATTCCGACTTAAAAGCGCAATTGGTCCGATATGACTTCTGATACACTTATATAGTTTTCTTATACCCTGCTTTCCAACAAGAATCTAATCATAAATCCTTACACATTTTTGTGTTTTCCATAGATATAAACTATGATTTAGCGGATTAAAACTGCGTAAATGACGTATTTACGCCTTGGTTTCCCGACTAATAGTTTTCCGGCTAAGCACTGTTGCGGCAGGTCGTTGAAAAGCGGCGTGAAGATACGGTGGAAGGCGGACTCACGGTGACCCTGGGCCATCGCGCGCTTTTCCGCAGGCGATATAACTGAAGAGAATTGAAGTTTTGACTGAAACGTAGTGCAGGTCTGGAAGGAGAGTGGGGCCGGTGCGTCAGGTAAAATAGTCGGACATCCTTTCCAGAGGGATTTCCCAAAGCCCCCTCGAACTGATGTAGACAAAAAGGACAAAACCCCTCTTGCAGCGAAAGAGGCACTCCTTGCAGATGCGGGTGTCGCAGTAGACATAGGCGTCCTCGTCGGACAGTGGAAACACCAGGGGGGGCCGTTTCTTCAGGGGTAGGTATTTCAGATATCCGCCGGTGAAGGTTTTAAGGAGCATCCACTCCGGTCGGTCCTCCGGCAGCGTCGTTTCCCAGGATACCTGTACGGCACTCTGGTTGAAACCGCCGACGATCTTGTAGTCCAGCTGTATTCCGGGTGGCAGCTCCTCCAGTTGCAGCGGCTTCAACCGTTCCATGGCTAAAGCGCAACAGGAAATGCCGGCGTCCGGCTGCTCAAAGCCCAAGCCCTGAACCATCCTGCCGCAGACAGAGCAGCGGTAGACCACGATATCCGGGCATTCCGGCCACGGTTTCCTGCCGGATCTGCTCCTTAATGGTCCAAACTCCTGTTCAGCCAATTCCCGCCCCCCGCACCAATAGACCTCCGGACCACGCGCCAACTCTGGCAGCGTCCCGGGACCTTCCGGCCAACTGTTACGCACAGGGTCACCAGCCTGGCCGCTGATGACCCTGCAACACTTGCCATTCTTACCGCTATTTCCAGTTGTACTGCAGGGTGCCGCCGTGCTTGACCGTCTCACGCGAGATGGTGATGCGCTGCACGGTCGGAGTACCTTCTTCAAGCCACATGGCGCGGACGTCGCGGTAGAGTCGCTCGGTCGGACCGTAGGGGTTGTCCTCGAAGTACCCGACGCCGCCGAAGATTTCCAACATCTCGTCGCTCACCAGTTTGGTGGCATGGATGCTGAAAAGTTTGCACATGGCGGCCTTTTCTTCGACGTACTCGCCGTTGGGATTTTTCTCGTAGTCCTTGGCAAAATCATAAACCATGGTGCGCAGGGCATGGGTATAGGTCGACATGTCGGCGATTTTCATCCGGATGGCCTGACGGTCGATGATCGCTTTGCCGAAGGTGATGCGGTCATGGGCGCGCTTGAGGGAGATCTCCAGCATGCGCTGGCACATGCCGAGGTTACTTGCCGCGATGTGCACGCGGGAAACCGACAGGGAGTGCATGGAAATATGCAGGCCGTCGCCTTCTTTGCCAAGCAGGTATTTCTTGTGCACTCTCATGTTGGTAAACTTGAGGCCGGTGTGCCCGGAACCGCGGCAGCCCATCATGTGGGGCATCGGGGTCAGTTCGTAGCCGGGGGTGTTCGCCGGAACCATGAAGGTGGAAAGACGCGCTTCTTTCGGCCCGCTCGGGTTGGTGACGAGGGTCACGTACGAATAGTTGGAGCAGTCGGTGTGGGAGATCAGGTACTTCTCGCCGTTGATGACATAGTAGTCGCCATCTTTTACCGCAACGGTGCGCAGGTCAGCGCCGGTCCCGCCGTGTTCCTCAGTGATAGCCCAGTTGGTGAAAACCTTCCGGTCCTGGAAACCGGGCATCAGTTCTTTCTTGAGTTCCTCGGAGCCGAAGTCGTACAGCGGACGCCAGTTGAGGTCCATGGCGTAGTGGAGATGCATGCGCATGCCGCCGGGGCCGCGGCTGAACTCTTCCTGAAGTCTCAGGATCTGGGTCTCGGTGAGACCCCAGCCACCGTACTCTTCAGGGATGGGAGCACGGTACAGGTTGTTCTTGATACCGAGTTGATAGAATTCCTCAGGGAATACATTGGTCACTTCGATTGCTTTCTGCATCTCATCGAACGTGCCTTCAGTCAACTCTCTGATCTTTGTGAGATACGCTTCGAATTCTGTACCCTCGAGCTTTGGCATCTTTCTCCTCCATAGTTTTTAGTTGTGCTGCGTGATGTTAGGATACATAGACCGCGCGTGTGCGTCCAATCACAAATAATCGTATATTAGCAACAATCCTATAGATATCTGCAATAGTTTAAAGGACCATGCCACCTAAGCTGCAGGATTGACAGTACCTGAGGTTGATCGCAGCCCCCCCGCGCTCGATGGGTTTTGATAGTTGATACAAAAAACTGGTATGCAAGTCTCAAGGCAATTTCCTTTTTGGGTATTTTAGTACCCTTCCCGGCTTGGAATTCCCAGGATAGATGTATACTTCGCATTTATGAAAGTATCTAATTCTAAATACTTCAGTATTTCCTGCAATTCCATAGCTATTCGTTATAGGTTTGCGAGGGCTTAAACGCCGTGTATGATCGCGACCGCCTGGAAGGTAGGAGCTTCCCGACAAGTGCCGGTCGGCGGCCTGGATCTGACACAAGCGCGGTCGTGGGCGCACGCCATTTCCCCACCGCAGATGATAGCGATTTTCACTTGCGGCAGTCACCCGCCTGCGCTAACATAACCAATACTAATAAAGGGATTTCCAGCAAGGGAGGCCAACCATGAAACGGATCACAATAAAGCTAGCCGCGCTGATGGCAATCGCCCTGGTTTCGGCGCTACCGGCACGAGCCGCTGAAGGGATGGGAGACAGTGCGGCAGGGAATGGGCAGAATCAAAAAGATGAGTGCCTACTGGTGGCGCAGGCCTGCACCGGGCAGCAGGACACCATTCAGCAGAGAATCAGGCGTCTCAACCATGAAATAAGCAAAGGGACGGCAGTCTATAGCCGCGAGGAGCTGCAGCAGCTGAATCACCAACTGCAGGATTCCGACGAAATGTTGCATGTTCTTACCTACGGCGGAGGCTCCTAAGAGCCGGCAGGATTACTAGGCTTGGGTAACGTCGAGAGTGCGATATCAGGGACGTGTCACGCCTTCGATTTTAAAAAATATGGCAATCGTCATTCCGGAGAGTACCGGTAGCGAAACGGGTGAGGTCTTCAGTCTGGCACGCCCGATTCTCCCATCATGCTGTTTAACATGCGCAATAACTCGTATTCGAAAGGAGATCCGGTCTGCCGGTAGCGGAAGGGAACCCGGTGCCGTTTGTCGACCGCAGAAGTGCCCGTATATGCTATGCTGGCGACGGTGTTGCCGGACCAAAGAGCTGCCGGCCCCACCAGACTCGCGGCTGCCGTGTCGAGCAGCATTCCCGAGGCGTCGCGGACGTTGATGGGACCCAGGATGGGCAGCACCAGATAGGAGCCGCTGCCCGCCCCGTAGCACGCGAGGGTCTGGCCGAGGTTGCGGGACTGGCGCCTGAGTCCCCAGGCAGTGGCCGGGTCCCAAAGGCCAGCTATGCCGACAGTAGAATTGACCACGAAGCGCCCCACGGTAATGCCGGCTGACTTCAGCTTAAACTGGAGCAGGCTATTGGTCAGGTTTCCGAACTCACCCACGTTGTCGAAGGCATTGGAGAGCCGGCCCTGGACATAGTTTGGTAGCACGAACTCGTAGCCGCGTACCATCGGTATGAACAAGAATCCATCAAAATAGTAGTTGAAGCGGTAGCTGCCTCGGTTGAACCCTTCCAGCGAGTCGTCCACCTCGAGCAGGTGCCGGCCGCTTCCAACGAGTTGTTCATAGCTGCGCAGCGGGGGGGTGCTGTTCACATCCTTCATCCGCGCAGCAGTGCTGCAGCCGCCCAGCAAAATCCCCCCGAGGACCACCCCCGCCCAAAGTCTCCTCAGCCCGTCTGCACTCATAGTTTGTGCTCCTTTGCCCGCAGAAAATCGACCATGAAGCCCGCCACTTCGGGGTGCAGGAGGTTCCCCAAATGTCCACCGGTTGGGAAGATGCGTGCCCTGCTGCCGAATACCCCCAGCAGATAGTCGATGTCCCCCGGTCCCAGGATGATGTCATCCTCGTTGTGGACGAGCCCAATTTTGTCGGTGTTTTTCAGGTAGGCTCCCAGGTGGCGCAAGCTCATGCGCTCCAATAGTGCCTCCCTGGCAAGTCCTGGTTCTTGCTGCAGGTGGCTTGGGGCCAGGAGGTCGTTGTAATAATCCAGGAACCGTGTGTTGTAGGAAACCAGCGCGTAGCCAGTGAGGGGGCTGGAGGCGGTGAGCCGCGGAGGTTTCGGTACCACGTAGCCGCCGCCGTTCATGACGTCTGCGGTGAACACCAGGTTCGCCGAGTTCATCCGGAAGGACAGACCGATCAGGGCCGCCACGTTTTCCACCTTGGGCGGCAGGCGCTTGTAGGCGCCGTACAGGAAGTCGCAGCTTAACTCCACCGGCCCCATCTGCCTCGAAACGGCGGCCATCTGCAGGAGGGCATTTTTGAACCAGACCTCGAACTGGTTCATGCCGCCCGGCACATTCTCAACCAGCAACTGGTCCAGCGCCGTGACCGACTCGATCAGGCTCACCGGCGGGTTGAGGAGCAACACCTTCTGGAAGTTGAAAACCTTGCGCTGTTCATCCAGGTTGGCGACGAAAGCCGCGTTGAAGGCGCCGAGGCTGTAGCCGGCAAGGGCGAACCCGGACACCTCGATCTCACCGCGTATCTGGCTGTAGGCAAGTTCCATGATCCGGTAGAGATCCTGGGCGTCACCCAGAGAGTCCCCGGGCAGTCCGCCTGAGGCGTTCACGATGAAATCCATGTGGGTGGGCGAGGTAAGGGAAATAACGTGAAATCCCGCCTGATAGAAAAGTTTCTGAAGCTTCACCATGCGCGAGGAGTCGTGACTCGACCCGGTGCCCGCGATTACGAAGATAAGCGGCGCCTTGTGGTTTTGGTAGGCAAGGGTGCAGGTCAGGCCGTCCTCGTACCAGAAAACCTCGGGAATCTGGCGCCCGGGGAAGGGATGCACCGTGAACTCCCTGCTGGGAATCCTGTCCGGCAGTTTCACTTCCAGGTAGCTGGGCAACTCCATGACGGTTGCCTCGTAGGGGTTGACGAAGGGGTAGAAATAAGACTGCGGCGCAGCCAGCACGAGGCGGGGCAAGGCAAGGCTTAGTGCGGCCATAATCAGCAGGGTCGATCGAATCATCACGTACTCCGTTAAGGGCGGTGCTGCTGCAGATGCGGTTCAGCCGCCAAGGCCTGCCTCACGAAAATATCGGGCCGCCCCCGGGTGCAGGGGAAGCACGGTAACTTCGGTCACCGCGCGGGGCGTCAGCCCGTCCAGCACCGGGTGCTGCCGCTGGAACAGCGCGAAATTGGCCAACACTTCCTTCACCAGGCGGTAAACCGTGTCCTCATCTGTGTCTGCGCGGGTGAAAAGTATCGCCCGCAGGCCTACGGTGGTAATCTCGCCGTTCTCTACCAGGCCGGGATAGAAGGTGGTGGGGATTCGTTCGGGGTCGAAAAGCGGCGCCCTGGCGGCCAGTTTCGCGATAAGCGGCGCGCCCATTGGAAGCAGCGAAACCTTGCGCTCGCCGCTGCTCGCCTCCAGCACGGAGAGGTTGGGGTGTCCCACCAGGTAAAGGTAGGCGTCGATCTCGTTTTTTTGCAGCGCTTCCGAGGCCAGTGAGACAGGGTAGGTGGTAAGGGTGAGGTCGCTTGGGGCGAAACCGGCCAGTTCCATCAGCACAGAGGCGTACTGGTAATCGCCGGAGCCGGGCTCCCCGATATTGACGCGTTTACCCTTCAGGTCGGCGAGTTTCCTAATGCTGCGGTCCTGCGCGGCCACCACGGTCAGGCTCTCGGCATGCAGGCTGAGTACGGCCCGCAGTTCCTTACCTCCCTTACCTCCCTTACCTCCCTTGCCCTGCCAGGGGCCGAGGGCCAGGGCCGCTTGCTGGAGTATGGCGCTCTGGGCGATGCCAAAGGCAGCCGTCCCCTCCAGGACGCTGTCGATATCGGCCACCGATCCCTGCGAGGGGACGGCTGCCAGCCGCATGCCGTACTCGCCGCATTTGCGGTTGAATATCTTCGTGATGGCGTTTGCGACGGCGTACGCCGCTCCGGTCTGGTTGCCGGAACTGATGGAAAGCGAGGGCTGCGTAAAAGCGCAGAGGGCGGCCGGTGTCAGCAGCATCAGGACGGAGGCGAGAGAGAACCACCTGGAAAAGTGATATCGGGGGTGTTTGGTCATTGGTAACATCCTTAGCAGTCTCGCAAGTTCGCCATCTCCACCTGGTTCAAGATAAAGGGATGTAGGATGGTCTACAGTCATTGATCTCACGTATCGGACCCCTGACAGTATTTCTTTAGTCTCTTACAACTTGAGACTTTACATTTTTTGAGCAAATTTTCTCATGCAAGAGCAGGAACGATAGCCATTTCAGTTATTCGGCAACAGGCGGCAATAGCGCTACGGCCAAGTCTGGTGAGGTA
>Ga0209123_1000751_pt1 | contig 37745 bp, 30 predicted proteins | sample BarGraIncu00431A_FD_184500 | JGI IMG/M metagenome (GOLD analysis project Ga0209123, IMG submission 184500) | Arctic peat soil microbial communities from Barrow, Alaska, USA - Barrow Graham LP Incubations 004-31A (SPAdes) (version 2) | ecosystem: Environmental > Terrestrial > Soil > Wetlands >... | reverse complement strand
TGCTTGCGGAATCATTGCGGGCTTTGAGTGCTAGCATCCGCGATGCGGAACCCTATGGGAAAGTACGGATGGTTTTATTTACCAGCACTAATTCTAGTGAGGGAGGGGCAATGGTGGCCGTCAACATGGCAACGCTGCTGGCGTACGCAGGGTATAAAGTCATTTTAGTTGATTGCGATCTTCGTGCCCCTATCGTGTGTGATATTTTTCAATTGGAGAATACTGGGTTATCAAATTTCGTTCGGGACGAAGTCTCGCAGGAAGGAATTTTGCAAGAGTCCCGGATTCCCAATTTGAAAGTTGTGACTAGCGGTCCTCTGCCACTGGCATCCGTTACTGTCTTGTCCAATCCTAAAATTCGTGTTTTATTTGACTATTTGCATACGCAGGCGGATTATATTATTGCTACCAGCTCTCCTATCTTAATAAAAACTGATTCTGTTATTTCAGATGCCTGTGTTCTGGCTTCAAAAGTAGATGGAGTCGTGCTGGTTGTCGATAGCCGGACCGTAAAACCTCAAACCGCAAATAAAGTATTGCAACTATTGCTTGGTGCTAAAGCAAATATTATCGGCACGGTACTAAATGATGTGATTGATTATTGATAAATGCGTCATCCACTGGTAAACGAAAGTACCTCTCAGCATGTAGGTACAGATTAGCCAGGGTGGCAGGATGGGAGATATTTACATGAAACAGTTGCCCCGAAAATGTTGAAAAATTTTAGTGCTGGGTTAATAGGAAGGTTGTTAAGTCAAACGGTTTCATTTGTTCTTGTTATTTATCTGGCGAGGGTATTAGGCCCAGAGACTTATGGCAGTATCAGTGTGGTGCTTGCTATTATAAGCTATTTCAATCTTCTGGCAACCTTTGGATTACCGACGGTAGGAATACGTGAAGCGGCTGGCAAGCAAAACCCTTGCGCAGAATCAATCAGTCAAATATTCTCAGTGGGTATTTGCCTGGCTCCATTAGCTTACTTGCTTCTATTCGCGTATGGCTGGTTTTTTATTACCGATATTCATTTGCTTTACTTACTCTTATTATATGGTCTTACCATACTAAGTTCTTCTTGGTTGCTGGATTGGGCCTTTATTGGCATGGAAGACTTGCGATCATTGGCTGTCGCGAATGTGATGGGCAGTCTTTGTAGTTGTATATTCATATTTTTACTAGTAAAAGACGCAACAGATATTTTGTATATCCCGATTATTCTGTTTGCGGGAGCTGTCTTGTCGTGTGCTTTCCTGTTTTATTTATTCCACAAGGTTCATTCCTTACATTTAAGATTTACTCTCATGAATTGCCGCCCTGTATTAAAATTAGCAATGCCTTTTGCTATCACAGGCGGACTTAGTCTGGTTTACGAGAACTTTGACATCATTATGCTGGGATTCATGGCCAGCCATCAGGAGGCTGGCTATTACAGTGTAGCCTATAGAATTGTATCAGTGCTATCCGCGATTATAGGAATTTATAGTCAGTCAACTTTTCCAGTAATGGTTCGCTTACATAAAGAAGGCCCGCAGTGTCTGGGAGCCTTTTTACAGCAAAATATTCATTGCGTTTTGTATTTCATGTTGCCGGTTCTTACGGGTGGAACAATATTAGGAAGTAATATTATTGGAACCTTTTTTGGCGAGGCGTACCTTCAAGCAACAACTCCATTTATTTTGTTGCTGTACTATGTTTTTTTTATGGCTCTTAGCATTATGCTGGCAAATTGGCTTCTGGCTGTAAATGAAGACAAAAAATATATGACCACATTGATATTAGGATCCGTAATGAATGTCATTGCCAATCTGGTGCTGATACCACTTTTGAAATCTGTCGGTGCTGCAGTAGCCATGATTATCACTGAAGTATTTGTGTTGTGCTTCTTGGTAATGAAGATTAGAGCCGTACAGCAATTAGATTGGGTTGATAAAAAACTTCTCTTTATATTGGCAGGAAGCTGCGCTGGTATGGGAATCAGTATCTTTACCATGCAAGAACTGTTTCAAGTGCATGTCGGTTTCTTGATTTTGGCGGGGGCGATAGTGTATTTTGGTCTATCGTTGCCATTTTGCGCCAGGTTTATAAGGAGGACGATTACTGAGTAATGCAAGCTATATTAATAGTAGTTGCACTTTTGTTATATGTGATGTTTGCATCTAACCCGATCGCGGAAATCCCTATTTTTACAAAAACCTTAAATATATCGCCTGGTGACTTGTTTACAATTCTTTTCGTCCTAGGTAGTCTTATCAAGGATCTTGTGCAAATACCGAATGAAAATACCGTCTTAAAGCCACCAGCGGTGCAACGCTTTTTGTATGTGTATACTTTTTTGGCGGTAGTCTTTTTAATACCCACGCTACTGTTTTTTTTGACACATAATGAACTGTTGTCATATTTCGGGCGCAGTCTGTTTAATTACTTGCTATGGAGCATAGCGTTGGTATTGTTTTACTACGGCTCGGAATCCCAATCTCAAATCACAGATTTGCGGCTAATCAGTTGGTTGTTGATGGGTTTTTTTTTCCTTGGGGTGATGAGAAATCTGCTGACCGCCGCACCGGGGTTTGACTTGCTCAAGATGGTCACCGATACATTGAAATCTGACCAAACGCGCTTGGCCGGGCAGGTGGGTGATCCGAACCAATTAGGCGCACTTGCTGCGTTTTTTTCTACTATTGGCATAATGGGAGTTTTATACGAACGGTACATTGGCTCCAAACTGGCTTATTTATTATTAACAGCCGGAACCGGACTTGTTTTACTACTTACGCAATCGCGGGAATCAATGTTGACCTTATTTATTGCGGTATTATGCATACTTATTTATCTGTTGCGGTGCCAGCAATACGGTAAAGCTTTTGCTATTTTACTAGGCTTATTTTTGGGCAGTGCATTGGTCCTGACTAATGTCCCTAGAATTGTTGAGACGCTGACGGCAATGACAGTTGGCGATACAGAATATGCACTAAGCGACCGGGGGCAGGTGTGGCATACAGCTTTGCAAATTATTTCAACGCAGCCGTTGGGTATAGGATTTGAGACAATGTATCTTATTTCCAACAATACGGTTGAGCAAGCTCATAATGCATTTTTGCAGGCTGCATTGCAAGCTGGTTATATTGGTTTATTTGTATTTCTAGGTTTTATTATTTGTTTAATTCAATTATTGCGGGAGCAGAAGAAACATATTTCAGATAATTGGATACTTGACGCATATTTGGCTTTTCTTATCGGATATCTTTTAACCTCTTTCGGGTCAGACCATTTTATTTCATTTTATACTTTTAATGCGATTTTTTTTGGTTTTTTGGGATTTGTCGTCACGGCACATTGATGTTAAGAGTAGTTTTTGTAGTTTGTAAATTTATATCCTTGGGTAAGGTCTGTGAGGAGCAATTTGGTAATACAAATATTTCTGAAATATTGGAATAAACGATGTGTGAAGAAAAACAACTTAGGGGGGAGACAAGATGGGTAATTTTCACATCAAAGAGATAGCGTTGCTTAAAGGTTGGGCAATGCTACTAGTACTTTTAGTACATTCCATATTAGTTTATCCAATCAACTTAGTTGACAGCTTTGCAGGGTGTAAAATTCTTCAGAACTACATTTTAAGTTTTCATATGCAACTATTGTTCATTGTATCTGGATACTTGTATGCAATCGGAACTTCAAAAAAATACACTTTTCTTATAAAGGACAAATTTTTTCGACTATTACAACCATACCTTATTTTCTCATTATTGGTGGCAATTACAAAATATTTATTTAGTCAACTGGTTAATCGGCAGATTATACCTACAGAAGAATTGAAAGATATTGTTCTTTACGGCGGTGAATATTGGTTCTTATATGTTTTATTTTTAATCTTTGTAACTTTTCCATTGGTAGAAAAAATAATGCAAAGTAAAGTTATTATAGTTTCTCTTTTCATTGTATGGCTTCTTTATTTGTCCTTAAATATAGACATCCAAATATTCGCAGTTTCAAGCATAATATACTACGGCTTCTTTTTCTTTGTGGGGAACATTATTGCGCGATACAAAGCACACTTAAAACAATTGATACAATGGGGTAACAACCCGTATGTCTTTTTGTGCATATTGATTTTATTTGTGTTAGTATGTCATATACCTGAACGTACCAATTTTTATACCACAATTATGTGGCCTATAATAGGATCGGCAATGTCTTACGGATTAATTATCAGAATAAAAAGTAAGATATTACAAAATATCTTAAATAAAGTCAGTGAATACTCACTTCAAATTTACTTGTTAGATGGATTTGCCTTGGCTCTAGTCCGATATTTTTTCATAAAAATATGTAATATCCAGGATCCGGTAGTTCTTGTATTTTCCATTTTTATTGCTAAAGCGGTGATAATTATTGCTTTTCTGGAGTATGTTGTCGCTAGGTTCAAGTTTTTCAAAGGTTTGTTTGGAATAAGAGATAATACGCATATTACAATTAATAGTTAAAAGATGTAATTCTTTACGAAGAGAGTCAATTTTTTTTGACGCTTACCAGTAAACAACACAATATAAGCAAACAATGGAATTCAGCCTGTCAAATAAGAGCTGAACCTTGTCGAATCAATAATTTGGTACAGCTAAGCGGAGGTGGATGACTTATGAATATTGTCTTACTCCCGTCGCCCCCGTTTGAAGAAATCGGTGGAGTGTCGACGCATATATTTATGTTATCAAAGGGGCTTGGCGAGCTAGGACATCATGTTTTTGTGATTCAGGAATATCCGCCCCGGTGGTTTCGGTGGTTTTTTGTCAGAATACCAGAAGTGCTTTTGAGCAAAGTTAGTTTATGTTTTTCCAGGAGATATCGGCGTGCAGTCGAAGACATGTATTTTTCCCTTGAAGTTATATTGAAAACAAAAGGAAAGTTGGACGTGCTCAACATCCAAAACGTACAGCACGCTAAAATCGTTAAATGGCTTCGTTGCTTGACTGGGTGCAAGGCAATCCTAACTGTCCATGGATATTTAACCTATGAAGCGGAATCCAGTCAGTGGTGTACTCCGGGTGATAAGTCCCACCAATGGCTGTGGTCGCTGGAAACGCAAGGATACCACCAATTTGACGAGATTATTTGTGTCGGGGGCAGAGCTGGAAGTTACGTGCGGCAGTTCACCGCTAAACCAATCACAATCATACCGAATGGGTTAGACACTAACCGGTTTAGACCTGCGAGCAGAGCGGTAGGCCTCAAAACAAGCATTCAACTATTGTTTGTGGGCCTATTGCAGCCTGCAAAGGGAATTATGGATGCAATTCAGGCAGTACAGGCCTTGGTTGGCGAATACAAAATAGGCGTAGTGTTGCGCATTGCAGGGAAAGGGATGCAGGAACAGGTGGTAAAGCAGTATGTGACTGAATACGGATTAGAAGATAGCGTGGTTTTTCTGGGCGCGTTGAGCAAGGGAAAAATGCCAGACTTCTACCGTAGCGGCGATATACTTTTATTTCCTTCCAAACAAGCGGGCCTTTCGGGAAAATCGGAAGAGTCTTCGCCGTATGCTGTCCTTGAGGCTATGGCCAGTGGTTTGCCAGTTGTAGCTTATCGTACAAGTGCCTTGCAGGAACATATGCAGGACGGGATAACGGGATATTTGGTTGAGCCGGGCGATGTTGATTCTTTAGCTAAGCACCTGCGGGACTTATGTCTTGATATTAAATTGATGCAAAAGATGGGAAATGCAGCACGAATGTATTGTGAGCAAAATTATTCCCAGACAAAAATGGCAGAGCGATATGTGAATGTGTACGCTCGTGACTGTAAGTGATTTAGATGCAGCATAGGCTGATTGGAGGGCTTGCTCAGATGAGGGTTGCGATTGTGTCGGATATTATGCCAGGGAATATTGGCGGTGTTGAGCGATTTGTCGTAATGATGGCAGAAGAATTAAAAAAAAGAAATATTGAAGTAGACTTGTATGATATAAGCACAATTAGCCAATGGCAAGAGAAATGGTATGATAAATTTTTAGGTGGCTCTCGCAGAAATTTCCAGATTGGAAATGCTGCCTGGGAAAAAATATCAAGGGTTGGCACGGATGTTATCATTCACAATGAAATAACTGGTTGGAATTTGCGCAACAAGACCAATATTCCCCGCATTGTTATTCATCATGGAACAGTGAGGGGAAAATATCATATTGATTTGCCGCCTGGCATTTCATGGCGAACTAGGCTAAATCGATATATCGGCCTGAATTTGTTAAACGGCGAAATCGAACAGTATATTACTGCCAGGGCAACTTCGATAGCCGTTTCCAGCTCGGTAGCCCATGAACTGAGACAGTATTATACCGGTATTGATCCGGTAGTCATTCCCAACGGAATTGATACTGGGCACTTCACTAAGCGGGACCGGGCATTTTGCCGGCAAAAATATGGCATTGAACCAGATGAGTTTGTAGCTTGCTTTACGGCCAGATTTAGCTTACAAGGAAAAGGTTTTGCAGAGCTGAGGGCTTTGGCTGAATTAGCTTGGAAAGAAAAGCTCCGTATCAGATTTTTGATTGCAACAAATGAAATTCCCCAAGGATGGCCCGCCAACATTACATTTGTCAAAAATGTAAGCTACCAGGATATTCCTGACATATACTCAGCAGCAGATATTTTCATGTTTCCAACTCGCTACGAAGGCTGTAGCTATTCCCTGTTGGAAGCGATGTCCTGCGGGCTGCCTGTTCTTACGACGCGGGTAGGTTATGCCACAGATTTACACCGGGATATTCCTGAAATAGCGCCATTCATTTTTGAAAAAATATCTGTGGCGGAATATTGGCAGGCATTACGGCAACTTGTTGATAAACCTCAATTGTTAAAGCAACTTGGTGCTGTCGGTGCCGAATATGTGCGGCGCCATAACAGTCTTGATGTTATGGTGGACTCATATATTCAGCTGATTGCGAAAGTTACTAGTAAAGAAATTCCATCACCTTATGATAGCAATGCATAAAAGGGTGAATCAGCGATGAATATTTGTTTTATTACCCATAACTTACCATTTGGAACGTATGAAGCTTTCATCATTCCGGAAATCAAGTACATGATCAATTCCGGCCATAACGTTCTCGTTGTTCCTTTTCGCCCTGAAGGGGAGGTTGTTCATCAAGACAGCGAATTCTTGGTAGAGCATTCAATAAAGCTACCCCTATTGAACAGCAGGATTATTGTGGGGGCAATACGAGAAGCATTCGAGAACCCCATAGCGGTTGCTAAAAGTCTTTTATCAATCAGGAAAAGCAGAAATCCAGCGATTTTTATCAAGAACCTTGCCGTAATACCTAAAGCGCTGTGGTTGGCCCGGTATTTTCGCCAAACCGGAGTTCCTGACCATATTCATGTTCATTGGATCAATGCCAGTGCCACCATGGTCTTAATAACGGCCGCGATATTAAAAATTCCATGGAGTATTACCGCTCATCGCGGGGATATAGCAGTCAATAATCTTATTAGCGAAAAAGTAAAATCCAGCTCATTTGTGAGATGTATTAATGAAAATGGAGCCAATGAGATTCGACGCCTTGCTCAGGAATGGGGAAAAATCCATGTGATTCACATGGGTGTTGAATTGCCAAACGAAAATAAAATTCAGCCAAAAAAGGTAAATAATGGAAATGAGAATTTCAGAATACTTGTGCCAGCCAACTTTATCGAAGTAAAGGGCCACAGTTACCTTGTTCAGGCAATTCAACTGCTGCGCTCTCAAGGGGTGGCGGTCCAAGTTGATTTGGCTGGCAAAGGTGAGCTTAAAGAACAGATTCAAGCACAGGTAATAGAAACGGGCCTTACAGACTGCATTGAATTTCTTGGACAGATATCACATTCGGTGCTTCTTGAAAACCTTTTTTCTGGGTTGTATGATTGTGTCGTTCTACCAAGTATTGTAACAAAAAAAGGAGATAAAGAAGGAATTCCCGTTTCGCTTATAGAAGCAATGGGCGCAGGAGTACCTGTAGTCTCGACAGTAACGGGTGGCATACCTGAACTTTGCGTTGCAGGAACAGCTCTTCTTGTGCCGCCAAAAGATTCGCAGGCATTGTCTGAAGCATTAAGTATTCTTATACATGACGCAGGAATAAGGACAAGCATGATTGCGTTAGGCAAAAATCGAGTAAAAGAGCACTTTAACATTGAGATAATTGGACTGAAACTAATGGAAAAAATTGAAAGATATTGAGAGCAAACCTGCAGTTACTGATTCAAAGATTATATCCCGCTTAAAGCCTCCGGGGATTAATTAACTGGTTTGCGAAAGAAGGTTTACAATGGGGACACAATTTCCAGGATTGCGAAAACTAATCTTATTTATTGGCGACATGGCAATTGTTGCTGGTTCTTCTTACATTGCTGTTCCTATGGTTGTTGCTTATAGCGACGTTAATCTTGACATGGAACTTTATCGAAGAATGCTACTGGTCATGCTGAGCGTGGTAGGAGTATTGGTGGTTTTTGACGGGCTACTTTCCTTGAAGCGCAAGAAATACCTAGAAGTGTTCATTGATTTGGCAGCAGTTACGTTAAAGTTATTCGTAATAATGATGGCAATCAGTTTTTTCTTGAGAGAGTTCGCTTATTCTCGCAGTATTTTAATACTTGCTATGATTTTGCAATTTATTGGACTGGCTTTTTGGAATTGGTTGTTTTTGCAGTTCGAACTCCGTCAGATGATTTCACGTAGAGTTTTGGTCATGGGCAATGCCAATGCCCATGAAAACCACCACTTGATCGCTCTTCTTAGCACTCATTCATACCTTAAGGATCATGTTAAATATATTTGTTCTGATTATGCCAGCGGACAATGGAGAAGACTCTTCAATGAGATTGACCTAGTAATCCTATCTTCTGATATGCAACTCAGCCATAAAGCGGAAATGTTGCATTATTGCCAAATAAATAAAAAACAGGTGTTTATCATTCCGAACTTTTACGAATTGTATTGCAGTAAAGTTGACTTGGGAAAAATTGACGATATCCCTGTTTTTCAGCCAAGTTATCTAAGACCGACAACTGAGCAACGAATACTGAAGCGCTTTCTGGATATTCTTGTTGCATTGACAGCCACAGTTGTATGTATTCCGGTTTTTATTCTGGTAGCTATTGGCATTAAATTGGATAGTCCTGGATCAATATTATTCAGCCAAAGACGCGTCGGCGAGCATGAAAAAGAATTTAGCATTTACAAGTTCCGTACGATGTTCGTCGATGCCGAAAAACTGACTGGCCCCGTTTTGGCAACAGTAGATGACCTGCGCATTACCAGGGTGGGGCGTTTTATCAGAGCAACGCGTATCGATGAGCTTCCTCAATTGATTAATGTACTTATCGGTGATATGAGTATTGTGGGGCCACGGCCAGAGCGCGCCTTTTTTGTCGAAATGCTGAAAAAAGAACTGCCAGAATATATTCATCGAAGTAACGTGAAACCTGGAATCACGGGGATGGCTCAGGTTTATGGCAAGTACAGTACATCCCCTTATTATAAGTTGATTTACGATTTAATTTATATACAGAAATGCAATGTGGTCACTGACTTGATGCTCATGCTGAAAACGGTCCGAGTTCTGATTTCCTCAAAACAATCAGCAGGGGTTGGTAGTAAGAACCTCGAACGACCTCGTAGTGATTGCACTATGTAACAGAATGCAACAAGTTTTGCGAGTTAGCTAACGGGAATTATAAAATGATGTATGTTGACTGAGGAGTGTTGAAGTGGACTATCATGAGCAACGTGAATGGGGACGAATCGGAGTCTCTCAGCCATTGATACTAAGAACTGAAAGGGATCCAAATCAATCGTACAAGGCAGTTGCAATTGACGTATCGGAGGAAAATATTGGAATTGAAACTGAAGTGAATCTATCGGTGGGAGACCACATACAGCTGAAATTCGAAAATATGAGTAGAACTATTGGGGTACAAGCCATTGTAAAGCGAACTTTCAAAAAAGGATACGGTTGTCAATTTTCGGAGGATGACTATGGGAAGATTTTCAGTTGGTTGAATGTGGTAGAAGGCAAGGGGAATACATCGAAAAATATTTGGTTTTTCCATCACTACGCCGTATTACCTTCCATGAGCGGACAGATAAGACCATTTAACTTTGGGAAAATTCTGCAACAATATGGCTTTGGGGTGACGGCTTTTGCAGCCTCGTATCTTCATCATTCCGATATCAACTTAATAAGCGACGGTCGCAAGTGCTTGTTAAACAACGAATATGGCGTTCCGTTTGTTTTTGTGAGTACTCCGTCCTCGACAAGCGGGTTGGGTGCCAGAATAAAAAATATGGCAACTTTCTATTCTGGTGTGATGAAGACAGCCATGCAATATGCAAAAGAGTATGGAAATCCTGATGTTATCATCGCTTCGAGTCCACATCCGCTGACGATGATTGCTGGCATAAAAGTGGCCAGGAAATTAAAAATTCCCTGTATTTGTGAAGTTCGTGATTTGTGGCCTGAAGCTATATTTTCGTTTGGCAAGCTGAAAGAACGTAGTCTTTTTGGAAAACTGTTAACCGCTGGCGAGCATTGGATTTATAGAAACGCGGACAGATTAATTTTTACCAAGGAAGGTGATACAGATTATATAAAAGAGCATAAATGGGATACCGGCAATGGGGGAGACATTGACTTAAAAAAATGTCACTATATAAACAATGGCGTGGAGTTAGAGGCTTTTTTAAAGGCCATTGCCGATAACCAAATTGAGGATACAGACCTGCTGGAGAATAAATTCAATGTTGTATATGTCGGTTCAATTCGGCCGGTTAATGATGTTAACATGTTGCTCAATGCCGCTTCTTTGCTGAAAGAGCATAGTGACATTCAGTTTCTTATCTATGGTGATGGCAATCAGAAAGAAGACCTACAACAACGTGTTTTTGACGAGGGGCTGACCAACGTAAAGATGAAAGGATATGTGGATAGACGATTTATTCCATATATCTTGAGCAAATCGTCAGTAAACATCATGAACTATTCCCAGTCTAAGTACAACTGGACAAGGGGGAATAGTTCCAATAAATTATTTGAGTATATGGCATCAGGCAAACCAATTATTTCGACAATAAAAATGGGATACTGCATCTTAGAAAAATACCAGTGCGGTCTTTCGTTAGAAGCAGCAACACCGGAAGAACTTGCAAATACGATTTTGAAGGTGCATGATATGCCGCGAGAACAGTATGAAGCGATGGGCAGGAATGCGAAAACCGGGGCAACGGATTTCGACTACAAGACGCTGACTAAAAAGTTAATTGCAGTAATTGAAAGTTGTTAGGAATGTTATGAAACGAATTTCTGACCGCATTAAGTTATGGATTGAGGGTGCAGATGATGATTTTACTGGAGAAATTATTTATATTTAAACAATGGTTCATTGCTTTCAGGAGGAAACAGCCTTACGCATCGCCCCTTGCAATGAATGGGTTTCACATTATTCGGCCACCAACAGGCAGATTTTTTGCTGACCCCTTTGTCATTGAACAGGAGAGAAAAAATTATATTTTTTTTGAAGACTTGCGCCAGACAACTCGAAAAGGAGTAATCAGTTTTGTTGAGATTGATGAACAGGGAAACTGTTCGGAGCCTCAGGTTGCACTAGAGAAAAAATATCATCTCTCGTATCCCTTCCTGATAAAAATAGACCAAGGGATATTCATGATACCGGAAACCAGCGCGAATAATACGATAGAGCTTTATGAGGCCGTGAAATTTCCCGCTCAATGGGCTTTGAAGCGTGTAATGATAAGCGGTATTAGAGCATGTGACTCTACGCTGTTTCGATACAATGACAAATGGTGGATGTTTACGAATGTAATGAGTCCGCAGGAACAAACAGGCAAGGGAGAGCTTCACATTTTTTATGCCGACTCGCTATTTTCTGAGTGGCAACCCCACGTGTGCAACCCAGTTAATCAAGATCCCCGAACAGCTCGACCAGCAGGCAATCTTTTTGTTCATGATGGAAAAATAATCAGGCCGTCCCAGAATTGCTCTTTACAATACGGGGCGGCGCTGATGATTAATGAGATTACCCGTCTCACAGAAACAGAGTATTCAGAGCATCTATTATTTGAAGTTGGACCTGATTGGTGTAAAGATAACCATAAATTCCACACTTACAATTTTAATAAAGATTGGGAAGTAATTGATGGGCTTATTAATGTTGTCGATTTATCAAAACCAGTGCGAAGGGCATACTCAAGTTTATTTTATTCTTAGGAGAGTGGATGAATGAAAAGAGTTACAATTCTTTCTTCTGCCGACCCCCGGCAAAAGCGCGGCTTGCAGATAGTTGCGCTTACACATGCAATCAGTTTGCGCAAGTATGGGTTGGAAACAGTGATATATTGTCCGAGCTCAGAATATGAGTCATTCGAATTAGAGGGAGTACCCGTTTATACTTTTGCTTTTCAGAGACGGAGTAACTCACTACTCAATTTTGCGACCATGATAAATAATTGCTGGCATGGCTGGAAACATCATTTTGGCAAACAGGAGCCGGATATTTTACATGGCCATGATTATATGACGTACTATTTTCTAAGCCAGTACCTGTCTCAAAATGTAAAAAAAATATTTACCGTTCACGATCCGATGATTTATCATCACCGTATGTTGGGCCGATTGTCCCAGGGATCAAGCCTAAAGGCAAAAATAATGACTCATATTGAAAACAAAGTGTATGAGCGAAGTTCAAAAATCCATTGCATTTCAGAATATACGCTAGTGCGAATTGAGAATAAAGAAGCGCTGGTTCCCAAACTGAAAATAGTAGCTGATTGGATTGATGTCGACAAATTCATAGTGCCAGTCGATAAAAATCGTGAACGCTTGGAACTAGGTTTCGGGGCCAGTGATTTTGTTATTTATACATTGCGTGGGTTGCAAGCACGGATGGGCTTAGAAAATTTGATCGAGGCATTTCAGTTAATCAAGGCTAGTATTCCTAGCGCAAAACTGGTTATTGGAGGCAAAGGGTCCTTGCGTAACGAGCTGGAAGAACTGGCAAGACGACTGGATATTTCCGATTCAGTCACATTTCTCGGCTACGTGCCAGAAGATGAAGTCGTTAAAAGGTACCAGGCCGCAGATGTGGTTATTATGCCCTCAATTGATGGTGAAGGCTTTGGTTTACCTGTTATCGAAGCGATGGCCTGCGGAACTCCTGTTCTGGCTGCACCGACCTGTGCTTTACCTGAAGTTCTGAGAGGAAAACCGGAGCGACTGTTTACCGGTATTTATCCAGAAGATATTTCATCTGGGATTATGCAATTTTATCAGCAATGGCGGGCAAACAGAATTGATGCAAAAGCCGAAAGAAAATATGTGCTTGACCATTTTTCAGAGGATAAGATGATTAAATTAATACTGGACGATTATGAGGTGTAACTGTTTTTTGCGGGGTGATTGAATTGAGTTCTGAAAGGAATAATGCAATTGATTTTATAAAATGTTATGCTGGATTTTCAGTTGTTTGCCTACATACTGCACCATTTCTAAATTCAACGTTTTCTAGTGGTAAATATGTCTTTTTTATCATTGATACCTTGGCAAGATTTGCAGTGCCATTTTTCTTTATAGTTTCCGGTTTTCTATTTGTAAAAAAAATTATAATCAATAAGGACAATAGTTCTGCTTACTTTTTTAAGTACTCAAAGAGAATAGCCAAGCTATATTTTGGCTGGACGCTATTCTACTTTTTATATTACATGCTTCGGGCGTTATTCGAGTCTTATTTAACTCATACTCCCTTTAGTTCACCTTATATTCCAGAATGGAGTACAATCCCCATCCTGAAATTAATAGCACATATTTTTTATCTGGGGTATACAGGCATTCACTTATGGTATCTTATAGCATTGTTATGGTCTATGCCATTACTTTTTATTTTTATTAAATACCAAAAGTTAAATACTTTGCTGGTAATAAGTCTTATCTTACATATAATTGGGCTTTTGGGTAATTCCTATCAAGGGATAATGCATCTTCATATTCCAACCCGTAACGCAATGTTTTTTGGACTATTTTATTGTACTCTAGGCGGTTTTTTTGCATATTATGAAAGGCTAATACAACAAAAAATCTCCGAAGTTGAAGGATCAACTTTTGGATGGTTATTTTGGCTATTTTGCGTTATTCAATTACTTGAAAGATCCATTCTTGTTAACTACTTCCATGGTACTATAAACGATGAATTTTTTATTACCACTATTCCTTTATCAATTTGCATATTTTTCTGGGCTATAAGTAAAGAAGGGAAGTTCAACAAATCGTCTATTACAGTAATAGGAGAAAAATCGTTAGACATATATGTAATCCATTTGTTTTTTCTGAGTGCCTTTGGCGATTTAGCGGCAAAGATTGGATGGGTTCCAGGAGCGACGATTTATGAGTTATTATTTACACCTTTCATTTTTGCTGTTTCGTATTTTTGGTGCTTATGCTCTGAAAAGACTAAATTATGGTTGAATTTATATAAAGGAACTATTCAAAAGTAAGCGTCAAAAATACCGTCACCTTGGCAAGTGTCACTTGGTAAGTATGCAAAAGCAAAAAGCCGTTACCCCGTCATTTGGCAACGGGCCTTGGATTTGCAATAATCAGGAAGAAAGTGTGGCATTAATCTTTGTAGTGTTAACATCATTTTTGATATCCCAATTTGGCGCATTTTTAAAAATGTAAGTTAAAGATGTATAAAGTTATATTCTTCATATACCTTCATTATTTTTTTACACCATATATCTAAATCAAATGTTGTTATTGCATAACTTTTAGCCTCATTTGAGTAAAGTGCCTTTTTCTCATTGCTCCAACTCAATTCCTCTAGTATAGCTTTTTGTAAATCATGTGAACTATTTCTTTCAAAATAAATAGTATGAGGAATTTTAGATTCAGTATGTCCGGGTATTAAGCTTGCAATTGTAGACCGGCGGCAGTAAGCTGCCTCAATTAGCGAATAACATAATCCCTCACTTCGACTGGGTGATATAAAAATTCTTGCCATATGATAATAGCTGGCAATATCTTCGCGTGGATCGAGCAAGACAATCCACTTAGGGATCTCGCCAAATTGACTTTCGATATTTCGAATGGCCTCTTCTTTTCGAATGGATAATAAAATTGCCAAAACAATATTATATTCCTCGGCAATATCTTTAATGGCGGATACAGCGATATCAGCGCCCTTTATGAAATAATCGTAGCCAAACATTAAGACGGTATTGGCATTTTCGCTTATTCCTAATTGTGTCAAATCAATTTTATTAATAATATCTAAACGTGAAAAATCTACAGCATTAGGAATGCCATATACATTTGACATTCCTAAACTGGCTTGTTGGATGCTTTTTGCAACAGACATAGAACATCCAATATAGGCATCACTAGTAAAAAGCCATATTCTGCATTTTTCTTTAAACCAATTCCTTGAGATATAGTACTGAGTATGGAAATGGGTGATTTTCTTGACAGAGGGTCTTAGCATTTGTAGAAGATTTACCAGAAGATGATTTTTAGACTGCAAATAATGTGAATGAATAATACCAATTTTATTTTCCTTTACAATTTTATAAAGCAATCTAAAATCGGATAGTATATTACCTGTATAAAAATATACTTTTGCGGTTTTAGAAAGATCTTGTATCCACTCCTTGTCTTTGGCCATATTGGGAAATAAATATACTGTAGCTATTTCGTGTTCTTTGAGAGTGTTAGATAAATTAAGAATTGAACGCATAAAGTTTCCGCCATAAGGGGCCGCGTAATCAGAGTATTGCAATACATTATTAATCATAATAGAAACTCCTTGTTAATCTTTTACTTAATATCTTTTGCATAAGTATGCCTATTTCCTGCTGCACAGTAATGGATTATCGATTTTTGCAAAATAAACGGAAGATAACCTGGCATGCGTTTCATAAAAGTATCGTGGAAAGATAATGGAATCTATATTATAATAGTATCGTAAAGCCCTCTGACTGTCCAGAGGCTGGTCATTAAATTGATATTGGATGATTATGAAGTGTAAAGGGAGCTAATTTATGAGAGCTTTCAGTATAATGAATAAATGGATTAGAATGTTGAATGGAAAAAGCATTTTACATGTTAACCAGGATGTTGGCAAAGTATATTCAAAAAAAGAAGTGACTGGTTATTATAATGATTTGACGGAAAAAGTATTGCACCCAAACGCATTATTGGATGAAACGGGTCTTGTCTATAATGTTACAAGCGAAGGAAAGAAAGTATATTTCTCAATAGCTATATTTCAATATGGGCTTGGGGCATACGATTTGTTTATTATGACAGGCTGCTCAAAATACAAAGTAGCCTTTATGAGAACAGTTGAATGGGCAATTAAGCATCAGGAAGAAAACGGCGCGTGGGATACCTTTTCAATTGTTGGAACCCGGATGCCATACTCCTCGATGGCTCAGGGAGAAGGTGCTTCTTTACTTGTCCGGGCTTATAGCGAAACCCATGATAAAAAATATTTGAAAGCAGCCAAGAAAGCTGTGGATTTTATGTGCATTCCGGTTACTAACGGAGGGTGTGCACAATATATTGATGAAAAATTATGGTTTAAGGAATATATTGAGAAACCAGAAGTGCTAAATGGTTGGATATTTTCAATCTGGGGGCTTTATGATTACTATAAAGCCAGTAATGATGAGTATTATAGTAATATACTGACCAATGCAGTTCAAACTCTTGAGAAAGATATTGAGACTTTTGATTGTAAATTTTGGTCTAGCTATGATCGGGGAAATACGATAGCAAGTCCATTTTATCACCGGCTACACATAGCTCAGTTAAAAGTTATGTATGAATTGTTTGGCTGTGGAACTTTTGTGGAATATGTGGAAAAATGGGAGAAATATCAGGAAAGCAAACTCAATTATTGCAAGGCGTTCATCATAAAAGTTTATCAAAAATTAACCGATAAAAAGACGGAAAGAATAATTATTATACGCTAGATATTTTTCAAGAAATGAGCTTTGTTTTACGTTAATAGTTAAGGGGGGATTTACATGACAAAGATTTGTGTTTTGGGCTTGGGGTACATTGGACTTCCGTCCGCAAGCATTTTTGCTACAAATGGATTTCACGTTGTTGGCGTAGACGTTGATTCTAAGGTTGTTGATGTACTGAGTAAAGGGCATATTCATATTAACGAGCCTGGATTAAAAACGGTTGTGAGTGCGGCAATCCAATCCGGAAACATGATCGTGAGGCAAGTGCCCGAGCCAGCTGATGTTTTTATTATTGCTGTTCCTACCCCGCTAAAAGAGGATAATGCGGCAGACCTAACGTATGTCTTAAATGCTACTGAATCAATACTGCCATTTTTGCGAAAAGGAAATTTGGTAATTTTGGAATCAACATGTCCACCGCGTACCACTGAGGATATCCTAGTTCCCATATTGCAAAAAAGCGGCTACGAAATTGGCGATGAAATTTTTCTGGCACATTGCCCAGAAAGGGTGCTGCCGGGAAACATCTTGTACGAATTTGTTAATAACGATCGTATTATTGGAGGAATCAATGACAACTCTTCCCACAAAGCGAGGGAAATATATGAGAAGGTAGTGCAAGGGAACCTATTAATAACAGATGCCACATCGGCTGAAATGGCTAAATTGATGGAGAATACTTACCGCGATGTCAATATTGCACTGGCAAACGAGGTTTGCAGAGTAGCCTATGATTTAAATTTGGATGCGTTGGAAATAATTAGACTGGCAAATATGCACCCTCGAGTAAATCTGCATCAACCGGGTCCCGGAGTCGGGGGGCACTGTCTGGCAGTAGATCCGTGGTTTATCGTAGAAAAATCCGACAATGCAAAATTAATACGCTTAAGTAGGGAAATAAATACTGCTATGCCGAATTTTGTTGTTGAATTAGTAAAAAAAATGTTAGATAAAACAGTAAAACCCAAGATTACGGTGTTGGGCGTAACTTACAAAGGTAATGTGGACGATGTAAGAGAAAGCCCTGCGACTAAAATTATACGCGAACTTAAACAAAAAAACGTTGAAGTAGGTATCTACGACCCATATGTAAAAAATTATGAATTTGAATTGTCAAATCTGGAAGATGCTTGTATATCATCCGATTTGATTTTGTTATTAGCGGATCATAAAGAATTTAAGTATCTTTCAGCTAATGAACTTGGGCTACTCATGCGCAACAAGCAGTTATTTGATACTCGAAATTACCTCAAGCATAGTAAGTGGCAAGATGCTGGATTTAGTGTTAAGGTGCTCGGAAAAAATAATCAAAACAGCTGAATCTGGAAGCAAGCTGATCTCAGCAAAGATATGAAACGCAGTATTTGAAAGTGAAAACGGGAGGTAACATGTTACCACTATCTCATGTTGGATTTACGACTGCCGCAGTAAGAATGTTGGAAATTAGTTTACGGCTTCGACAAATTGATTATCGAATAGTAATTGTCTCTTCGTTATTACCGGATATAATTGATAAATCCTTGTTAAAGTTGCTTGAAAGTAGCTTTACGTATGAGAGTCGTGCGATTGGCCATTCCTTGGCATTTTTGGGGTTTATTGGAATTATTATGGCCATGCACTGGCTTTGGACTAAAAATGTATGGCTACTACCAGTTTTTCTCGGGATATTATTTCATGATATTTTTGATGTGATGTGGCTTCATCCGGGCATTTTCTTTTGGCCAATTGAAGGTTGGCAGTTTCCCGCACCAACGAATGAAGCTTGGTTGGGAACATTTCAATTTGGTTGGTATAAGATACAACAAAGAGACGTATTTGATAACATTAGCGTGTGGATTCTTTTATATTTTTTTATGAAAGTTGCTCTGAAGGGAAAAATCCTTGAATTTATTCGAACCGGCAAACTCTAGATCATATTATGAAGGAACGCTAAAGTCCATGACACCAATGGTTGCCTATTTGTACGAGATGAGAGAGAAAGCGCTGCGCGATCATTTGTCTGCTATTTCCAATGCAAAACAACGGGGTGCAAAGAGGCCGTGATGAGGCTATTCACGAAACGGTATGAAGATTATTATCAATGAGTTTATCTCCGCCAGATGTATCAAAAGGTACAAGATTATCTTTTGAAAAAGTTGAGAAACTGAAAACCACTGCTTTTTATCGGGCAATTGGGGTAAACAAAGAACGCCTTGGGCAAACTATTGAGCGAATTGGTTGGGATGATTTCAGGCAACAAACGATACCCTCAAAATACAATAATTAAATACACTTCATCAAAGGATTTGCATGTTTTAAGGTAAGTTAAGATATGTGTAGATAGTCGCTCATACTTCGGTTTGAGCGATTTTTTCATAACAAATGGGAATCATATAAAATAATGCCACCCGGAAATTACGTTGCTTGAGGGTTAAATCTAATGGGGCGCTGGTTTTGTGTGCCACCCAAGGGGGGCGTGCAAACGCTATATTGGATTGGAAGATGATGGAAGGTCCGCTGGAGCCACCATATGGGGGGAGGTATTTGTCTAATGCGACAAACTTAAAAATGTGTTATTATGAAGTCGGTATTAAGCACCTGTATGAGTAATTGTTGTAGAAGAGACGATGTAAAATATGATCGCTTTATCTGTAAGGAGGGAATGTAGTGGCAAGTCGCAGTGAAATCATGAAGCAAGTGTGCACCCATATGTATGGATTAGTAGTAGTGGATCATCAAGGAAGAATCGTCTTTGTAGAAGAGAATTATGCCAAGCTAAAAGGCTGGGATATGGGGAATATTATGGGGCGAGGCATCAAGGATGTAGTCCCAGCAAGTCGACTTCCTGCAGTTCTCGAAACAGGAAAGCCCCTTTTGGGCGACATATTTTACAGTGAGGGCAAACCTTTGATTTGCAATCGAGTTCCTTTGGTTAAGGACGGTGTCCTTATCGGTGCCATGTCTTACTCGGTTTTTGAAGGGGTTGACAAACTTTTATATTCTGTAGAAGAATTGCGCAACCAACTGAGCTATTACAAAGAAAAACTAAATAAACAATCTGGGGTAAAGTATTCTTTAGAAAATATTATCGGCTCTAGCGATATAATTATTGCAATACGGTCAACAATAATAAGAACTGCATGTGCGAACTCCACTGTCTTGATTCAAGGCGAAACAGGTACTGGCAAGGAGCTAGTTGCTCACGCTTTGCATCAGGAAAGTCGGCGATCCCATTATCCTTTCATTAAACTTAATTGTGCGGCTATTCCTCATGAGCTTATTGAATCAGAGTTGTTTGGTTACGATGAGGGAGCCTTTACCGGAGCTCGTCGGGCAGGCAAAAAGGGTAAATTTGAGCTAGCGGAGAAAGGTACATTATTTTTGGATGAAGTCAGTCAATTGTCGCTGGCTGCCCAGGCCAAATTGCTTCGTGCATTACAAGAAAAGGAGATCGAGCGAGTTGGGGGGATGGGCCCCATATCTGTTGACATCAGAATTGTGGCGGCAACTAACGATGATTTGGAAGATCAGATCAAGCAGGGGACTTTTCGCTCTGACTTATATTATCGGCTGAACGTCATTCCGATTAAACTTCCGCCACTTCGAGAGCGGAAAATAGATATACCTCTGCTTGTAGAAAAGTTCATCGACAAATATGCAGACCAAGCGGGATTGGGAAATGTGACGATTGCTCCTGAGGCCATGGCGATCTTCATGGAGTATGAATGGCCAGGAAATATCCGGGAACTAGAACATGCTGTCGAAAGGGCGATTAATCTCTGCAACTCTAGTATTCTTGAGCCAAGTCATTTTGAATGGTTACTTCCAAAGATTCGGAAACAAGGAAAATTGACTGCCGGGCGAGGAATCCAAGAGGCAAAGGCGGCTACAGAAAAAGAAATTATTTTGAACGCGTTGCAGTCTACTCAGGGAAACAAAAAGAAGGCTGCGGAATTGTTGGGTATTGCTCGTCCGCTACTCTATCAAAAAATGCATCGTCTTGGCATTAATTGAGGAAGTCCTATATAAAACACAGAAAAATAAGGTAAGTTTAGACCTTTACACCACTTTTTTGTTGTAATAATATTCATTAATTTCAGAAAGTTGATATGCTCAAAAATACTCTTTAGTAAAAAATTTTACTAAAGAGTATAACATTCAGGGGGAGTCCTTTACATAGAGGAATTTAATGAGTATTGTCGAAAATAGACCAAGCAGAATAAGAATACAATTTCGATATTCTCTTTTAAAAGAATATAAATGGGCAAGACGGCTGCATCAATTTGATTGGAATTGACAAAATACACAATTATGCGGACTAAAATATTCTACCTGCAGGCAGAGTCATACAATCATAGAAAGTCCAAATATAAATAAGCATCTATATAAAAATGAGTAAGACGGCAATCTTGTTTATCTGGGAAGCATGGAAGTATTAGTGTGCAGATTGAAGGCAAAGGGAGTGATCACAATGGCTTCACGGATTGAGATAATGAAACAATTCTTAGAACAGATGCGTGGATTGGTGGTGGTAGATCGTGAGTCTAATATAGTCTTTATTGATGAACAATATGCAAGAGATATGTGTCGTGAGGCGAAAGAACTTATAGGATTACCAGTGAAGCAGATCATCCCTACTAGCAAGTTACCTGTTGTTTTGGAGTCGGGGAAGCCAATTTTGGGTGATGTGTTTAATTACTTTGGGCGTCCTAGTATATGTAACCGCTGGCCGATAATGAAGGATGGTAAAATCATCGGGGCAGTGTCCTTTAGTATCTTTGATGAGATTAAAGAATCTGAAAACCTATATGAGTCTTTGAATGAACTACGCAGTAAAGTAGACTATTATGAGGAGAAACTTAAGAAGTATTCAGGAGTACGGTATTCTTTGGCGGATATCTTAGGTTCAAGTGAAGGTATTGTTGAATTGCGTAAAGCAATATTACGTACTTCTTGTACTAATTCTACTGTATTAATCCAGGGAGAGACAGGGACAGGCAAGGAATTGGTTGCCCACTCCCTGCACCTAGAAAGCCTTAGGACTCACCATCCGTTTATTAAACTAAATTGTGCGGCTATCCCTCATGACCTTATCGAATCCGAATTATTCGGGTATGAAGAAGGCGCTTTTACGGGAGCCCGGAAGACGGGGAAAAAAGGCAAATTTGAGCTGGCCGACAAGGGAACACTTTTTCTAGATGAAGTAAGTCAACTCTCCATGGCAGCCCAGGCAAAACTGCTTCGTGTGCTGCAAGAAAAGGAAATAGAACGTATCGGAGGCACAACGACGATTGCCGTTAACGTCAGAATTGTGGTAGCTTCCAATGATGATCTGGAAAAAATGGTAAAGAATGGAACTTTTCGGTCCGATTTATTTTATCGCCTAAACGTTATTCCGATAAAGGTGCCGCCTCTGAGGGAAAGAGTGTCCGATATTCCGGTGCTGGTGAAGAAGTTTGTCGAAAAATATGGGGAGCAAGCAGGTTTAGGATCGGTTGAAGTTTCTCTTGAAGTCTTGACGCTGCTTATGCAGTACAGGTGGCCGGGAAATATTCGCGAACTAGAAAACGCTGTCGAAAGGGCTATTGGTCTTTGTAGTAGTGGACTGCTTGAGTTACACCATTTCGAGTGGTTAGTGCCAAAAATTGAAATGGTAAAAATAACAGAAACAAAAAATATTAAAGAAGCTAAAGCTGCGGCAGAAAGAAATATTATTTTAAGCATACTACATACAACCGATGGGAATATAAAGCAGGCCGCTGAACTGCTCCATATCGATCGTTCGTTATTGTATCAGAAGATGCGCCGCCTAGGTATCAAGTACCGGCAGTAATCGCGATGCTTTTATGGGAAAGACACTTTCTTTATTATGAAAGTGTCTTTATTTTATTGCGTCTAACTTGTGCAGCACTTATTAGAGTGATAGGTAAAGTTTTCAAAATTAAATGCACGTATAAACAAACAGTGTGATGATAGCATCACACTGTTTGTTTATACGTGCATCAGAAACGAGTTGCACGGTTAAGGCACCCATAAATAGCGAAATAAGGTGTGAGTAAATTATCACACTAGGGATTGACACATTCCTGATTATTTAGGGAATTCAGAGTGGCATAGTTATTGCATATATATGTAGATGTTGCAACCGATTAAACAACTCTAAGGAGGTGAGTTGCTAGTTGCACCACGTACTGCCTCGTACTGGTAACTGGGTTGCGGACGACTATACTATAGTAATATTTCACGAAAGGGAGGTTCTTATTATGCAAAAAGTTTCGGAGGTGGCTTCCATGCGTACGGCTATCTTAGGGGCAGGAGCACTGGGAATTATCATGGGTGCTTTGATTGCAAAAGGTGGTTATCCGATTGATTTGGTTGACAGTTACAAGGAAAATGTTGATTCCCTTAATGCTAACGGTGCCACAGTAATTGGCTTTTTGGAGCTGAACGTACCTGTGACGGCTTTGACGCCCGATCAACTGGAAGGATGTTACGATCTAGTGTTGTTGTTAACGAAACAAACAAATAATGAGATAGCATTAAAACAATTCTTACCCCACCTGCATAAAGACAGCATTGTCTGCACTCTACAAAACGGAATTCCAGAAGAGTCAGTTGCGGCTTATGTCGGAAAGGATAGAACGATAGGCGGGGCGGTACTGTTCGGTGCGACTTGGGAAAAACCTGGCGTTTCCAGTTTGACATCGCCTTATGAAAATACGCGAAAATCCGCATTCACAATCGGTGAAATGGACGGAACCTTACGACCGCGTCTGCGGCAAGTAAAAGAGATTCTCGAAACGATCGGCAAAACAGAAGTCATAACAAATCTGACAGAGGTTCGCTGGACGAAATTGCTGATGAATGCGACATTCAGCGGCATGGCTGCGGCTCTCAATTGTACTTTTGGCGATGTTTTGGATAATTCTAAAGCCATGGAGTGCGTTGCTCATATCGCCGACGAGACAGTGAAAGTCTGTCACGCACAAGGATATCGCATGGTAGAAGTATTGGGCGAAAACTTTGAAAATTTCGAGTTAACAACGAATGCCGATATCCCTCAAAAAATTCAACTCTTTAGAAAATTATGGGATAACCAGGGAGCCCAAAAGGGGAGCATGTTGCAGGATCTGGAAAAAGGCAAAAAAACAGAAATTGATTGTATAAACGGCGTTATATGCCAAACGGGACGGAAATTCGGTTTTTCCACACCGTATAATGACAGAGTCGTGGAATTAATTAAAGAGGAAGAAAAAAGCGGGAGACTTAATGATTTTAGCTATCTATCAAGATTTGATAATATCTAGCAGTAATTAGGATTTTAAAACTATTGCTATGGCGAATGTGAGCAAAACCGAGAAGAGAAAGTTGAGTCTTCTAAACAACTAATAGGAGGATCACTATTATGTATGACTTTAATGGGAAAATTGTGGCCGTTACCGGGGCAGCTCAGGGACTAGGTGCTGCCATGGCACTGCGGTTTCTGCAGGATGGTGCAGAGGGCGTAGTCTTGCTGGATCTGAAATGGGAGGGCTTAAAGGCGACTGCCGCCCGACTTGACCCTGCCGGAACTCGTACTATGGCAGTTCTTTGTAATGTGGCGGATCACCAGTCCGTCGAGGAGGCCTTCGGCCTGATTATAGCGCGCTTCGGCCGTGTAGATATCCTCATTAATAATGCAGGCATCACCCGGGACTCAATGTCTCACAAGATGACGGTGGAGCAGTTTGACCCTGTAGTACAGGTTAGCCTAAATGGCGCATTTTATTGTGTACAGCAGGTGATTAGCGGAATGCGAGAGCGAAGTTGGGGCCGTATCATTTCTTTGTCTTCATTAGCTGCCGGCGGCAATATAGGCCAGGCCAACTACTCTGCGGCGAAGGCAGGTATTATTGGCCTGACAAAGACCTTAGCCTTGGAACTGGCGCCGAATAATATCACTGTGAACTGCGTCGCCCCTGGCATGATAAACACCGATATCATTAAGTCTGTGCCTGAAAAGCAGATGGAGGTATTTCTAAAGAGCATCCCCATGCATCGGGTGGGTGAGCCGGAAGAGGTAGCCAACCTTGTCGCCTTTCTGGCTAGCGACGAGTCAGCGTACATCACTGGCCAGTGCATCAAGATAACTGGTGGGTTGCGCTGAGGAAAACGTCTGGAAGTTGCATGTTGAATTCTTGAGAAAAAATTACTATAGCATAAGAAAGTTGATAACACAAATTGGAATTTAGGAAGGAACGATTATTATGTCAAATAAAGTTTGTATAACTGCGGCCCTTACCGGAGCCGTTACTCCCAAAGATATCAACGAATATATTCCCCTGACGCCTGAGGAAATTGCACAGGACGCATACAACTGCTGGAAGGCCGGCGCAGCAATTGTGCATCTACACATGAGAGACGAAGCTGGCAAGGGCTCCATGGAGACGGCTCGGTTCAAAAAAACCGTCGAGCTTCTTCGTGCCCATAAAGACTGCGATGTTGTGATCTGCTGTACATCCTCTGGAACCTACCCCCCCGTCAGCTCGGGAGAACGGATGGCCCATTTCAAGGCCATTCCTGAAATTGAAATGGGTTCCTATGATATAGGCACCTTTAACTGGGGGTGTGATGTGGTGTTCGATAACACTCCTCAGTTTCTGGTGGAGCTCGCAAAGTGCTATCAGGAATACGATGTGAAGACTGAACTGGAGATTTTCGATATGGGCATGCTTGGCAATGCCAAGCACTATCTGAAAACCGGCGTTCTGGACGCGCCGCTTTACTGTCAGTTCGTCTTAGGCGTTCTGGGCGGTATGGAGTCCACCGTAGAAAACCTCCAATACCTAGTAAGGCATATGCCGGAGGGTTCCAAATGGTCCGCTTTCGGTATAGGTAAAGACCACTTGCCCATTATGTTTGCCGCTCTCGCCTTGGGTGCAGATGGTATCCGTGTTGGTCTGGAGGATAACGTGATGTATTCCAAAGGTGTCAAAGCGTCCAACGTGATGCTGACGGAACGTGCTGTCCGGGTCGTCAAGGAGTTTGGTAAGGAGATAGCCACTTCTGCCGAAGCCCGAGAGATATTGGGTATCAAGCAACTGGTACGATAAATAAGTATATGGGATTTAATCTCACAGGAGGAAATAGATATGAATGATGCAAGAGATGCCGTAGTGGTGGCCTATGGCCGTACACCACTAGCTAGAGCCTTTAAGGGCGCCTTTGTGAAAATGCACCCAGTGGAATATGCAGCGCAGGCGCTGGTGGGCGTGCTAGGTCGGGTTCCTAGCCTTGACTTTGCACTTATTGATGACGTAATTGTGGGTTGCGCTGTGCCTGAGCGGCATACCGGCTTTAATATAGGTCGCCTAATTGCTCAGCGGGCTGGGTTACCTGACTCGGTGCCGGGTCAGACGGTCAACCGGTTCTGTTCGTCAGGACTGCAGGCTATTGCTAACGCAGCCAACGCCATCATGGCTGGTCAGATGGATGTGGTGGTGGCCGGAGGTGTGGAAAGGATGACTGACATGGTCATAGGGCAGCCTGAAGAGTATCAGGATGCACTGCTGACGAATCAAATTCCGGGCACTTATCTGTCAATGGGCATTACTGCCGAAAATGTAGCAGCACGCTATGGGATTACCCGGCTAGAAATGGAAGGCATGGCTGTGGAGAGTCACCGGAAAGCTGCCGCCGCGCAGGCAACAGGAAAATTCAGAGATGAGATTATACCTATTACCGTTGAGACAGAGAGTGGTCCTGTAGTGATATCCGCCGATGAGGGAGTGCGGGCAGCAACGACTATGGAGAGTCTTGCTGCCCTGAAACCCTGTTTCAAAGAGGACGGTATAGTGACCGCGGCTACCTCATCCCAAATGACGGACGGGGCAGGCTTTCTTGTACTGATGTCTCGGGAGAAAGCAGAAGCCATGGGTTTTGCCCCTGTTGCTCAATTTATGGGTTTTTCCGTAAACGGCGTGGCGGCTGAAGTCATGGGTCTAGGACCGATTGAGGCAGTGCCCAAGGTTATGAAGCAAATTGGGCTGACCGTGAACGATATGGATGTAATCGAGCTCAACGAAGCATTTGCAGCACAAGCTCTGGCCTGTATCCGCGACCTAAAACTACCAGTGGAGAAGGTGAATCCAAACGGGGGAGCTATGGCTTTGGGGCATCCGATGGGGGCTACCGGAGCGGTGCTGACCAGCAAGGCCATTTCCGAACTAAAGCGCACCGGGGGGAAATACGCCCTGATCACAATGTGTATTGGTGGAGGCATGGGTGCGGCCGGGGTTTTCAAGATGGAACCTAACCTCTAAGCCTCTGATTGACGGACATCCTTATAATCCTAATACGGAGATAATCTGACTAACCCAGACTAGCTTCTTGCTAGAGACTTAATTAAATAGCAAGTTATCAAGGAAGGGCGGTGATAGAATCAAAATCCTAAGACCTAGCTAACGGAAGGTGATATTTGGAGGGGATGTTGTCCCTACTCTCTACATGGTGAAAAGTCCTGCTAAAGCCGGGACAGCTACTATCAGTTTCAACAATAATTAAAATGGTATAAGGAGAATGATTTATGAACACTCAGATAAATTTGGAATCTGCCGGGAAAGTTGTTGAGAAACCCGCAGACGATATCCTTCTAAAACTACCAAAATGGAAAATCTGCTATGTTATGTTTGTCCTGTATTTCCTGTACTTATTCGATTATGCCGCCCGCTTGGTCATTAGCCCCTTGTTTCCGTATTTAAAAAAGGATTTAGGGCTGACTGATCCGCAATTAGGCATGCTGAGTAGCGTTGTACTTGCGGGAATCTGTATTTTATCGATGCCCCTGGCGGCGGTTATTGACCGCTGGAGGAGGTCAAAAGCTTTATCCATAGTGGCTGTTGCCTGGAGTGTAGCGTCGCTGGGCACAGGGCTCAGCCAGACATTTACTCAGATATTTATTTCAAGGGCAGCCGTTGGTATCGGGGAAGCTGGCTTTTCATCAGGTGGTGCGGCCTTAATTAGCGCTATGTTTACCAGGACAAAACGGGGTATGATGATCGGAATATGGAATACCTCGATGCCTATTGGGATGGCGTTAGGTCTTATGGCTGGCGGGATCGTTGCCTCCAAGTACGGTTGGCAGACTGCTTTTTATGCGGTTGCTATTCCGGGAATAATCCTGGGTGTTATGGCATGGTTTATGCCTGATTATGCGAATATTTCCAGGGAAAAAGATGCAGCTGCATTAAGCTTTTTAGGCGCATTTAAGACTGTTTTGTCGAATAAGACGTTGCTTTGTATGTATTTCGCTGGTGGGCTTGGCGCTGTATTATTACAGACTCAGATTTACTGGACGTCATCATTATTTGTGCGTTTCATGGACATGACTCCAGCCCAGGCCGGCGCTATTAATGGGTCTTTGATGTTCGTAGGTTTAGTTGCCTTCCCGCTAGGCGGCTGGCTTGCAGACCGTTGGTCAGTGAAAGACATGCGGGGCAGAATGTATTTTTGTGCCATTTCTCAGTTGCTCTATTGCGTAACTTGTATTGCCGGCGTGATGACGCTAAGTATCCCTCTACTCGGATTAGCCATGTTTTTCTCATTTTTGATTCCCTCAGCCCAGGTAGCTACTACCCAGGAAGTCGTGCCGCTGTTTAACCGGGCAACGGCTTACGGCGGATACGTACTTACCCTCTATATTCTTGGCGGATTGTGGGGACCCATGTTGACAGGCTATGTCTCAGCAGCATCAGATCTAAAGATGGGATTCATTGTTGCGGCAGGCGTCAGTTTGATCAGTGTGCTATTTTATCTTGCTGGAAGCAGATATGTTGTAGCCGATCTCAACAATTCACGTGCCAAGGAAAAAGAAATGGGTTGCTAGGGTATGCTTACTAGATCATAGTATTCTTGACTTAAGTCATAATGGTTGTGAAAACTTGCATCCGACAACTGGGAAAATAGTCTCTTGGTTGATCAAATAAGAAGGTAGCGGATGCAAGCACACAACACTACGAAAGTAAAACGTGTATTAGCAATTTTATATAGTAAGAAATTAAATCAATCAGTATCTATTAGAAAAGGTTGAGTCGCTTGGATGTAAAAGACTGCATTAGTAACAATTACGTTTACCAAAGAAATGAATAATTGGAGGTTGTCGATGGCTAGTCTATATCAGGAAAAATATAATGCAAAGAAAATTTCTATAGAACAAGCGTTGTCATTGATAAAGTCAGGGGACGAAATTGTCGCGGGTTTTTGCGGGGTTGAGCCCATGGGTATTTTAAGTAAACTGCATACTATTAAAGATAGAGTTGAGAATGTTGTTGTTTGGTACAACCTGGGGATGGATAAATATGATTTCTTTTCCAATCCAGAGATGAAAAGTCATTTTATCACTAATTCAATGTTTTATAGTTTTGGGGCAAGGGAAGCCCACAAGCTTGGAACGGTGAGCTACCAACCAGCCCATCTTCATAATTCTTTTGTACGTAAGGTAGAGGCCAAACCCGCCAACATCTTTATCGGCACTGTAACGCCGATGGATAAGCATGGTTACGTAAATTCTTCTTTAAGTGCATATTATGAAAAAATAGTAATTGAACATGCTGATTTGGTCATTATGGAGGTTAACACTCGGCTGCCGAAAGTTGGCGGGGACACGGAGCTGCATATTGACGAGATCGACTATATTGTTGAAGTAGATCGACCAGTGCCTATTCTTCAGTCAGCGGAGGTCACTGAGAATGATAAGGTGATTGCCGCGTATGTCGCCAGTCTCGTTAATGACGGAGACACTATTCAATTGGGAATCGGGGGCATCCCTAACGCGGTAGCATCAGCTTTTATGAGTAAACATGACCTTGGTATACATACAGAAATGATTACCAGTAGTATGGCCGAATTGGCTGAGGCGGGAGTTATCACAGGTAGAAAAAAAAGCCTGCATAAAGGCAAAATTATCGGGTGTTTTGCACTAGGAACGCAAAAGTTATACGATTTCATTGACGGTAATCCTTCAGTGCAACTCATGCGAGGTGAATATGTAAATAACCCCTTTGTCATTGCTAAAAATGACAATATGGTTTCGATTAATACGGGGATACAGGTTGATTTGACCGGACAAATTTGCTCAGAAAGTATCGGCTTAAAAACCTGGAGCGGATCAGGCGGGCAGAACGATACGGCGGAAGGCGCTATTCATGCCAAAAACGGAAGATCGATTATCGCTTTGAATGCTACTGCGAAAAATGGAACGCTGTCAACCATTCAACCATGGTTAACGCCCGGTGCAGTGGTAACATTATCTCGAAACAATATCGATTACATTATTACTGAGTATGGGATTGCCCCAATGAAAGCTAGAACAATAAGGCAAAGGGTTGATAACTTGATTGCTATCGCTCACCCGAACTTTCGTAAAGAACTGCGAGATGCGGCCTCAAAACACCAAATCTGGTAAACTAGCTTATCAGAAATAGGAGGGTTATATTATTATGAACAAATTAGCAACAAAGGAAGATGTATTTGCGCGGTTAAAAGATGGTCAAGTCATTATGATTGGTGGTTTCTTGAATACTGGAACGCCAGAAGCGTTGGTTGATATTCTTATTGAACAGAATATTAAGAATTTGACCGTTATCGCCAACGACACCGCTTTTCTAGATAAAGGTATCGGTAAATTAGTGGTTAACAAGCAAGTGGCACGCGCCATCGTATCCCATATTGGAACAAATCCTGAAACGGGACGGCAGATGAACGCCGGTGAGCTAGAAGTCGACTTAATCCCTCAGGGAACTTTGGCTGAGAGGATTCGTTGCGGGGGAGCAGGATTAGGTGGAGTATTGACTCCAACTGGAGTAGGAACTCTTGTAGGAGAGGGAAAAAAACAAATTATTTCCGAAGGTAAAACCTACCTGTTGGAGTTGGCAATAAAGGCAGACATTGCGCTTATCAAGGCTTGGAAAGCTGATAAGTATGGAAATTTGGTATATAATCGCGCTGCACGGAACTTTAATCCATTGATGGCTATGGCGGCTGATTTTGTCATTGTGGAGGCAGAAGAAATTCTGGAGGTAGGTAGCTTGGATCCGGATCAAGTTATGACGCCAGGTGCTTGTGTCGACATGATTATTCAGGGATAAGGGTGGGGAAGAGTATGGTAAATCCAAGAGAATTAATTGCCAAGAGAGTGGCTCGTTTTTTCAATGCAGGTGAACTGGTTAATCTAGGTATAGGTATGCCAACAGCAGTTGCAAATTATATACCAGCAAGTAGCGGAATCATGCTACATTCGGAAAATGGTTTTATCGGTCTGGGGTTTACTCCGCTAGCAGGCGTGATGGAAAAAGATGTTGTCAACGCAGGTGGGGCACCAGTGACGATGGTTCCGGGTGCAGCATGTTTTGATAGTGGACAGTCCTTTGCTCTCATACGGGGCGGACATCTAGCAGCTACAGTACTAGGGGCTCTTGAGGTCGACGAAAAAGGAAATCTGGCCAATTGGATGGTGCCGGGGAAAATGGTTCCTGGTATGGGTGGAGCCATGGATTTGGTAGCGGGAGCTCGTACTGTGATTATTGCTATGGAACATACCACTAAAAATGGATCGCCGAAGATTCTCAGAAAGTGTAGCTTGCCGCTGACTGCCGTTAATGAAGTAGATTGGATCGTGACCGAACTAGGTGTAATGGAGGTAACTAAACAGGGGATAGTTCTTCGGGAATTAGCACCTGGTGTGTCGGTGCAGGATATTCAGTCTAAAACGGAAGCAACGCTAATTATCCCTGAGATTATAGGTTGTATGGAGCCATAGCATTATAGTAGTAAAATAGAAAATGATCATGCTACCTAAGGGGGAATCATCGATTCATTGAGCAACGATGAGTTGTGGATGGTATAAAAATAATGGCGGTGTAAAAGTGCATACAGATGACATGCTGAATTATTTTGCGAAAGTAATGCCTTTCCTAAATGAACTATACAACAGTGATGTAGCAGTAACGTTAGCTGATTTGGAAAAAACTATATTGTATAAACCGGGTAAAAAGATTGAGCTTAAAGGTAAAGTAGGTTTGCCCCTTGTAGAGGGCACTGCTATTTACAGGGCAGTACATGAAGGCCGTAGGACAGTCGTGAAAGTTGATAAAGCCTTGTATGGTATGGCATATATAGCTATCGCTATTCCGGTTTTTAACGATAAGCATGAAGTAATCGGTGCGGCCTGTATTCTGGAGTCGACCGACCGACAGGAGGAGCTAACAAATTTGGCAGCTAAGCTGACAGATGGTATTTCTATTTTGGCAAGAACAACGGAAGAAATATCGGCGCAAACCCAAGAAATATCAGCTGTTAGTAAGACTGTAACTAAACTGGTGAAGGAATCTGAAGACCGGGTGGGCGAAACCAATCAGGTAATTGGCCTGATTAAGACATTCGCTGACCAGACAAATTTACTAGGCCTTAATGCAGCAATTGAAGCCGCTCGGGTAGGTGAACAGGGACGTGGTTTTAGCGTAGTTGCGGGAGAAATCCGTAAACTGGCCGAGAATAGTTCCGAATCAATAAAGAAGATTAACGGAATCCTTAAAAATATCCAAGGGGACAGTCGTAATACCCGTACTCGCATAGAGCAAATAGATGATGTCATTTCTCAGATTGCTGAAGCGGTCACTAGTGTGGCAGGCACGGTACAGGATATTAACCTGATGGCCCAGCAACTTGATAAAATGGCAGGGCAATTACTTAAGTAATTGTAAATAAGGGAATGATGTGGACTATGGTAAAGATGCTGATTGCTCAAATAATTATGGGGATAACAGCTTAATTCCCTGGTAAACTATAGGGTACATCTATAAGGAGGGATTGTAATGGCAAGTCGCAGTGAAATCATGAAGCAGGTGTGCACCCATCTTTATGGATTAGTAGTAGTAGATCATCAAGGGCGAATTGTTTTTGTGGAAGCGAAGTATGCGCAGCTAAAAGGGTGGAAAATGGAGGATATCATAGGGAGAGACATCAAGGAGGTAGTTTCAAGAAGTCGACTTCCTACAGTTCTCGAAACAGGAAGACCCTTTTTGGGCGAAATATTTCACAGTGAGGGTAAACCTCTGATTTGCAATCGCGTTCCTTTAGTAAAGGATGGTGTCATTATTGGTGCCATGTCATACTTGGTTTTTGAAGGGGTTGATAAACTTCTATATTCTCTAGAAGAATTACGTAGTCAACTGAGCTATTATAAAGAAAAGTTAGAAAAACATTCTGGAATAAAGTATTCTTTAGACGACATTATAGGCTCTAGCAATGCTATTGTTGCTTTGCGGTCAATAATAAGGAAAACCGCATTTTTGGATTCCACTGTCTTGATTCAAGGGGAAACGGGTACTGGCAAGGAACTAGTTGCTCATACTTTGCATCGGGAAAGTCGGCGAGCTCATTACCCTTTTATTAAACTAAATTGTGCGGCTATTCCTCATGAACTTATTGAATCCGAGCTGTTTGGTTACGATGAGGGGGCCTTTACTGGAGCTCGTCGGGCAGGCAAAAAGGGTAAATTTGAGCTGGCGGAGAAAGGTACATTATTCTTGGATGAAGTCAGCCAATTGTCGCTGGCTGCCCAGTCCAAATTGCTTCGCGCATTACAAGAAAAGGAAATCGAGCGAGTCGGGGGAATGGGCTCCATATCCGTTAACATCAGAATTGTGGCGGCTACTAACGATGATTTAGAAGACCTGATCAAGAAGGGAACTTTTCGACCTGATTTATATTATCGGCTGAATGTCATTCCTATTAAGCTTGTACCACTTCGAGAGCGGAAAATGGATATACCCCTGCTCGTAGAAAAATTCATCGATAAATATGGGGATCAAGCGGGACTCGGAAAAGTGACTATTGCCCCTGATGCAATGAAAATCTTTATGAAGTATGAATGGCCAGGAAATATCCGGGAACTAGAACATACTGTTGAAAGGGCGATTAATCTCTGCAATTCTAGTGCTCTTGAGCCAAATCATTTTGAATGGTTACTGCCAAAGATCCAGAGACAAGGAAAGTTGACTGCTGGTCGAGGAATTCAGGAGGCGAAAGCGGCTATAGAGAAAGAGATTATTTTGAACGCGTTGCAATCTACTCAGGGAAATAAAAAGAAGGCTGCGGAACTACTGGGTATTGCTCGTCCACTGCTCTACCAAAAAATGCTTCGTCTCGACATTAATTGTGAAAATCTTATATAGTAATATAATACCCAAAAAAATAGGAAAAAATATTTGTTATAATGTATAAACCTCCATTGTCAGTTGTATTTTACCTGACAATGGAGGTTTATATATTATTTAACCGTCATGTTGGCTGGAACGGCGTGTGCAGGAAGTAAAACCAAAGTGCCCGCTATGTTGCAAATTGCCAAACCATTGCTCTGTAAAAAAATGGGGACATTAGGGACGAAAGCAATTTTTGACTAAATGTGTAAGTATTGATAACACGTGTGAGTTTAAACTACAATAGACTAATATATACGTGTATGCTGGGGCGAGGCGACTATTTAAAGTTATTATACTTTTAAAGTGTGAGTTTGCACACACAAAACCATGAAGAAAACAAACAGGGATTTTTATCCTTAAGCTTAAAAGAGCCAGTTGGCTCTTTTTTTTATTTAGCCGATAAGTATCACCGTAAACCGTACAAAGGACCGTGTTCGCAGTATTTTCGCCAATCGGAGCAGCCAAAGTATCTTGAAAATCGAGGGGTGGATTGACTAAATTAAATTGTCAGGAGGAAGTTGGCATAATTATTGCATTAGTAATTGTATATCTCTTATGGGCAAGTTTGAGGAGATTTATTATCAGATCTTTATACCGAAACAAGGAATTTTATACAGGGAAGGGAGGGTGAAGAATTAGTATCCTTGCAAGGTCATTAGATAAATGGCGATAGCAGTTAGGTAGGGAAACAATGGAAAACCTGCTTGAGGTTATCTGACTGAAAATTATGAAAAAATGATGGGGGAAAAGAGATATGAGTAAAAAGTTATTGCGCTTATTAGTCCTAGTATTTGTCTTAGGGATAGCGTCGGTTGCCTTCGCAGCACCAAGTCAGTTTTCAGATGTACCGGCCAAACATTGGGCATACGATTCTGTAAGGTCGCTGGCCAAAGTAGGGATTGTTGACGGTTACGGTGATGGTACATTCCGCGGTGACAAAACCATGACGCGCTATGAGATGGCACAAATCGTGGCTAATGCCATGACAAAAGTGGACAAAGCAGACGCTGCTAACAAAGCAATCATTGATAAACTTGCAGCAGAATTTGCTGCAGAACTGCAAGGCTTAAACGTACGCATGACTATTGTGGAAAAAAAGCAAGGCAATGTCACCTTAAGTGGGAGTGCGTATGAGCGTTGGGTTAAGTGGGACAATGCACCAGTTAACCATCCATATCATAACGGTGTAGTTCAAAACCACCTTCAATTAAACGCTACAGCTCGTGTGAATGATAATATTACAGGTACAGTAAGTTATTATATGTTGAGAAACAACTATGCTGGCGACCCAGCACAAACCACATCATCTCCCAATGCTAACGAAGCCAACAATGTAATAGAATCGAAATTTGAAATAAGGAACGTTTTTGGACAAACTGGCACGACCGTAACGTTAGGACGTTTCTCCCAGTATTTTGGCGCTACTAATTACATCGGATATCTGCAAGGCCTTGATGGAGCCAAGGTTGATTTTGGCAACAAACTGAAAGTAACATTGGGCGTGGCTGATTTCGGCAACGCTTTGAGCGGCTTCACTAAGGACGAAACTTATGCGAATTCAGTTGGTACAGCCCTATATTTCCACGATGCTGCTTACGCGAAACTAGCGTATAAGACTAGTAAGGCTACACAATTACAAGCGTTTTTCCTAAAAAACACAAGTGGTGCAGAGATTGCCAACATATATGATGTAGGTTTTGCTTCCACCGTGGCCCCGAACCTCGTGTTCAAAGCAGATTACCTAAAAAATACTGCATTTGACTCATTAAATACAAACAGACAGTTTGTTTTGGCGTACAAAGGCGCAGATGTGTCTAAACCTGGCACGTGGGGTGCTGTCGTTAATTACAGCATCGCTGATGCGAGAGCCAACTTTGGTTGGGGTGACTACAATCCTATAACCATGTGGCCGATGGCTGATTTGAAAGCATGGAATGCTAAAGTGGAGTATGCCTTCATGAAAAATGCCAACTTTAGAATCTGTAGAACCTTCAATTCCAAGGTTGCCGAAACTGGTGCTAAAGCACCTTATGGCGAGTGGTCCCGAGTAGAATTTGACTTTTTCTTCTAAGAGGTATCCTGAACAGAATGACAGGCTCCGTTGGTGTTACAACCAGCGGAGCCTGCCATTATTTGTGATTATATTATTTATTATGAACAGATTGCTATTGTGCGTGCTATAAGATGAACACTGACTGCGAGCTTCTTAGGGAAAATAGTCTGGCACAATACTTTCATCTATATTGGGTAGGGGAAAGAGTGAATGATGGGGTGGTGAAAAGATATAAATAAGTCGTGCGTCTGTCCTGTTAAATTTATTGTGCTCCAAGTATTATAAGAAGGTATGTTTATGGCTAACGGAGGTCCAGTTTCACCATAACCATAGAAAAGCTGGATTAATCCAGCTTTTCTATCTTACCAATCAGAAGGAGTATACACTTTCTTGATTGCAAGTAGGGGCAACTAAGTGGCTTGGTACAAGCCAAGTTTTCTTTATGTCCGGGAAATAGTGAATGCTGTAGTAAAATTGCCAGCATTGGAGAAATACTATGGCACTGCTATACTTTTTAGTTTGGCAGTGAAATAATGAAGAGGCGGAAGTGGGGGAAAATAATGAGTGAATGCATTGACCTTAAATTTAAACAGCTCATGTATGCTTTGCAGATATTTAAAGAGCTTTCTCATAACGACATATGCTTGGGGGTTTGTGATAGAGAAAAATATCACAAAATCAGGAACGGTTTGAGTATATGGAAATGATTATTGCCAAGTGGCTGAAGCGGTCAGTCACCTTGCGGAAACAGTTCAGGAAACAAACACTTTCGCTGTGAAATAAACGACTTAGCGGATAAGCTAAGTTGAAAACGTAAATGTTTTCTAAAAAATGTTTTTGAAATTAGGTAGGTGTACTCGTGAGTCTTCGCGGAGGAAGATTTGACGAAAAACTTCCCAATATCTAAGGCGGAATTGGGTTTGATATAAAATCAAATGGTCATTGACAGTAAGCCAGAAGAAGAAACCAGTAGTCATTGCATCATAGTTTTTCTGATGCTATAGTAGAGTAATAGATGTGAAACAGGAGGCAATATATCGGAGAAGACGGTGATTCAATTGGCTATGTACTGACCATTTTGTATATAGTCCCTATTGTGGCGGTTTCTGCCTTAGTGGGCATTTAAAACCTGATTTCAGCAAATTAGCGCATTCTGAAGCGATTAATTAAACATGTTCTATTAACAACATGTTTAGGATTAATGCAGACGCCAAGTAGAATGCTGCTAATAACAACAAAACATATGTTATTGCCGGCACCTATAGCTTTGGCAAGGACAATAAGGGGGGGGGCAATGGCTACGCGTCTTGAGATATTGGAAAAAGTATTGACACAAATGCGTGGGTTGGTAGTTGTCGATCATGAAACAAAGATTGTTCATTTGAATGAAGAATATGCTGAGACGATTGGGCAGAACCCGCAAGAGGCCTTAGGTCGTCCGGTAAAAGAAGTTATTCCTAATAGTAAAT
>Ga0209123_1000750_pt1 | contig 37819 bp, 31 predicted proteins | sample BarGraIncu00431A_FD_184500 | JGI IMG/M metagenome (GOLD analysis project Ga0209123, IMG submission 184500) | Arctic peat soil microbial communities from Barrow, Alaska, USA - Barrow Graham LP Incubations 004-31A (SPAdes) (version 2) | ecosystem: Environmental > Terrestrial > Soil > Wetlands >... | reverse complement strand
CTTTGGAGTAGAATTCAAATAGGTTCTTTAAAAAGTACTACTGATGCAGATGGTTTATTGTCGTTTAATAAGATTACTATAAATCCTGATAGTCTATATGTAACAGGTACTATCAGTACAGGTAATCCATTAAGCAGTAATGATTATAATGTTCATTTCAAAGGTTCGATTAAGGATGATGGGACGGGAACTTATGAATGTTTTGATGAATATGATGGGTCTCTAGATATAAGCGGAACTATTAAAATGCCTGATTCTAAAACAGTTGAGATCGATACGCCACAGGTGCAATATCGATTTAGCACCTACAGGCAGATGGGATATCAGAAGAAAGGATCAATGCCTGGCGGGGATAAGTTAAAGACGATGCCCGCTGGTCATTATGTTTATAAAATTAATTGATCATTCTTTGTAAAATAATTAAGCGTTCTCCCAACTGTCTAATGATAAAGACAGTTGGGAGAGCGCTTAATTGGCATAAATCTAGCTTCCTACGGTAGCAACGAAGCATATAAGCATACAAATAAGCATACTTGACCCAAAAACAGCAATTTATAGACAAAAAAAGTAGGTAGTACAGAGCTCACAGAGCCTTGTATTACCTACGTTGTTTACTTGGTGGAGATAATCGGGATCGAACCGATGACCTCTTGCATGCCATGCAAGCGCTCTCCCAGCTGAGCTATACCCCCACATCATTAAGTGTTATATAGCAAAATTGTTTGCAACATTTTTTACTACCAACATGCAATATAATATCATATTTATATGTATAATGTCAACAAGATTTTTGCAGAAAACTTTTTTATAAACTTTCGGAATCGATGAGGGAAATCAACTTGGCGATTTCTGGTTTAGAGACTTGCCCATTAGCACCAATGGCTTCCCCTTTGCGGCGCATTTCCTCATTAATTAATGATGAAAAGATGATCACAGGGAGTTTACCCAATACATGATCTTCTCTAACACGTTTTAATAAATTATGCCCATCCATTTGGGGCATTTCAATATCAGTAATCAGAATACTTATTTTTTCTTCAAGTGGTGAGTCAGACTTAGCTAATATAGTTAAGGCATCCCAAGCGGCTTTACCATCATTATAAGCAAATACATTGAGATAACCAGCCTGATGAAGTGTATCAACAAGTAAATCCCGTAACATATGAGAATCTTCGGCAATCATTATTTTCTTTAGTTTCCGTATATCTTTTACATCCTCAGTGCTTTGGGGAACAGTCGTTAATTTAATATTCATCTCAGGATTAATTTCAGCAACAATTTTTTCAAAATCTAATAATAGTACTAATTTTTCTGCCATTTTTATAATACCAACAACCATGTCAGAATTACTGATATTAGGAGCCGGCTCCATAGCAGTCCATGATACTCTATGTATACGAGAAACTTCATTGACTAAAAATCCTACATAATAATTATTCAATTCACTGACAATAATATTGTTCGCCGTCGATTTAGTGTCTTCCGATCCTAAACATCTAGGTAGATTAACCAGTGGCATCAGCCGCCCACGCAGTGTAAATACGCCATCAACATAAGGGTGAGAATTGGGCATTTTTGTAACGGGAACAAGATTAATGACTTCTCTGACTTTCGCTACATTAATTCCATAGTTTACTTTACCAACAGCAAATTCTACAATTTCAAATTCATTCGTGCCTGTTTCTAATAATATGCCTTTTTTACCCGTAGCTGCCTCGTTCATAGAAACGCCTCCAGTCTTTTATCCTTGCCTCTTGCAACAGTCATTAGCGGTATTTATTTATCATTTATAACATGTATTAACTATTATTTTCTAAGTTCTCTAAAAAAGATATAACTCCTTCTTTATAAAACGACGTTTTTCAACAAAGTACTACTAAATGAAAGACTTATTGTCGAAAATAGACAATAAGTCTTGTTGAACTACTACTAAGCTCTATTCTTTGTCAGATGTTTCTACAAGATAGGTCCAACCTTCACGTTGCTCCACATAACCGGTTCTTATTAGTTGCCCTAAAGCCCGTTTAAAAGCAGATTTACTAATATTAAATCTTTCTTTAATAAGCTCTGGTGCCGTGTTATCACCATATGGCATTTTCCCATTACGAGAATATAACAGAGAGAGGATATTTTCAGCATCGACATCGATGGCCGCCTGCTTGAGAGGGCGCATAGAAACATTAATCCGCCCATCTTCACGCACATGGGTAATACGCGCCGTAATTTCTTCCCCAACCATAGGCCTGACAATAAATTCACTATTATGCAGAAAAGCAATATACCGTTCATTGGTAAACAAAAAGGCCCCCTGCTCATTAAAGTTATATAATGAGCCTGTCACCATATCGCCAATTTTGGCATCTACCGCTGGTACAGCCGCACGCCTTAGTTCATCTTCCACTTCCATGCTCACAGCACTACGCCCTGATTTATCAATATATAATTTGACCCATACCATATCACCACGCTTCAAGTTACCGCGCATACCAGCAAAAGGCATAAATACGCCACGCTCAGCACCAATATCCACAAAGGCTCCATCCTTCGTAGTGTTGATGACCTTAACTCTAGCTACCTGTCCAATTTCCATTTTGGGCAGATGCATGCTCGCTGTCAAGCGACCTTTCGGATCAAGATAAAGGTAGACTTTAACTTCATCCCCAATGGCCACATCATCCCGGGTTTGTTGCAACTTATGTAATAAAATATCATCATTGGTATTACCGGTACCAGCATCAAAAAATACGCCAAATTCACTTGCCCTGACGACGGTTAATGTGACGACACTGCCAGGTGTGAGTTTATTCTTTGTTTCCATTCACTACTCTTCCTCGGCTACTGACCGATCAGCGCCCCATAGACGTTCCAAATTATAGAATTCTCTCTCTTCCTCAACAAAAATATGGGTAATACAAGTGCCGTAGTCCATTAGTACCCAACGTCCATCACGATACCCTTCTTTATGAAGCATTTTTATGCCTTCTTTGGCTAATTCTTTTTCGATATTATCCGCAATGGCCTTCACTTGTGTGTTGGAATTTGCACTGCAAATAACAAAAGAGTCAGTCACCATGGAGATACCCTCCACATCAAGAACTTGAACATTATTGGCTTTTTTATCCTCGGCAGCGACCACAATTTTGTCTGCTAAATTTTTAGTTATATTACTCATAAAATCCTCCTAGTTTTTCCATTGTATTTTATTATTCTACCCCATTTCTGCATTATTTAGCAGTTACGGAATAAATATGCCGCTCATTTTAGTATTATCACTTAAGAGCATACGTTCCACCATTAACTTAGTCTGTTCTTTATTATGCACCCAGTAGCTTAAACCATCGATGGTGGCAAAATTTCCAGGTAACATTTCGGCGGATAGGTTTCCTGACCTGAATTTTTTTAAATGATTAGCTAATTTCACTATCTTAAATCCTGTAATATCTGTCGTTACGTATTGGTCCATTTCTCGAAAAAACGTTGGCAGTTTCCAGATGGTACTAAATTGCAAGGCTTGTTCCGCCACTGCTTTTAAAAACCGTTGTTGACGCTGAACACGACCAATATCACCAAGTTCATCACTCCGAAACCGTACATACTGCCCCGCTTGGTTACCATCTAAATGCTGATATCCTTTAGTAAGATTAATCACTAAATTGGCATAGGGGTCTTCATAACGCATATTGTTTTCCACATACAAATCAACCCCGCCTAGTAAATCAATTGTTTTAATAAAAGCTTGCCAATCAATGACTACACAATGATTAATATGAATTTCTAGCAGATCCTCTACCGTACGAATTGCGAGTTCAGATCCGCCATAAAAAAAGGCATGGGTTATTTTTTCAGAACCCTTATGTCCGGGAATAGCAACTTTAGTATCCCTGGGAATGGACAAGAGATGGATTCTTCCTTCTTCCGAATTAATGCTCGCCACGATCATGGTGTCGGATCGTTTCGGAGCACCTGGATTTTCATTATCACCATCATCAACGCCTAAGAGCAATATATTAATATATTTACTAACTGGCTCTGGTGGCTTTTTATTTTCTACTTTTGTACTAAGAACCGTTGTAGCAAAAAACGTGTTATAACTATACACGGCCGCCCACGATACGGAAGTGACAACCACAAGTAACATGGCTAATAAAAACATCAATCTTTTCCAACGTATTTTCCGACGTTGCGGACGTTTACTAGGCATGCTTGTCCCTCCTCTCTAGTACATATTACGTTTCCGCAAAATTTCATTCCTCGCTACAATGGTGTCAGGATGAATAAGCCCGCCCCTTTTTACAATATGGCATATGCTCTGATCCAATGCCAAAAGTAGTGCTTTGTCCAGGTCGGTGCGTGCCATTTTCCTAATCTTATCTACACCTTTAAAATCCCGGCTTGGTTCAATGACATCGGCTAAATAAATGATTTTATCAAGTAGCGTCATATTCAGTCCGCCAGTTGTATGTAAAATAATAGCCTGCATAATTTCTGCATCATCAATTCCAAACTCTGCTTGAGCCATTTTAGCTGCCAGGGGTGCATGTAATAATATAGGCTCAGCTCGTTCGATATCACACACCACTATACCAAAAGCTTGCGCTCTTGGCAAGAGTTCATTCACAGGCACTTCACGAGCCAAGTCATGGACAAGGCCGGCAAGCTTAGCTTTTTCTTTATCACAGTCAAAACAGACTGCTAAGGATTCTGCCGTCTGGCTTACACCAATCGAGTGACGTAAGCGCTTTGGTGATAACCTTTTTGTCAGTTCATCGATAATTCCTGCATAATTCATTTTGTTCACCACAATATTATAATTTAAGCTCGCTGGCTTATATAAGCCTAAATTCGTCAAATTATATTCTTTTCCTGCTAGAAAAAAAATAGGCCTCCTGGAGAGGAGGCTTATTTCGTCCCATTATTGCTCTCGCGCTTTAGCCTCATTGACTACGATCTGACGTCCGCCAAAATCCGTATCATTCATGGCTGCAACTATGTTCTGAGCGTCAGCGTCATCAACTTCGACAAAGCCAAAACCTCTCGAACGACCGGTTTCATTATCAGTAATAATCCGGCTAGAAAGTACATTGCCATGGGACCGAAAAGTATCAGCTAAAATACTCTCCGTCGTTGACCAAGGTAGATTACCTACATAGAGGGTTTTTGCCATTAGAGATTCACCTTTCTTATGTTAGATTTCACTAACATTATTTGCGAATCTATGGCGTTTATGCGTGGCTTTATTTGCCATCTATGAATGGAGATCCTTTTATCGACGATATAAACCTTCTTTCAGAATATAACTTTCCACACTTTCAGGGACAATATATTTGATGGATCGTCCCTCTTGTACGCGCTCGCGTATATCAGTTGACGATATTTCTAATTCTGGTGTAGACAAACGATGAATGCGTTGCCGGCCTTTTATGCCAAAGCTTTTAATGACGGAATCAAGACTGCCGATACATCCTGGACGAGCCGCTGCAATAAAATAGCATAAATTAAGCAGGTGATCAATATCTCTCCACGTTGGTAACTCTTGAACCGTATCAGCACCTGTAATAAAATAAAACTCAGTCTCATCACCATATTGCTCAATGAGTGCCAATATGGTATCAATTGTATAAGAAAGACCTGGTCTATCGATTTCAATGGGTGAAACATGAAAATGAGGATTGGAGTCAGTAGCCATCACTGTCATAATATACCTGTCGGTGGTTGGTGCTACGTGAGAATGTTGTTTATGGGGTGGATTGGCAGCTGGAATGAATAATACTTTTTCAAGGTCATATTCCATACGCACGGCTTCAGCAGTAACCAAGTGACCAATATGAATAGGATCAAAAGTACCACCCATGATACCTATTTTACGCTTCATATTTGACATTAAAATTCTCCCTACGGTAAAAACATTTTCTTTCCATTATATCACACACCAAAACAACAATAATATAATATGTACTCAAAAATACTCTGCAATAATATCCAGCAGAATTCTGATTCCAGCCATAACTGCAAACATAATGATAATGGCTCTAATATAATCTAAACAGTCATGCCGCCCTTTTTCAGTCTTTAAATAATTTACTAAAGAATAAAAGTATCCCATCCTTCTTCCCTCCATATGTAAGGTGCTACTATTTTACCACATAATACTTACTTCTTATGCATAACGTAAGGACTTGCTGTCATCCGCGCCAGATAATCGACTGAGAAGCATTACCTCTCCATGTTGAATGATTCAATACAAGATTTATACTTACATTGTAGGGGTTCACGACTCTTCAGTCAATCAATAAATACAATAAATACCAATATGAAAAAAGTAAGACAGTACCATCCATACTGCCTTACTTTTTCCACTCAATTATATCCAATTCAACCTTTTTTTGTTCATTAGCCAATAAAATCTTGTGTAATCATCAAACCATAAGGTCCACCTTGTATAATTCCAATACCAAATTTAGTGTAATTAGGCGAAAGGATATTACTACGGTGCCCTGGAGAGTTCATAAAATTCGTATAGGCGCGATCCACGGTCGCCGCCCCTGCAATATTTTCCCCCATAGTCGTATAGGTAATTCCCATTGATTTCATCATATCAACAGGAGAACCATAGATGGGTGAAATATGGCTCGTATAATTATTAGTAATCATATCCTGACTCTTGATTCGAGCCATTTTAACCAAACGCATGTCCACTACTAAAGGTTTCAAACCCAATTTAGTACGATCCTGGTTCACTAAATTCACCATTTGCTGTTCCATCGCCGTAAGGGCTGTTGGCAAACCACTAGGAATGCTTACCGGAGTCGTTACTGGTGTCGTTACCGGGGTTGTTACCGGGGTTGTTACTGGGGTCGGCTTTACCACAATTGGCGTAGAACCCCAAATTACCTGTTGCCCTCCGCCATTGATAGTCACGATATTAGCCGCAGCCGCAGGTGCTGCCGATGTGCCGATGGTTATTGCGGTTAATGCTACTAAAAACAACTTACATGCTTTTATAATAGTGAACTCCCCCTTTTCTAAAAATCGAAACTATCATCAACATGTCTCATTATATTTGTTTTCATCCATTTTTGCATCTCGCTAATTCTGCCTTCAGTAGGCCCTATCCGATACTAGCATGCAAATCATCATTGTTTCAACGTTATGTAAACAATACCGCATGTATGGCACTAATTAACAAGCTTTAATTTGTTTACATAACTATAATATGTGCTATTTTTTATCTTGAAAATAGCACATATTATGCTGAAAAACATACTATGTATTATCAACATAGTATTTTTATATGACAACAGCATATAGCTTTTATGCCTGACTAAAGGAGGCTGATATCTTCCAAAGCTCATACTGCATCAAAAAGTATCTCAATATAAAAGGAGGATTTTATTTTAATGAATAGTCAAAATTTTGAAATCCCTGATTTTTGTGCCACTGACACACGGCAAACTCTTGAGTGCTTAATACCTCTTACCACCTGTGCCGCTAATTTTGGCGTAACTTGTGCCCCTACCTCTACACTAACCGCTGACTGCCATGATATTTGCGTAGAAGACGTGCGTCTTATTGGTTTAGCCGGCGGCACTTGTGAGTTTACCCAATGCTTTAACTTTCCACCAATCGGACCATGTCGTTTAGGAGCAGGCGTTACTTTACCATTCGTTGATACAACGGAACCGCTCAAAGTTTTTGTTGTGTGCGCCCAGGAAGTCTTAGATTCAACAACTTGCCAAATCATAAACGTAGAAATACAGTTATTGGTTCTTGCTGCCACAACTAACAGTGGTAATATTCTCATACCTCTGACGATCAGAGTGGCTTTCGACACCTTCTTCCGTTTCCCTGACTGTTCAACAGTAGTAACTGGTAATGACTTGCAAAATGCGTTAACAGAAATTGATGGTTCCTGCCTAGTCATCCAGCTTAGAGCTACTGCAGCGCCAGTTGGCACCTTAGGCACTGTCCAAATTACCATTAGCGGCAAAATCATTGATAAGCTTTGGAAACATGAAAATCTATGGATCTCAGCCATACAACCGTACAGCCTAAATGACGCCCAAAGAAATGATGGTTTTGTTTCCTTCACTATTCCAGATATTTTTAATAATACCCATACAATCGGTGCTTGCGCTCCACTTTCCTGCGTGTAATATTCTTGTATGAATAAAGTTTGATGTCCACTCTACCTGAATCCTAGTCACACTCATCCAGGTACTTAGCCGTTCTTGACTCCCACTTGTATAAGCTGGGAGTCTTAGAGTGGCTTAGTCTCTGGATAAAACTGAGCAAACCTTTTGGTCTGCTCTTTACTTAATTTCCTCATTGTTTGTGCTATGCTCTTGCCCGATTACCTGATCTAATAAAATTTCCAACCGACGCATTCTCTTATCCAGTGCCTCAATCATCTCTGCTTGTTCCTTATTATCAATCTTAACCTCTGTTTTACGCCACATCTGACTCTGTTTGATTTCTCCTGTTCTAAGACCGGCCAAGCTGCCTAAAATTTGCTCAACGTTAACACTACTGGGTAGTACGTATGCTTTTTGCTCACCATCAACAGCCAGATATTTGTCTAATAACTGTTCCACTTCGGCCATCGGCTGGGATAAGGGAGCAGTAGACGATCTGATTTGCTCAAGACGAGCCGCCATGTCATCAAACAACGGATCATGTGGACTAGGCTTTTCCTCAATCTGAGGTTGGGCTGATAAGGACATCTGGGCGGTATCACTTATACCACATTCCCGTAACCTACCTAATAATTGTTCTACAGCCTCTGCGTCAGGCAGTATATAGATTTTCTGCTCACCCTCTGCAGTTTGATACGCCAAATGCTCTACCTTCAATATTTTTTCTATATCCATAGAACCCATCCTCCCCTAATTGGTACTATAAGATATGCAATGGCCTCGAAATGGTGCTTATATTTAGGAATTTTGTGCGAAAATTTTTAGCAATATATCTTCATACACATCCTGAGCTGACGCCCCATTAAAAAGAATCTGTTTACCTTGGCTCATAATTCTATCTCGTACATTTAGCCTAAGCTTCTTATCCTGAGCAAACCGAACTGCCCACTCCACATATTCATCTCCACTCGTTGCAATACCCTCATATACGCCAAGGGCCCTTAGCATAAACGCACCCCAACGACTACGGGCCATATCCCCTTCTTGGGTAATAATAGGTAGCCCCATATATAAGGCTTCCATATTCGTCGTCCAGCCATTATAAGGGAATGTGTCCAATTGAATATCAGCAATGGACAATAGGGGTCCGACATGCTTAAGGGGAGGCACAATAAACAGACGGTTCTCCACACCTGCCTCCTTAGCCACAGCCATGATTCGTGTGTCCATTTGATGGCCAGTATCATAGGAACTATATGGTTTTATGGCAATGCAGGCATTAGGCACTCTCTTTAGTATCTCCACCAAAATTTTGTCACGCTCTGGAACATGTTTAATACCATTGGCACAGGAAACAAAAACAACAGCATCCTCTGGTATTTTCCAATCTTTTCGTGTAGAGGTCATACTACTACCCAGAGGTGGCGGATACTGGGCGGCTCCTAGATTGGGTAATCTGACTAATTGTTCACGATAATGAAACTGAGCCTCAAAAGATTCAAAATCTCCACTAAGATAGTATTGTATTGTCGGTAACCCTGTTGTCGTGCCATGCCCCACCATAGCGCATTGAATCGGGGCCAGTTGCATACCTGCCAGCATATAGGTCGCCGGATCCATGCCAATTTCCGTATAAATCAAAATATCCAGTTGGCTGTCAGCAATACTTTGGGCAATCATCTTCAGATTAGATAATTTAGGAAATCGCTGAAAATGGCTAGCATGATCGGAAAATACTTTCGTCATGTCATCACTACGTTCCCCCAAGGCAAATACATAGACCTGGAATTTATCCCGGTCATGGTGAATGACTCTGTTCACCATATAGTAACTAACAGACTGGTGATAAAAGCATCTTGATATATAACCAATGCGTATCTTGTCTCCATCTTTGCCTTGCCTTTGCGTACAGGAAGAGTATTGCGGATAAAAGCGGGACATATGCCCCACAATAAAATCACCAAAAGACGACAAAGAAGATACATTGTTTCCACCAGCATAGGAGACCAGCCAGAAGCTATTGGAAATATGGTTGACCATGGAATCAAAAAAAGTAGACGGCACCTTGATTTGACATAAATCACTTCCATGTTTGAGCAATCGTTTACGCTGCCTTTCCTCAATATTGTAATAAGGTATATTGGTCAGCCAAAAACTAATAATAACCTTGCAATAGTTAGGAAGATCAGATTCATTCCACAACGTTATCATATTAATATCAAATTTTTCTGCATGAAAAGGATCATACATACTCGCCAAGAGCAGATGAATATACTTATTTTCCTTGTTATCATCAACAACAATTTCCTTATGATATTCCTGCTGAGGTCCTAACCGATCGCCGTGCAAATTAAGTATAGAAAAATAATTAAAAAATACATGCCACCAAACATTAATCAGAGCAGCTTCCTGTTTGCCTTCTAACACTGGCATTTGAGAGGAAGGTAACTGTATAAGATACTCATGGATTTTTGTGCGTAAAATATAAGAAAACTTAAGCAAAACCCGTATCTCTTCCCCTGGCAAATTCCCCGAACGTGCCGGCAAATAGCGATAAACAGGCCAATTTTCAATAATTTCCCACATAATTGCACTGTCATTCTTCACGTCAAGGATTTTTAGACAGTAGCCATAAAACTCATCAACAAATATATTTCGAACGGAAGTTTCGTGGGGGGCATAACTCTTGTAGACCTGCCGAAACTCATGCCATGCCTGATCCCAACCGCCCGATCTTTTAGCATTGTTCACAAATTCCATCATATTTGTAGGGCGTATGGTAGATAGATGAGCACCTATCGTCCAGCCCTTGGTGCGCTTTATTTCCTCATATAACTGCGTATATTCATTAACCATGCGTTGATCATTAAAATTCTCCACAGCCCTCTGCCGCGCCGCTTCTCCAGCAGATTGGCGCAAAACTTCATCATCAAGAAAATAGGTTATCCCCTGAGCAAGGTCGTCACTATCACCTTTTTTCGCCAAGTACCCTGTTTCCTTATGACTAATAATTTCCGGCGTCCCCCCAACGTTAAACGCAACGACTGGCGTACCACATGCTGAAGCTTCAATCGCCGTAAGTCCCAGGTTTTCCGCCAAAGCCGGCGTAATAAATAGATCAGCGGCTTGATAGTATTCAGCTAATTTTTGTTTATCATTGATAAAAGGTAGATCAATATGCTGAACAGGCAAACACCTGGTAACTGACTCATCAAAGGTACCAATATTGAGTAATAACAGTTTCGGGTACTTGTCATGGATTTTTTGCAGAGCTTCAATTAAAAACTTACCCCCTTTGCGTGGATCATTAAAGCCACCATGGGCTGCAAACATAATCAGTGGCTGATCAGCAGGTAACCCTAGCTTAGCGCGGAGCTCTTGCTTATGCCCAGGGCAATATATTCCTAGATCAATACCATAGGGAATCAACCGGACATCATGATTTTTCAAAATACTTGACCCTACTTGTTTCTGCAGCCACTTGGAGGGACATACGGCCGTAAAATCAATCATTTTATATATGGATGCTTTCAGAAGTTGCATGAGTTGCCTTTGGGGTTTATTAACGAGAGCCCCTGGTTCATCCAAGGGGCAATGGGCGCACCAATCATGCTGCCAGCCACTACAATCATCTGTATTATAGCAACCGCCTGTAAAGGCTAGAGGATCATGAAGTGTCCATATCGTCGGTTTAGCTGTTAGAAATGGTAGTAAAAAATAAGAAAAATATCCCCCATTTATACAGTGTAGATGAATGATATCAGCCTGTTCAAACAAGGGATGCTCCAGTACCTGTAAGAGAGAAGTAGAATATAGATCAAACAAGCCTAACTTTGACTGATCGGTTAGCATTTTTTTTTGCCAGCCATTCTGGGAAGTCGGTAAAGGAATAACCCGAGGATCATCAGTCGTTTTGCGATGGGCAAAAATATGTACATCATGCCCCTGCTTGGACATGTGATTCATCAATGTCCAAGCAGCACTTGCCGCACCTCCCAGAGCATCAAACAGATTGATGTGGACTATGCGCAACGTTCTCATCTCCTTATTGTTCAGTAATAGTTTCCCTGTGTATAATCATCAGCTACAGCAAACCCCGCCGTTTCCACAGGCATGTGGGCACTCATACTAGCACCTTCTTAAAGTCATCAATGGTGCGTCGTATGCCTTCTTCCAAGGGAACTTTAGGTACCCAACCAAGTTTTTCCCTAGCCCGAGAAATATCTGGTTGACGTCGTTTAGGATCATCGGATGGTAGGGGCCTGAACACTATTTTTGATACGGCCCCTGCCAACCTGATCACTTTTTCTGCCAATTCAAGGATCGTGAATTCTCCTGGATTGCCTAAATTAACTGGACCGATATATCCTTGCTCTGTGTTCATCATAGCGATCATACCAGTTACTAGATCATCCACATAACAAAAAGACCTTGTTTGTCGACCATCTCCATAAATCGTAATATCTTCCCCTTTTAATGCCTGCATAATAAAATTACTCACCACCCGCCCATCCTGAGGATGCATCCTAGGGCCATAGGTATTAAAGATACGGATGACTTTGACATCCACATTAAAACTGCGAAAATAATCAAAACATAACGTCTCAGCACAGCGTTTCCCCTCATCATAACAACTGCGTAAACCGATGGGATTTACATTACCCCAATACCCTTCCTTTTGGGGATGAACCAAGGGATCACCATATACTTCTGACGTGGAAGCCTGTAGTACTTTTGCTCCTGACTGACAGGCTAATTCAAGGGCATTCACGGTCCCGAGCACACTGGTCCTGACCGTATTGATGGGATTGTATTGATAATGCACTGGACTGGCAGGGCAGGCCAAATTGAATATCTCATCCACTTTGAAGTGGTAAGGCATTGTTACATCATGCCTTACCACTTCAAAGCGGGGATTACTCAGCAGACTCGTAATGTTGGCTTCTGATCCCGTAAAATAATTATCCAAACAAATAACCTGCTGCCCCGCTGTCAACAGCCTTTTACACAAATGAGAGCCAATAAATCCAGCCCCGCCAGTAACCAACACGCGTTTATTTTCCATAGCCATTTCTCCCTATACAATAATATTCAAAACCAAGGTTTTTCATGTGCACAGGGTCATATTGATTGCGTCCATCAAAAATAAGAGACTGCTTCATATGCTGCATCATTTCAGCAAAATCCGGCTGTCTAAACTGTTGCCACTCGGTAATAAGCACTAAAGCATCAACCTCATGAATGGCTTCCATCATATTATCCACATACTTGATCTGCTGATCGTATTCTTTGAAACATATTTTCGCCTGTTCCATCGCTTCTGGGTCATAAGCGATGATCCTTGCCCCCATTTGGATGAGAGAACGAAGAATCACCAGAGAAGGTGCCTCCCGCATGTCATCCGTTTGGGCTTTAAATGCCAATCCCCAGATACCAAACTTTTTACCCAAGAGATTTTCACCAAACCGTTTCTGAATCATCTCCACCAGTACATATTTTTGTCGTTCATTGACCTTATGCACTGCATTAGCTATGTTCATCTCTAGGCCATTTTTCTGGCCTGTATGAACAAGTTCCTTAACATCCTTAGGAAAACAGGATCCACCATAGCCGGCGCCAGCATACAGAAATTGATTCCCAATTCGCCCATCTACGCCAATACCCACCCGTATATGATCAATATTTCCACCAACTTTATCACAAAGCCCAGCAATTTCATTCATAAAACTAATGCGTGTTGCCAACATAGCATTTGCTGCATATTTGGTAATTTGCGCTGACTTAATATCCATATTCAATATTCTACTTTGACTCCCCACTACAGGCTGATATAACTGCTTCATTAATTGCGCTGTTTGTTCATTATCAGTGCCGATCACGATACGATCAGGAACCATAAAATCTTCAACTGCCGTCCCTTCTTTAAGAAACTCTGGATTGGAAGCAATATCAAAGGCCAGCTCTTCTTTGCCCCTGGAGTTTAGCTCACTCTTAATAACATCCTTGACTTTCTCTATGGTACCAACAGGAACTGTGGATTTTATAACGACAATTAAATATCCATTCATCCATTGACCAATTTCAGCAGCAACATTAAAAATATAGGAAAGATCTGCTGAACCATCTTCGCAAGGCGGTGTACCTACAGCAATAAAGCAAAACAGTGCCTGTTCAAGACCAGTTTTAGTGTCTGTTGTAAAAGACAATCGACCTTCCCGACTGTTTTTTACAACTAACTCTTTTAATCCTGGTTCATAAATAGGCAATATCTCTGATCTAAGATTATTAATTTTTCCTTGATCTAGATCGACACACCAAACATGATGGCCCATCTCCGCAAAACAGGCTCCTGTTACTAAGCCAACATATCCTGTACCAATCATGCAAATTTCCATAACAACACTCCCTGGACTGTAAGTTTTCAAGGCGAACCCTTTCAAGGATATCTTATTCAGGCCATGGCCAAGGAGTGCTTCATCTGATGGAGATGCTGGATAATAAATCAGCTAACTTGATACCTAAGTTCCTCATTCTTTGTGATCATACATAAGGTCACTCTAGCATCCGCACTCATATGTATAATCCTCTTGCTGGTCCATAATCGTTTGTATCATGTTTCATCCCCGGTCTCTTCTAACAAAGTGGCTAATATGGGAAATTGGGGATACTTTTCCGTCGCCTGTTTTAAAAGCTCAGAACGAACCTTTTCATACAACTTGATTAGCTTGACATAATACTTAGGCTCTTGGGGTGCAAACTGCATTGCCTGCTGATAATAGTCAATCGCAGTAAAATACACTCCCTGGCTTTGTTTTATTTCAGCTAATAGAAAGTAAGCCCGATCACTGCTGCTGTTCTCTTGAATATGCTGGCATAGATATTGTTCGGCAATCTCTAAATGCCTGTATTGATAAAATAGTTCTCCCAAGGGTAAATAATAGTTTCTGAGGGATTGGGGACTTATACCTGACAACAGCAACGTACAACGTTTACATTCACCTAAGTCAAGTGCCCGGTTTACAGTTTCTAATATGGGTGTCATTCCTTCACTACCGAGGACTTTAAGTGTTTTGTCGCCATGAGAACGGCGCAGCAGTTCTACAACTGTGGCGGTATCTTCCGTCAAGCCAATGGTTAGCAATTCTTCTCCCAATTCCCAAACCTTTTGTCTGTTGTCATCAAGCCAAAAACATAATAACATATTAAACTTAACATGAGGATTCAATTTTTCGAATCTATCAATTGATTCCAAAACAGTTAGCGCTTCTAAACCACGCCGTTGCTGCATAAGGCATATCGCCTTGCATAACAATAACTCATCTGTAAGCAAAGTATCAGGAACATCCTCAAAATACTCCAATGCTAGACCATAGGCAGCATACTTAAACAACAGATTCCCCATCAACAGTTTTGCCTGTGGCACGGAAACATCGCAGATCTTTCCAATTGCATACTTGGTATAGTCGGGATTTGTCCTCGGTTGCAGGATGCCCATAATACTATCAAGTGCTGCTGGAAAACTACTGTTATCCCGTAAGCTCTCAATATAGTACCGTAACGCCTCTTCCTCATTGCAGAATTTTTCCGCGATTTGTCCCAGATAATAGTAAGCCCTAAATCCTTGTACACCGGCACCAGATGTATAATATACCGGTTGCTTCGGCGCCTGCAATGCTTTTTGCAGATGCTCGTAAGAGAGTCCATACTCTTTTATCTGATAATAGATGGCTCCCCCATAATAATAGAGGTCGGCATAATCAGGAAATAGTTCCAGTCCTCGCTGGACAGCGGTTAATGCTGCAGGCAATTCATTGGCTCCATAATAAGCCAGAGCGATATAGCGCATCAGTCTGGGACCGTATATTACCTCCAGAGGATTTACGATAGTTGATAGTCTATGAAATTCCTGAGCCGCCGACAAGTTCTCCCCCATCCGAAACAACTCCACCGCATAGTGAAACCTTAGTAAACAATCATCTGGACTCGTAATAAGTTCCTTTTCTAGCAAAGCGCGGTTGCGTCTTTTTTTATCTTTACCTTCAATTTGACTGCTGAGATAACCGTAGTGGAAAATAATCAAATCCTCGATAAAGGGAAATTGGGCTTTACTGTTCTTCTCTGTAATTACGTTGCAAATTTGCTCATGTACTGCCCCCCGAAACCGGTAGTCCGGTCTATTCCGAAACAGGCGAAATACTGCATCCGCACTGGTTTCCGGACAGTTATCGTCACCGGCCACATTTACTATCTTAATAAAATAGCCTTCCACCCCCGGCTGCAAAACAGCGCGGTGTAAAATTTCTCTACTCTCAGTTGTTAATTCCTCATCCGCATCAAGAACTAAAACCCAATCACTAGTTGCCAGGTCCAAAGAGGCATTCCTGGCATCGCTAAAATTATCATTCCACATAAAAGATCGGACTTTGGCTCCAAAATCTTGGGCAATTTGACAAGTCTTATCACTTGATCCGGTGTCCACAACAATAATCTCATCAACTACCCCTTTTACGCTTCGCAAACAACGTCCGATATTTTGTTCTTCGTTCTTGGCAATCATACATAAACTAATTCTGGTAGACATAAAAAACCTCCATCTTTTTTAAAAAAGTTTTCTATCTATATCTATGTTTGAAAATCAAGTATCGCCACCCTCGCGGACCACATAATTTTTCACGCCGCAATAATGTCAATTTTATCCAATTTGTAACCTTTGCTGTACATAAATAATATTATGCAATGAAGGTTAAAACCTTTGTCAATATTTTAAGGAGGGACTATATTTTGCCAAATTTCAAAATCATTCAGGATCAGCCGGAGAAGGCAAAGGTACAGATTTTTGGTACAAATACCACTGTAGCATTAAATACTGATAGCAGTGGTAACCTGGCCATTACAACTGCCGGCGGTGTTGCCTTGCCGGTTACCTTCGGAGCTATTACCGGCGCTGTGACGTTTGGTGCCGTTACCTTTGGACCTATCACTGGCGCTGTTACCTTTGGGGCTGTTACCTTTGGACCTATCACTGGTGATGTCACCTTTGGGGCTGTTACCTTCGGACCTATCACGGGCGATGTCACCTTTGGAGCCGTTACCTTCGGACCGATCACTGGTGATGTCACTTTTGGAGCCGTTACCTTCGGACCTATCACTGGTGATGTTACCTTTGGAGCTGTTACTTTCGGACCGATCACGGGTGATGTTACCTTTGGAGCTGTTACCTTTGGACCGATCACTGGTGATGTCACTTTTGGAGCCGTAACTTTCGGACCTATCACTGGTGATGTTACTTTTGGTGCCGTTACCTTTGGACCGATCACTGGTGATGTCACTTTTGGAGCCGTAACTTTCGGACCGATCACTGGTGATGTTACCTTTGGTGCCGTTACCTTTGGACCGATCACTGGTGATGTTACCTTTGGTGCCGTTACCTTTGGACCGATCACTGGTGATGTTACCTTTGGAGCTGTTACCTTCGGACCGATCACTGGTGTGGTTACCTTCGGTGATGTGACCTTTGGAGCAATTACCTTTGGAGCAGTCTCCACACTATTATATTTCACTGAGACATCATTCCCCAATATCACTGTTGGAGCGGGTAGTACCCTGGCTGTTACCGGTCAGGATATCTCCATTCTTAATACGTCCACATGGCTTACTCAGAATAGCACTGCGACTGATGTAACATTCCTACTGCAGGGTAGCCCTAACAACTCTCTCTGGGTAAATGACGGTATCGCTACAACGGTCAATAGTACCACCGGACCGTTACTTGTAACTTCTAACTTCTTCCTCAAATATTCCCGATTATTTTTTAACAATCCCACTGCTACGACCGTATCTCTTAATGTTTGGTTCAATGGTCAAGGTTAATCACTAACTGCCATCCTTCAGTAATAAATAGTGCCCTCCGATCCGGAGGGCATTTTTATTACCAACTGCGTAAAAGAATCAAATACTATAATTTAGTAACATCTTGGATCAGTTGTTCATATAATACAGGAGAGGAGATACATCTATGATACAAAAAATTATAAAACCTCCAACGATAATTACATCGGAAAGCCCTAGGATGCTACGAGCTATATCACTAGACCAATCAGTAACGGCAATAGCTCTATCGGGTATACAATTTACCTCACCTATTGAAGTTTTGGTATACGATTATTCTTATTTAGTCGTTAACATTGGCGGAAGTCCTGCAGTGGCTTATTTGCAAATAAGCCCAGATGGCACAACCTGGGAAACCCAATCAGATACAAAAACCATTAATGCCGGCACACTTGTCAGTTTTGTTCCCGACGTTATCGCTAAATATGCCCGCCTAGCTTACCAGTCGCCAGCAATTACAGAGCTACAAATCTATACACAGGGGCGATCATACAACTGATAATATCAGGTAAACTCCGCTTTTTGACAAAGTGCCGAGTCGGAGGATAAGTCTGAAGCACTTATAAATTGCTACTATCAAAAAATGCTAGGAGTATATCCAGAGATGAGGTCAGAAATGTTTAACTTTAGGATTGAGATGATAAGAAAATATGCTCTTTAATACCCGGAAAAGCACTCCGGGTATTTATTATTTATCCCGGTCAGACTTGCGGTATTGCAATCGGCAATGATAATAAAAAAAGAGGGTTTAATAAACACCAGCAACTAAGCTTGTTCACTCGGCCACTAGCACTAGGGGCCAATATTAGTGGGGTCATTGTAACGGCTATCGCAACAGACGTTTTTATTTTCACTGTAGGTCTTGTTAAATAGAGAGCAATGCTATTGCTGTCATTTTTTTTCTTCAGCGAAAATAAAGCCCCTATTGTAGTAATTTTTTTCTACAATAAGGGTTCTTTTCCTATGCTCCTGCCAACCATACAATAACATCCTTACAAGTCTTAAAAAGCGTCTATTAATTTGTTACAAACACCAGTCCAATAGGTCCGCAGATAGTTACTAAATACTGGTTCAGGGTAATAATGATAGTGGGCATTTCCTTCTTTAAGTTTGCTGAACCATGCTGACACTTCATTAGCAAAAGAAATAGTCGGTGAAAACTGGCTGAGGCCAATTTTCCAATGGAGAATACATTCCTCCGCTGTTGGTTCAATGCCAAGGGCATTGAGCTGCTCACACTGAATTTTTAAAGTTGTTGCCATTTGCTCTCCAGCATATTTGCTACTCACTTGACTTGCTGATTTTCGATATTTAAACAAGATCTCTGGAATATTGGCAATTTCATATTTTTGTGCGATATGTACCCATAAAGCGTAATCTTCCCCATGTGGGTACAAAGATGAGTAGCAAAGACCTGCTTCTACGATCGTTCTTCTTATCATCACGGAAGGATGGGCAATACAACAACCAAATAATAGCATACACTTCACTGCATCTGGCTGATCCGTAAAGCGCCAAAAATTTTGTGCCCCGTCGCCAAATATCTCCACCCAAGTCCCACATACACCAATATTCAGATGTTGATCCATAAATTCCACCTGCCGAGCTATCCTACTTGGCAAGCTAATGTCGTCTGCATCCATACGTGCAATATACTTTCCTTTAGCCACCTTAAGCCCCTTATTAAGAGTAGGGATCAATTTAATATTGGTTTCGTTACAGATCAGCACAATACGTGGGTCATGATAGGCTTTAATGACATCTAAACTATGATCAGTAGAACCGTCGTTTATAATAATAAGTTCAAAGTCGACAAAAGTTTGACCAAGGATACTCTCTATGGCCTGACTTACATGCTCCTCTGCATTATATACAGGCATAATGATGCTAACTTTAGGAGAAAGCTCTTGGGATGCCATGATATGTGCAGTAGCATCTTGCTTCATTTTCTTAAATTTTAATTCAACCTCTTGGTGACAGGCATTAGGTATAAAACCACTGTACTCCTCCACATCAATTCGATATCCCTTGGCAAACATTTCCCTAAGGTGATCTGGATAATAATAAAATGTTTCTCCCGCCCGATTATTAAAGGTGGTTTGCACTTTGTTAACAGGATTGCAAAAGGTATAAGAGTACTGATTACAGAGGAGAAACTTTTTATGATAAAAAGCATTTTTTTGGTTATTAAGATACGCCTCTAGGGTATTGGGATTAACAAAAGAATGTTGCAAGACGTCAGTTATATCCTTTACGCGATAAACAGAACTTGAAACTTCTAAAGGGTAGCCAAAATCATGTTCTGCCAACGTCCAGTCAAATAGTACAAATCCATGCTGAATACTGGAAAATGTGAGTAGTTGTTGATCCACTCTTAGGGGATAACAATAGGTTGTATTTGTGCCCAGCCTCAGTGAGAATCCCAGGGCATCAGGATTTGTTATTAGACTCTCGATAATATTTTCTATTAAAAAATCTCTCACGAAAATATTGTCATCAACTAGAAATAGTACATATTCATAACTCCCTAAACTTGCCAAGACCTGAGACTCAAAATTCACTTCTTTGACAAACTCAATCTGTGGATAGGTGTTTATCAGTTCTTGATATTGTTGTTCATTATCTGAATTAGATGTGGCATAAATAACTTTAACATCGATATTATTCATATCCTGGCAATGCATAGAAAGAGATCTTACGGTTGCGTCTAATTGCATAGCCCTATCTTTACTGAATACTAATCCGACCACCTGTTGCATAGAATTAGCTCCTTTCCCTTAACTAAGGGGCGCTATAATCACTCTATAGAGTATGAAGATCAAGCCCCATTGGTGCGTACATAACAAACAAAGACTCACCCATTTTGCCAATATGCATATAGTGGAGTATCCGATCCATTCTATTATGTAAGAGGTGAAAAATGATAATTTCAGATACAGTGGAGCACAATCCTTTAACCGTCCAGGTCTCAGTTGTTATTCCTACTTATAATCGGGCCAATACGATTGAATCAAGCATCTGGAGTGCACTCAATCAAACGTATCCCATTTTTGAAGTATTGGTGTGCGATGATGGGTCTACAGATGACACCGAATCCATTGTGAAATCAATTGAAGATGAGCGGGTCAAATGGCTTCCAGGAGAGCATAGCGGAAGGCCGGCTACCCCTCGAAATCGCGGCGTAAAAGTTGCAACAGGAGAGTGGCTCGCATTTTTAGACAGTGATGACGAGTGGGATCAAAACAAAGTACAATTACAGCTTACTTATGCAGAAAAATTTGGCACTCGCGCCGTGTGTTCAAATGCACATCGGTTTTTGCCGGAGCAAGGAATTGTTGGGCGCTATTTAGAGTGCCAGAAAGATATTCTTACCTTTGAGGACTTAATCATCGGAAATTATGTGATATGCAGCTCAGCTATGATTCATCGTTCTTTACTACCTATTGTTCACGGCTTTCCAGAAGAAACAGAGCTCCGGGCTTTAGAAGATTATGCTTTATGGCTCCGCACCGCAACCCAGACAGGATTTGCATTTGTTAATCAGCCACTTGTGACTTACCGAGATACTCCGAATAGCAGTATACGAGCCCATAGTCAAAACGGTTGGGTACAACGCAAACATGTTTTTAGTAATTTTCTGCAATGGGCTCAGCCTCCATTCGTAGGTAAAGATGGTGTGGATCATGCCTTGCAAATGTACGATCAAGCTCTGAAGATAATATTCACAAACTCATAGGGTACTGTCTATTAAACGGGGTGAAGTATTCTACAAATATAACAAGGCCACTCTCACTTAGTTGTGAAAAGTGGTCTTTCTTATTTCTTGAGTCAACATAAAGGAAGCTACTAAACTCTTTATATGTTGCCAGACTGCTATAAATAACCCATTTCACGTGCATAAGCTATTATTTTATCCTTTGGTCTATCCTTGACCTTTCGCGCTGGAGTACCAACATAAACTGACCATGGCTCAACATCCTTCGTAACCAACGAACAGGCACCAATCACGCTACCCTCTCCAATCCTTACTCCAGGCATAACAACTACATTTGTGCCAAGCACCACGAATTTTTCTAAAACTACTGGAGCATATTTTATTGCAGCATGATATTTTTCAGGAATTGTTGGTCCTGTTAAACCATCCCCTAAATAATCATCACTTCCACATATTATTCTGCAACCAGCTGACACCCCTGAAAAGTGTTCCATAATTAAATTACCTTGTTCGCCACCAATTACAGTAACATAAGGTGCTATATGAACGTAATCTCCAATGTTAGCACTTGTCGTCAGATAAAAGCCTGTGTCAATTGCAACATGATTTCCAATTGAAACCAAATGTGGTCTACGAATTTCTACGTTTCCACTAATAAAGACATCATTTCCAATACTAGTAAGCAACGAATAATCATACTGCGCAGCTTGCCCTTGGGATTTTATATTCATCATTATCCCTCACCTTCAAAATAGCTTTAATTTATTACATATACACTCCACCATTGATTCTAATAGACTGCCCAGTTATATACTCTGCTTCTTCTGAAACGATATGTAAAATCATTTTTGCCACCTTGGTAATATCCCCAAACTTTCTCATAGGTATCTGCTCCATAATTTTATTACGAATCTTCTCAGGTATCTGATTTCCCATTCCGCCATTCATATACCCTAAAGAAACTACATTAACAGTTATACCTTTGTTCGCAACTTCTCGCGCAACTGACTTTGTTAGGCCCATCATTCCAGCTTTTGCAGCTGAGTAATTAGCTGCACCCATAGCACCCATTTCCCCAACTACCGATCCAATATTTAGGATTCTGCCATATTGCTGCCGTTCCATTATTTCAATTACAGCTTTAATGCAATAAAAAACGCCTGTAAGATTGACATCAATAATTTTTTTCCAACTGTCTAACTCTATGTTCTTTGTTAAATTATCTTCATAAATTCCTGCGTTATTAATAAGCACATCGATCCGTTGGAAATTATCCATTGTTTTTTTTATCATCTCTAAAACTTGAACTTCATCTATAATATTTGTTCTAATACTTAATGCGCGTGCCCCATGAATTTCTGCATCTCGTGCGATCTCTTTTGCAGCCTCGACGTTCGTAAAATAAGTAAATGCAACATCATACCCACCTTTAGCAAATTCAGTAACAAGTTCTTTGCCTATCCCACTTGTTCCACCAGTAATTAACGCCACTTTCCTTACTATGGTCATGCCCATTTCATTACGGCGGCTCCCCAAGTCCAACCCGAACCTACGGCAGCGAAAACTATAATATTACCTTTTTTAATTTTACCAGCCCTCAACGTTTCATCTAAGATTATCGGTATCGTTGCACCAGAAGTATTTGCATACTTATCCATATTGGTCATTACTTTTTCAAAAGGTAGCCCTAATTTCTCAGCGCTAACCTTTAATATTTTAATACTCGGCTGATGAGGTATCAAATAATCAACATCACCTACCGTTAGATTTGTTTCATCTAACACTTTTCTAATTGAAATGGGAATTATTTCTGTAGCCGTTTGGAATACAGCTCTACCGTTCATTGAAAAATAATGTTGCCCACTTTTAATCGTTTCGACAGATGTGGGATTCTCTGATCCTCCTGCTTGGACAGTAAAATTATTTTTCCCCCTCCCATCGGCTCCTAAACAAAAATCAAGCAATCCGTCACCACTTTTGCAAGACGATAAAACTACAGCTCCAGCTCCATCACCAAAAAAAACACAATCCCGTCTCGTCCAATCGGTAATTTTTGAAAATGTATCAGCCCCTATTACCACTATATTTTCATATGTATGTGATGCTATGAGTTGTGAACCAATAGAAAAGGCATATATAAAACCTGAACAAACAGCGGATAAATCAAAGGCTGCAGCATTAAAGGCTTTAATTTTTTCCTGAACAATGCATGCAGTTGACGGAGCAGGCCGATCCGGTGTGGCCGTCGCTACAATAATTAAATCAATGTCTTCAACACCTAGTCCAGCATCTTTAATGGCTCTGATAGCAGCCATCGCAGCTAAATCAGAAGTAGCTTGGGTTTTTTCAGCAATATGTCTTTCACGTATCCCTAAATTATTATAGACCCATTCATCGGTTGTTATCTTCATTGCCTCTAGTTCTTTATTGGTTACTACTTTTTTAGGAAGGTAAGAACCAGTCCCGCTTATTTTCACAGATCTGATTATTTTACTCATCATTTAACTGCTCCTTTATCATCTTTCTTTTCCACTAAAACAAGTATCTCACACCCTTTACAGGCGCTATCATTAGACTTTTCTCTTGTATCAGCATATTCTACGAAACTATCATTGTTACTAGCAGCCTCCCATAATATAAAAGCCTACAACATTTCATTTTTTTATGCTGTAGGTTTTGTAACTTTTAGCAGCTACCTTTCATACTCTGATACAGAGGTAAACCAAAAAATCCCGAAATGAAATAGGCAAGTTGCTAGAGGAGAATGCATCTGCGATGACGATATCAATGTTTGATACTTTTATTAGTCCTAAAGCGGCGGAATACGTTGGTCGTGTGCTAGATTCAACCTATGTAAGCGAGGGGACAAAAGTACGGGAATTTGAGGAGAAACTGACTTCAACACTGGGCTGGATCAATCCCGTTGCGGTGAACAGTGGTACTTCGGCACTCCATCTTGCTTTAGTTCTTGCTGGAATAGAACCAGGTGATGAAGTCATCTGTCCGGCACAAACTTTTGTGGCTACAGGGTTAGTCATTTTACAACAAAGAGCAACACCTGTCTTTGCCGATATTCAGTATGCAACGGGTAATTTAGATCCTACATCAATCGAAAAAAAAATAACCAAAAAGACAAAGGCCATTCTTCCTGTTCATTGGGGCGGAAGCCCCTGCGATATGGATGAAATCGGCACTATAGCAGCTGAATACAATTTGGCAGTAGTGGAAGACGCCGCCCATGCAACGGGAGCAACCTATAAAGGCAGCCCCATCGGATCCATATCCCAATTCACCTGCTTTTCTTTTCAAGCCATCAAACATATTACGACTGGCGATGGAGGGGCGGTGTGTTGCCTTGATAAAAGTGATGCAAAAAAAGCCTTGGCAAAACGATGGTTTAACATTGATCGCGCTCACTCACTGCCGTCAATTTTAGGTGAACGCCAATACGATATCCCTTCACCTGGCTATAAATATCATATGAATGATTATGCAGCCGCCCTTGGTCTAGCAAATCTAGAAGGATTTGAAGAGCGCTTACTACGCCGCAGAAAGATTGCCAGTTGTTATCGAAAGGCATTTGAGGATATGGATGGTATCCAGCTATTTGAGTCATCAGCCCATCGCGAAAGTGCTGAATGGATTTTCGGAATGCATGTTCAGCGCAGGGAAGACTTTATTCGTGCTTTACAAAGTAGAAATGTGACTGCATCCGTTGTTCACCTGAGAATTGATCACAATTCCTGTTTTGGCGGCAAAAACAAAGACTTACCCAATCAAGATCAATTCAATGAAACACAAATCAATCTTCCTCTACACGATGGATTAACGGCTACGAATGTCTTGGCAGTCATTGATGCTGTTAAAGCAGGATGGTAGGAGGTATCACTTATGTCAGTACTTGTTTTAGGCGGGACTGGATTTGTCGGTAAAAATGTTTGTGAGTGTTTATCGGAGCACCAGATCGCATACAACACTCTCTCCCGGTCAACAGGGGTTGACCTGCGTTGTATGGATGATTTCATTTATTTTTTGCAGCAAAATCCCCCAGCCGTCATCGTCAATTGTGCTGCCCACGTTGGCAGTCTAAATTATGTAACGGCGCAAGCTGCCGATGTGATCCTTGATAACAGTAAAATGATCCTGTCAATCTATGAAGCAATTGCAAAAATTTGTCCCCAGACTCTTATGATCAATCCCATAGCTAATTGCGCCTATCCGGCTAATGCCGATCTATTTATTGAGGATCACTGGCTTGACGGCCACCTTCATCCTTCCGTATTATCCTATGGAGCAACTCGACGATTTTTATGGAACATCAGTAAATGTTTTGCTATGCAGTACGGGATTCGTAGTATCTCTTTGATGGTTCCTAATATGTATGGCCCATATGATTCCACTGATCCTAATAAAGCCCATGCGCTTAATGCCCTCATCTCAAAATTTGTTAAAGCCGAAAAAACTGGACAAACGTCTATAGAAATCTGGGGTACAGGAGCAGCAATACGGGAATGGCTTTATGCAAAAGATTTTGGACGGGTTATTGTAACAATACTTAACAATCCAAAAATGATAGGTTTGTCAGAACCCGTAAATATTGCTCAAAATTTCGGATTAAGTGTGGGTGAACTGGTTGATATCATTCAAGAACATTTCAACTATAATGGGAAAATTGTATTTGATGAAACAAGACCTGATGGAGCACCGAAGAAAGTTATGGACGATCAACGGTTTAAAAAAGTTTTTAGAGATTTTGAGTTTACTCCATTTTCTGCTGGCATACACAAAACAATTGCCTATTATCAACAAATATGGAGTGACCTACTGAATACATAGCATTTAGTTGATGATAAAAGGGAGGCATCAAGTGAGTACTGTAAATTTGAGTTGGATCATTACAACGCGGAATAAGCTAGTTTTTCTAAAAGAAGTGCTGCATCGTTTGCTATCCAATCTACATCAGGATGAAGAAATCATCGTTGTTGATGGTGCAAGTACGGATGGTACGGTTGAATATCTTACTGAACTACATCGGCAAGGCCTTATTCACCGTTTCCTATCAGAGTCAGATCATGGAGAAGCGGAAGGGTTTAATAAAGGAATGTTGATGGCTAGTGGCCGTTTAATCAAGGTTCTTACTGACGATGATGCTTATTATTTACCAGGCATACGCTGCTGTAAAGAATATATGCTATCGTATCCTCAACTTGATTTTATGGCCACCGATGGTGCTGCCTTTAATTGGGGACCCTCAAATAATTTTGATAAATATTCCCATACACATAGTACCGCCTATCAGGAATGGGTTAAAACGTCAAAGCCCTTTGACTTTTGTGGACTAGGGATTATGTTACGTAAAGAGTCGCTTCCGCTACTTGGATTATTTCATACTGGAGTGATCCGAGTCGATGCTGAATACACCTTGCGGACCACGTCAGGTAAAGCACAGATTGCTTGGTATACAGGGCGTACATGGATTCATATCCCTAACTTGCAGAGCAACGTTGTTGTATACGGTCCACAGATCGATTTTGAAGGCGAAAAATTGTATCAGTTCTATGCTGGAAAAAGTATTAGGCCACTTTCAGACCTTCAGATTTTAGATTTAGCGAAAACTGGAATTGGAGCAAATCGATTGAATGACAGATCTGCCATTCAAGGAAGCAGTCACAGTATGCAGAATCTTACTAATGAAACCATCCCTAGTATCTTTGAAATGTGTGATGCATGGCTAACAAGTTGCAACCAAAATGAAGAGGGATATTTTTTGGTGAGATGAGTAGTCATCATGTAGAGAAGGGATGTGACCATGACAAATGGAAATCTTGCTAAGCTATTGCAAAACCCACTTTGATCCTGACAAAAAGCCCGATGAACATGAATTTTGGAACTCATCGGCAGCAATTATTGCGCGTGGTTTATACCGTGTCTTACAAAATTATGGCAATGTAACATATATTCAACCAAATGAGCTGTCAAAGATTCAAGGGAAACATTATGATTTGTTTGTCGGTAGAGATTTAAATTTTAATCGCATCCTGCAATGTGCACATATAACAAAATCAATCTATGTGGCTGTCAATATGCATTACAGCGAACGCAATCATCTGATCCAAGGCTTTCTAGCCCAGGGAAATTTGCCAAACGACGCTATCTCGGGGCAAGATCTGGTCTATACTGTTGACCAAATTGAGAGTCTTACATTAGCAGATCATATCCTGTGTTTTGGTAATAATAATACGATAAGTACCTATCTCAAAAACGGGGTGGATATTCGAAAAATCCATGCCCTAAATTACGATGTGGGAGATGTGTCACTCACCTCTACTGTGAAAGATGAAACGGATCATACATGGAGGTATCTGTATGTTGCCTCAGAAATCGGCCTGCGAAAAGGCTTTGATATCTTATATGATATTTTCACCAACAAATTAGTTGTCGATAAAAATATCATGTTAGACATTGTCGGTGAATTTTCTACCCCTTACCACCAACATAAATATGAAGAAATGAAAAAATTATTAGGAGATAAAGTGACTTTTCATGGCTGGGTTGATTCAGGCACAACTGAGTACCGTCAGATTCTAGAAAAAAGTGATTTTATTGTCTTTCCATCGATTGAAGAAGGGCAACCGGGTACAGTGTTAGATGCCATCAAATGTCAAGTTGTTCCTATTTTAACGAAAAATTGCGGAATTGATTTTTCACCCCTGGGAATGCTCGATATACAACTAGGTTCTGAAAATAACGTGAATATCGTACTAAAGTCTATGAATTTATCGCAACAAGAATATCTACACATGAAAAAACATACTGTAGATTACTATACTTATTTTCATCAAAATTGGCTAACAGGATTAACTAAGCTCATTGCTAATTGCATGAATCAGGAGCTCTATCCTCGCACTAGTGTCATTCTTCCCATCTATAATAAAGAACACTCCATTCAAGAATTGCTATTCTTTCTCCATAAAGCATGTACTAGATATAGCAATATTCAATTACTATTATTCTTTGACGGCTGTGAAGATGGAACAGAATGTGCTGTAAAAAGTTTCTTTGATGAACATAAACCCTCCTATGAAGTTATCTATCATGTGACGCCCAATTTATTTGAAACAAGAACAAATAATCTAGGACTCATGGAATCAACAGGAGAATATTGCGCTATTATTCAAGATGATACCTATATCTATGATGAAAATATCTTTTTTGAAATTGCAAATTTTATGGATAAAGCCAAAAATTGTGTGATCCTCGGAGGTTTGGCAGGTGTGAATTATTATCCTATCGGCTTCAAGCTTCCACCAGGGTCTGGTCAACAAGTCCAAAGTCCAATTGAAACCTATTGGCGCCAGGATGCTAATACCGATCCAACCCTACAAGAAAAAATTTTCAAAACAGATGCCGTCATGCGCGGCCCCTTCATTTTACGTAAAAGTTTTATTGATCAATTTGGGGCTTTGGATGAATCTTATGTACCATTTTGTGTTGATGATATGGACATTTGCTACCGAGCCAAAGCTTTGGGATATGATGTTTATTGCATGCTGATGAATGTTGAAAATAGACGATTATCGATGACAACATACAGTCCTGAAAAATATGTATGGTTTGAAAAAATCTATGAGAGAAACCTTGCCCTATTTTATACTAAGTGGAAACCCGACAGTACCAAAGACTATTCTTGGCTACATCGCTTTAAAAGCGTAGAATGAAATGATCATTAATCATAAAAAGACCACTCTCACTTAATTGTGAAAAGTGGTCCTTCGTATTTTGGGGTGGCTACAAACCTCCACTACGTAAAGCTTCGTGCCCACCATACTTCATTTTATTCTCAATCAGTATCTTCATTTGCTGATTGGGCCCAAGCTCTTCTGGCCAACCATACAAAGGCGAAAGCACATGCACTGGCCGATTCAAAAGATACCTATTCAAATGAGATTCATCATGATGTACGGCTATCATATTATTTTCTTTATCCCGCTCAATATTTTCGGCTAATTGACGAATAAGCTCTAAATATTCCCTTGTTGTACCACCATTCAAACCGCCGGCATAATATCGTCTTCCTTCACCAATCGGAATATAGGCAAGGGATTTTTGATTGCGTTCATAGTTATATTTCTTATTATCTGTCTCTTTATAATAAATAGGATGCCATAGAGCGCAAAGACCACCATCTCGTTCATTCGGTAATATTTCCTCACCAACCGGGGCTACAATCAAAATATTGGCATTAAAGAAAAAAATATAATCGAATTTATCTAGTTTCTGTTCGATCTTACGAAAAAGATGATACCGCATAAGAGTATCATTGGGCCAGCCCAATTTTTCTTGCGGCACTACATGTACATTGGAATTCTCTCTGCAGGGCAATGCTCTATAATCTGTAAAAACAAAATATTCTTTTTCATAATCCTGCAACAAATTTTTCTCGGCACTACTATAAAAACCTTCCCAGAAGATATAGTATTTCCCTGTGCAAATATATAAAATAGCTATTTTACGTTTTTCATTATCTAAGTTTTCCATTGTATCCTCTCCCCTTCTATCTATCCTATTCTTTCACCCTTTCGTTATTCATCCTATTCTGGGTTGATGTCATTGTTACTAACAGCTCCGCAGAATATCGCTCTGACATGGAAACCTGCACCACTTCATGTTGTGAATGCTGTAGATTTTGTAACTTTTAGCAGCTATCTTTCATACTCTGATACCGAGAGTAAAATGAAAAAAAATGGGATAAATAGGCCTATTTGAGTGTGAGGTGACTTAAATGAAACAAAACATTCCAACCATCAGTTTGTGTATGATTGTAAAAAACGAGGAAGATGTGATTGGCCGTTGTTTAGACTGCGTGCAGGGCATTGTCGACGAAATTATAGTTGTCGATACTGGTTCAAATGATGACACCAAAGAAATTGTAAAAGGGTATACAAGTAAACTCTATGACTTTCCCTGGATCGATGATTTTGCCGCGGCTCGCAATTTCGCCTTTAGTAAAGCGACCAAGAGTTATATCCTCTGGCTAGATGCTGACGATGTAATACTAGAAGCTGACCGGGAAAAATTTCTAGTACTTAAAAACACCTTTGATCCTTCCATCGATTCAGTGACGATGCATTATCATTTGTCTCAGGATGAAAATGGTCAAATTACATCAAGCCTGCGTCGTAGCCGCTTAGTGAAGCGCGCCAACAATTTCAAATGGATTGGGGCTGTACATGAATATCTAGAAGTAGGCGGCTCAATCATCAATAGCGAAGTTGCTATTACTCACTGCGCAATCAGCCATGATTCTGATCGAAATCTTCACATCTACGAGACACGCCTAGCCAAAGGAGAGACTTTTTCTCCCAGGGACCTTTATTATTACGCCAATGAACTACTCGAGCATGGCCGACATGAAGATGCCATAAGGTTTTACCAGAAATTTTTAGAAACAAAGCAAGGGTGGATTGAAGACAATATCGCAGCCTGTGGAAAAGTCGCAGACTGTTTCCTTGCCTTAAACAAGTCCGATAAACATCTAGAATATATTTACAAAGCCTTCAATTACGATACTCCCCGCGCCGAATTTTGTTGTCGTCTTGGCTTTCACCATTTACAGGCAAATGAGCTGAAACAAGCTGCCTTTTGGTATAAAGTTGCCACACAGCTTGAAAGACCAGCCGATTGTTGGGGTATGATGAATCATGCGTGTTGGACATGGCTCCCCCATCTTCAGTTATGCTTATGCTATGACAAGCTGGGAAAACACGACCTGGCTTACGAGCACAACCAAATAGCGGCCGGTTTCGCACCAGAAAATCCTTCGGTTTTGTACAACCGAAGATATTTTGAAAGCCTATTTAATAAAAATACGTAGCCATTTTACCTACTATTCTTCTCCCGCTGTCATCACACTGGATGCTTTCATGACTTTCGCTAGCATTGGTCTATCACTATCATTTAATATATCGACACAATAATTAGTCAAATCACATATTATATTATGTAATTACTATTAGGCAAAAAGGAGGTCAATCTTTTTATGTCTTCCAATGATCGAACTACAACTGACGAGCACCTCAACATCGGCAACGATGCCACTGGGACTACTGCCTCAATACCCCAGTTAAGCGGTAGAGAGATTCAGTTACAAAGTGCAGCAGCAGTATCCGTTGCATCGGGAACCGCTGTTTTATTTGACACGACAGTAAGCGATCACTCCTTATTCATTGCATACAATACAGCGACAGGCACGATAACCGTTACACAAACAGGAGTGTTCTATATTAATTGGTGGGTATCAACAGATGGTATGGCGGATGGGCTATCTGTCGTACCAGCATTTTCCATTATTACCTCCCAAGGCGATAATATAGAAGCTTCGAGCCCTATCCAAACGGGACAAATGAGTGGAAATGCTTTGCTTGAAATTGTCGCAAGCCCAGGGTCTCCGGTAACTTTGCAACTTATAAACGCTACTGATAGCACGATTGGTTTTGGTGCAACGCCAATTAAAGCAGATTTAACAATTTTTAATGTAACCTCTTAATTTATAGCCCCATGGACGCTGCTACTCAAAAAGACTAATCCAATATGGGAGCATTACCCGAACCCCTTACAGTTAGTCTCTGCCAATGTTGGACCTACTAAATTAAAGTATGTGATAAGTTGGCGGAAAGAAAGAGGCATATCCGGTAATACGGGCATGCCTCTTTCCATAATATATTCACATTGTTGTAACCATATACGTATGATATGGTAAAACAGTTTTTTGCGAAAGGTTTAAAACTATTGTGCCATATAAACACCAGTCCATAAACTCAATCCTTTAACCCTATTGATGCTTAAGTAAATTTAGTGAAAGTAAGGAGGGATCCGCTGTGAATACAATCGGTGTTCAACTTCAACGGGAGTTGGTCGGTTCAGTCAATCCAAATGCCAATGTAATATTTGAAACTATTCTGAATAGCTATGGACCCGTAAGTTATAACTCGGGAACAGGAGTAATAACAATAAACAAAACAGGCAGGTATTTTATCCTCTGGGGGGTATCAACCCAGTCATCCATAGGTTCAGATAGTATAGCTTTTTCAATCGTAACATCTCAAGGTGATAATTTTGTAGGAAATTCACCGATAAAAACGGGTGTGGTTATTGGCTTTGCACTTATACAAGTTGATGTCACACCAATAACGCTGAGTCTAGTGAATAAAACATCTAATAGTGTAACTTACTCTCCTTTGGTCTCAGATAAAGCATATTTAGTGTTAGGTGAGGTGCAAGAAGATACAGCAGGTGTGACTGGAGCTACCGGCGCTACTGGTGTGACTGGAGCTACCGGTGCCACTGGTGCAACCGGAGCCACTGGAGCAACTGGTGCCACCGGCGCTACTGGAGAAACTGGCGCTACCGGTGCTACTGGTGCTACTGGTGCTACTGGTGCTACTGGTGCCACTGGCGCTACTGGCGCTACTGGTGCCACTGGCGCTACTGGCGCTACTGGCGCTACTGGCGCTACTGGCGCTACTGGCGCTACTGGTGTAACCGGCGCCACTGGAGCCACTGGTGTAACCGGCGCTACTGGTACTACTGGTGCTACTGGCGCTACTGGCGCTACTGGTACTACTGGTGCTACTGGTGCTACTGGTGCTACTGGTGCCACTGGTGCCACTGGTGCCACTGGTGCCACTGGTGCCACTGGTGCCACTGGTGCCACTGGTGGTGCCACTGGAGCCACTGGTACAACCGGCGCCACTGGCGCTACTGGACCTTCGGGAGGGCTTCCGGGAGCTACTGGTGCAACCGGCGCAACTGGTGCATCGTTCTTGTCAGGAAATTCAGAACCATCCTGTTCAATAGGTCAAGTTGGAGACTCATATGTTGATTTAACTACAGGAGAAGTATATCAGAAAACAAACTTTTTATTGCCTGCGCAACCAACCCTGAGATCAATTCCAGCTCCAACTGGTGCCACCTTATTAGTTGGTACCGGCCAATCATTTATAGATATTCAAACGGCTATCAACGCAGCAAGTAATGGGGATCAGTTATTGCTTAACGCCGAAACCTTTGTCATCCTAGCACCAATAACTGTTAATAAATCAATCACTATCGCAGGGCAAGGTATAGCGTTCACCACTGTAACAAAACTAGTTCCTACTTTAGGCTCTGACAATATGTTTAATGTTACTGTCCCCAATGTGATTTTTAAAGATATGAAAATTGTTCAAAACTATCCTTCATCATTAACGACAGAAACTATTATTGCCGTAAGCAATCTAACAGCTACTGGTATTTATGTAGACAATTGCGAGATTTCTGCCTGTGAATTTGGAATGTATTTGATAGCTACTGAGTTCCAAATTACAAACTGCAACTTCACCTATGCACCCCTTGCTGCATTAGGTAATGGCTATCGTTATATCAATATAGCGTCTACCTCAGGTGTAAGTAATATTGCCAATAACACATTTGTTTCTGCCTCAGGACCTACGCAGTGCAGATTTATTGACATTACAAATATATCTGGTGCTGGAGGCACACTTCAAGGTAAGTTGTTAATAAACAACAACACCCAGGCATCTTCTCCCTTTACTCTCAGACACTTGTTAGTCATCGAAGAGTTTATCGGTTCTAACTTCCAATTGTATATCAATAACAATACCACAATTAGCGAAGGTAACGTTCCCGTCCTACTAAATGCTGCCAACTTAAACATATTTAGTTTTATAGAAGTGGAAGGAAACAGTGTCCAAAACACTGCCGGAAAAGGCCTCATCGGCATTGACGTAAGTTCTACCGGCAGCACCAATATCTATACTGCAGGCAATACAATTGCTAACAAGTCCTTTGCAACTGGATGGGCAAGCGCAACAGTTCCGGTTAGTTTCATCGTAGGCTACAGAACAACAATCATACCAGCACCGATGCTTCCTTTAACGTCTTGTTGGCAGGATACCGACTCTAGTTTAAAGGGACCTACCGGTGCTACTGGGGCTACTGGTGCAACCGGCGCCACTGGGACCACTGGTGCTACCGGAACTGCTGGTACATCAACTCCAGTCTCCGTTAACCGAATTTACGTTGCAAATACGGGCAACGGCACGGTCTCAGTGGTTGATGGAAATAACAATACTGTTAGCGCCACCGTTACGGTAGGTCCTTTTCCACAAGGAGTAGGTGTAAATCCAACAACCAATCGCATTTACGTTATGAATCAAAATGGCACGATCTCGGTCATTGGTGGAAATACCAATACTGTTATCGCCACCGTTACGGTCGGTGGGCACCCATTCGAAGCGGGTGTGAATCCAACAACCAACCGTATTTACGTGACAAATCAAAGTGGCACTATCTCGGTCATTGACGGCAACACCAACACTGTTATCACCACCGTTACGGTAGGTTCGGTTCCAGAAGGAGTACGTGTGAATCCGATAACCAACCGTATTTACATTGCAAATTCAAATAATCAAAACGTCTCGGTGGTTGACGGAAATACCAATACCGTTATCGCCACCGTTACGATAGGTGGGTTCCCATTCGGAGTAGATGTGAATCCAATCACCAACCGTATTTACGTAACAGATGAAGTTAACACTGTTTCGGTTATTAGCGGACCTGCCAATACGGTCATGGCTACCATTACGGTAGGCACAGCCCCATTAGGAGTCGGTGTGAATCCCGCAACCAACCGTATTTACGTTGCGAATGAAGGTAGTAACACGGCCTCGGTCATTGACGGAAATAACAATACTGTTATCACCACCATTACTGTAGGTATGGGTCCGGCCCCAGCCGAAGTAGGCGTGAATCCTTTAACGAATGTGATCTATATGTCTGATGCAACCGCAGGCAAGATTTCGGTCATAGATGGCAACACTAACACTGTTTTCGCTACCGTTACCGTAGGTACGACCCCATTTGGAGTCGGCGTGAATCCTTAACATTCATCTACGAAATTTAGGATTTTCTTCTAAAGAAAACTTGGTTTCAGCCAAGCCTCAGCGCAGGCAGAAGCCTTAGTTGCCCTTACTTAGAATCGAGAAAGTGATATACTTTCTGATTCTGCAAGAAAAGACCAGCTTGCGTCCTACGCGTGCTGGTTATTTTTTTGATCTTATTTCCTCAAGGAGTTTTATGTTGCTCAAAATGCTTAGGTCATTGGGTCGAAAGGATCGTGCGATTTTATTGTGATGGTATGATCGTTCATATTCACCCATTTGGTAATAGCAAAGACCGAGTTGCATGTGAGGCAACCAAGTAGAACTAGCGTGGTTCAGTATAGCCCAACGGTTATTCGGCATTGGTAACTCCGTCGCGACTTTATACCAAAATGTTGCCTGAGAGAATTGGTTTTTCTCCAGAAAGAAATAGCCTAAACGACAACAAAACTCAGGCCGGGGAATATCGTATTCAAAAGACTTGAATATAAAGCCTCGTTCTTTTTCTCGATCTCCAAGGTGGTAATAACAATCTGCCAATTTAGAACAAGCATAAATGCGATCTTCTGTCGTAATATTCTCCATATCCATATATTTGAGATAGAGCTCTGTGGCTTTTTGGTGCAATTGATGATGATGGAGTTCCATAGCGTAGTGTAGCATATCTCTTGCAGTAAATTCCTTGCCGGCAAACAAAAGCTTTTCGTATATTTTAAGATTACGGTCAGGATCAGAGGTACCAGAATTTTTCCGATGGGTAACTGCGATATCACTGTCGTAAAAGATTCCGTCTGTTATCAATACATCTTCATGAACGGCACCTACCCACTGATAATTCCTTGATCGTTTTACCATTCTAGTACGCCGTGCATTCAGCGTAACATTTCCATGATCGTCAAATTCACAGTGATACTGCATGGATACAGCATCCACCTTAGAAGACATGGAGCGCTTCAATTGAGCTAATTTTTGACTATTTTCCGATAGCAGTACATCATCTGCATCCAGCCACAGGATGTAATCCATGGTGGCTTTAGAGAAGGATAAATTCCTTGCTGCGGCAAAATCATCAATCCACTCAAAATCGAAGATGTGCTTAGACCATTTGTTGGCAATATCCTTCGTCTGGTCTGCCGATCCCGTATCGACAATGATGATTTCGTCTACGATGTCTCGAACCGATTGCAAACACTGTTCAAGAGTATCCTGCTCATTTTTCACAATCATGCAAAGACTGATGGTAATCACTGGAGCACCTCCCAAGATTCTCATTATCTTTTACTCCTATGCATAAAATCTTCAAGATACTACTACAAAATACGAAAACATGATCTCCCTTGCAAATACATGGATACCATGCACCGCTACAACTAAATATATCCTCACGCTAATCGTAATCTCGCATATTATATTACATAAATACTATTTTTCTAAAGGGGGTCAATATTTTTATGTCTTTCATGGATTATTTAACTAAAAACAAGCACTCTAACATCGGCAACGATGGCGTAAATACCCCACAGGGAAGCAACCTGGAGGCTACTGAAACCGATGATCGAGCCAATACCATTACATCTAGTTCTGGAGTTCTAGGTAGCTGCGGATGCACACCTGTATGCCCAATATGTCCTACTGGGGCTACTGGCGCTACTGGTGCCACTGGCGCTTTTGGAGGACCAACTGGCCCAACTGGTGCCACTGGCGCTACTGGTGATCCTGGAGCAACTGGAGCAATCGGTGCTACTGGAGCAATCGGCGCTACTGGCGCTACTGGCGCTACTGGCGCTACTGGCGCAACCGGCGCTACTGCCGCAATCGGTGCTACCGGCGCTACCGGCGCAACCGGTGCTACTGGCGCTACTGGCGCTACTGGCGCTACTGGCGCTACTGCTGCAATCGGTGCTACCGGTGCTACCGGCGCAACCGGTGCTACTGGCGCTACTGGCGCTACTGGCGCAACCGGCGCTACTGCCGCAATCGGTGCTACCGGCGCTACCGGTGCAACTGGTGCTACTGGTGCTACTGGTGCAACTGGTGCTACTGGTGCTACTGGTGCTACTGGTGCTACTGGTGCTACTGGCGCTACTGCCGCTACTGGCGCTACTGGCGCTACTGGCGCAACCGGCGCTACTGCCGCAATCGGT
>Ga0209123_1000748_pt1 | contig 37835 bp, 37 predicted proteins | sample BarGraIncu00431A_FD_184500 | JGI IMG/M metagenome (GOLD analysis project Ga0209123, IMG submission 184500) | Arctic peat soil microbial communities from Barrow, Alaska, USA - Barrow Graham LP Incubations 004-31A (SPAdes) (version 2) | ecosystem: Environmental > Terrestrial > Soil > Wetlands >... | reverse complement strand
ATTTAAAAACAATTGCTTCTATTGTAGAACTTGAGCCGGAAATTGTGATTATCGGTAGTGGAATAACGATGGCTGAGGACCCGAAAGCAATGGCTGCTTTATACCAGTCATACATAAAAGGAGGTCAATAAATGTCGACAGTTGTTGAAAATGCATTATCTATTTTGGATGAACTAAAAAAAATTACTGAGTCACTGAGTAACGAACAAGCAGAGAATTTGGTAGATCTAATTATCGAAGCTAAAAAGAATAATAAAAAGGTATATTGTGCGGGTGCCGGACGATCATTATTAATGATAAGATCGTTCTCAATGCGACTCATGCATTTAGGACTAAGATCCTATGTGGTTGGGGAGACTTCCACTCCGGCGATCGAAAAAGAGGATGTTTTGATCTTTGGATCCGGTTCAGGAGAGACGGGTGCACTTACGATCATGATAAAAAAAGCACTTAAAGTTGGAGCCAAAGTCGCCTTAATTACGAGAAATCCAAAATCAACATTAGGATCTCAATCACAGATTATTCTTACAATACCCATTGAAAATGGGAAGAGCGGATTTCAACCAAGTGGTAGTACGTTTGAACAAGACATGTTGATTGTTTGTGATGCAATAGTTTTGAGAATTATTGAAAAAGAAACTGCGCTTGAAAAAGGAATAAGCATAGACTCATATATTATGCGATTTCACGCAAACCTAGAGTAAAAGGAGAAAATAAATGAAAGATTTACTATCACCCTCGATAATGTGTGCTGATCTTCTGAATTTAGAGAAGGAGATAAGATTATTGATAGAAGCAAAAGTAGAATTGATTCACTTTGACATAATGGATACTACGTTTACAAATCAAACGATGTTACCTCTACGAATGATTCCTTTAATCAAAAAAATTACTAATATTCCACTAGACATCCATGTAATGATAGACAAACCTGAAAGGATATTAGAAACATTACTTCCGTATTGTGAAAATAACTATGTTGAAATACATGTCGAAAGTACAAAAGAAATTGGCTCTATTTTTCAGCAAATTCGTGCAGCCGGTGGGAAACCAGCCGCAGTTCTGAATTCAGGGACTCCCATTACTGTGCTTGAAGAACTTCTTCCGCATATCGATATGGTAAATCTGATTTTAGGGAATGCCGGATTCTGTCCTCGTCAACCACTAGATGATCAATTACTCCAAAAGATTGCAAAAGTAAGAAAAATGTTGGACGATCACAATAGAAGTGATGTAGTTCTTGAAGTAGATGGTGCGGTGTCATTTGAAACTGCAAAACTAACAAAAAAAGCAGGCGCAAATTCATTTGTGTTAGGAACAAGTAGCGTATATAAAGATGGTTTATCTGTTGTTGAACAATGTAATTCTTTAAGGGACTATATCAAATGAATAAGTCTGGTTTAAGTAAGCAAGTGACTATATGAAAATTAAACTTGCTCCTTCACTTGAACGTGCTAATTGGCTCAATCTAGAATCCGAGATAAGAAAACTAGAGGAAGCTGAAGTAGATCTTTTACATATTGATATAATGGATAGAACTTTCGGAGAGACTATATTATTCTCTCCGAAAATTGTTCCGGCACTAAAAGAGATCACACATATACCATTAGATATTCATATGTATGTCGAAAATCCAGAACAATATTTCCCGTTACTGTTTTCCTGTTGTAAAAATGACTATATCAACATTGAGATTGAATCAGTTAAGGGAATTACTAAATTATTAACATTAATTAGAAATGCGGAATGTAAACCTGCTGTAACAGTAGATATTGGAACACCCATCTGTGTTTTAGAAGAATTGATTCCTTATGTAGATATGGTTAATTTACTTATTCGAAGTTCAGGGTGTCCACATGTAGAATTAGGGGATCAAATATTGAACAAAATTAGAAAAGTTAGAAAAATGTTTGATGAGAATGGAAGAAAAGATGTTGAGATTGCAGTTGATGGAAGTGTAAGTTTTGAAGATGTAAATATACTTGTTGAAAGTGGTGCAAATATTTTAGTTCTTGGAACAAAGATTGTGTTTCGGCCAGGGCACACATATAAAGAGAATTGTGAGCAATTGAGATTAATTCTACAAGTTTTAGCTTAATAGGACAAAAGGTATAAAGAACTCTAAATAAAAAAATCTAAGAAAATTATGGATAGTTCAATATTTTGTCATATATCAAGTGAAAAAAGGCGAAATGATATTTTAATATATGGAATGGTCTTTTTATTCTGGATTTATTGTTTATGTGAGTTCGAAAAAGATATTAAAGCAGATAGTAAACTACACTAGTTCAAAGAGAAGTTAGAGATTCTGTTTGTTAGTTAAGAGTTGCCGCTGTATTGCGGCTTTTTTTTTTTTTTTTTGTAAATGTACAAAAATAAGTGCTTGTTTTGGCAATATTATTTATGGACATATTAAAGTAAAATCGTTACTGGTATACTAAAAATTATAGGAAAAGAAACAAGGTGTGAAAATGGTAGGCAAAATAGAACCATATGTTAGGGGAATCAATAATGAATTCATTGAGAGTTTGCTAACTGGTCAGTTAAGTGGTTTTCTAGTGTTAGCTAAATCTAATCCGAATGTGTGCCTTGAAATAAGGAAGAATTACATCAATTTTTATTATCGAGGTGGGAATGCTGCTCGTATTTCTCGTACCACAAAACCCAACACTTTTAGATGCAAATTCGATGAGAAATATTGTTTCAATAAACCGGCCCCAAATGCACCTGAGATCTTAAGCATTTTAGAAAAAGGAGATCCAAGCGATTTCTTGATTAATTTTGATGCCATTACTCATAAGATGGATACTTGGCTGAAATCACATCCTCAGTTCGAAGTAGTATTCCAAATCCAATCGATTTTGCAGATGTTAAAGTGTTTTCAACTTACTACTTAAATAAACAATCATATCGATATAAGCTCTTTGAACGTTATGGTCAAAAGAGAATAACGAAGGCTGCTATTTCTCAAAGTGATTTTATTATGTGCGTTCGAGTATCAATGCTGGAGTATCTTGAAAAACTATCTAAGAAGATTTCCTTTGAAAAAGGGGTACTTATCTATTCATTTTGGAGTGGATACCTACTGCAACCTGAAGTAGCAGAGTTCGTAAAACGATGTAAAGAAATGGGATTAGAGGTTGTAACATTACATGCAAGTGGTCATGCGGATGAAGTAACATTGATGCATCTAATAGAATTAGTGAATCCAAAAAGAATTATTCCTGTACATACAGAAAATGTTAATTGGTTTATTAATAAGTATGGGGCGAAAGTTGAAGACCATTCAGAAAATAACTATTGTTAAAAAGTTTGTTTAATTCTATAGAAGAATATTTGTATGATCACTTGCGATTAAAACGTACAAAAAGCCCGCTGATTCAGCGGACTTACGTGCTTTTGGCGGTGGACATGAGATATTCTCAATATCATTCCTAATATTTCTATTAATTTCTCAAATTATTCCAATCTTATATCAACTTTATTTAGTCAGCCTATGTAATAGTTAGTTATCTTTGTACTCAAACAATTTAAACTTTTGACTTTATATGAGTCGACTTGTTTCAGAAATACAGGTTACTTTTTTTGTTTTGTTTAGTGTTTCCTATCCACAATGCTTATTATTCTTGATGGAGCACTTCATATGTTTGAATTTTTAACAATCTAATAGGTTTCCTAAATCACACCAAAGATAATAGATTTCCACAGACTTGTGGTAACTATTTGTCATAGTTAAGACATCAAAACAATGGTAAAGTAACAATGTTGAAATGGAAATCGCTAAAAACGGTTCTGGATCCTCACTATTGATCAATGGTGTGAGTTTATTGCATAGTATTATCCATGAGATAAAGGATGTAAAGGAGAGCTAAATGTTAGGAAAAGTAACACAAATTCTTAGAGGTTATTCATATGAACAAGTTAGAACAGTTGCAACTGTTCTTCAAGACAGTTCAATTAATGGAATGGAAATTACGCTAAATACAGAAGACGCATTTGAAATAATCCGAAAAGTATCATGTGAATTCAAGGGAAAATTAGTTGTTGGAGCAGGGACTGTCTTATGTTATGAGGAACTAGTTAAAGCAGTTGCAGCTGGCGCAATGTTTGTTCTTTCACCAAACCTAATGACTGAGAAAATGCTTTCTTTTTGTAAAGAAAAAGGTATTATATCAGTTTCAGGAGCTTTGACTCCTTCCGAGATTGCAGAAGCGTTTGAGCGTGGTTCAAATATTGTGAAAGTATTTCCAGCTAAAGAATTCAGTTATAGCTACGGTAAGACTGTTTGCGAGCCATTAGGAAACTTGAAGTTAATGGCAGTTGGAGGAATTAACCTGTCAAACGTCAATAATTATTTAGATTCCGGTTACCAATATGTTGGCACAGCAGGCGGTATTTTCAAGAGTGAAGATATTAAGAACGAAAATATCCATAATTTAAAAAAATCTTTAGAAGCATTTGAAATGGAATTGGGAAAAGGTCAACATAACATTAGATGATATTGATAAATGTGTATGAAAACAGTATGTGGTTTGGTATCATTATAAATAGTGAGTTAAAACTCTATTGTTTATCACATTTCGAAAATAATTTTATCGAATTTTAGACAGAGGGAGGGATATAAATCAAATTAACATCTCGCCAAAAAAAGTTGTCTGATATACTTCTTAAGCAACAAGGTCCAAAAACTGCTGAAAATTATGCAAATAGGTTAAATGTTTCTAATAAAACAATATACACAGACCTTGTACAAGTTGAGAAGTATCTTTTAAGTATGGGATATCAAATTGTTCGAAAACCGGGAATTGGAATTGAAGTTAGTAAGAAAATTAAAAGAGAAGTAAAAGAGAATTCCCAACAAAAAAAAGTTGAAATAATGGTTTATCCTGAAGATCGCCAGTTGAAGATTATGGAAATTTTACTGTTTGAAGAAGAAATAGTAACTTTGCAAATGTTATCAGAGATTTTTTTCGTAAGTGTAAGCTCAATTAAGAATGACTTTCGTTTGATAAAAAATAAAATATTGAATTCCACTACTGCTGAATTATTAAGTGACTCAAGTGGAACACATTTAGTAGGAACTGAAGAACAGTTACAAAGAACTTATGTATTGTTCAATGAAGAGGTTCTCAGATTATCTGAAAGCTATTTAAGTGAAAAAGATGTGAGTGAATTATTGTCAAAATGGTATGGCAGTGCAATTGTAGATTGCTGCCATGAGATTGTTGATAACTTAGGAAAATCCAACTTGATAATAATTGCCGAACATTATAAAAGGAATATTACTAATGTACTGATTGTTTTAGCATATCGAACTTCAAAAAAACATCATGTTGATATGGAGAAAAAGCATTTTGTTCATGATGAGATTATGGAATTACCAACATATCTGGTAGCTAAAGATATGCTGAGTGTGATTGAGAATATGGTGAATATTTCGTTCGCAGAGTCCGATATAGCATTTATTACAAGGCATTTGATAGCTAATCGAATTGATTTTATTGCTACACAACCTAATGTTAACAGTGATTTTGATGAATCTGTAAAGAGAATTATTGCAAAAATGAGTACATGTTTATCCATTGATTTGACAAAAGATGAGAAGTTGCATCAACAACTTCGTATTCATTTTACACCTATGATATTTCGTTTAAAGAAGGAAATTATTATACAAAATCCATTTCTATCCCAGATTAAAAATGAGTTTAGATTGGTGTTTGATTTGACTTGGTTTGTATTTGAAAGTGAAGTTGAAAAGTTAGATATTAAAATGTCTGAAGATGAGATTGGATTTATTATTATTTACTTTCAGGCTGCTTTAGATCGTATTCAGAAAAGTAAAAGAGTCCTCATTGTATGCCCAACCGGAATACTAACTTCTGAGTTAGTTGCAAACCGAGTTAGAAGTATATTGCCTCCACTAGATTTAGTTGAAGTGACTTCAGTTCAAAAAATGTATGAAAGTGACCTTGATAAAGTTGACTTCATTATATCAACAGTACCTGTAAGTGTGAAAGGGAAGCCGTCGATACTTGTTTCACCTTTAATTACTGAAAATGATTTTATTAATATTTCATTATTCTATAACAAGATTTTCATTTTAAAACAAGATGAATTTAATACACAAGATTTAGATCTCAAATTTTTGAGAAAATATGTTTCTTCTCGACATGTATTATATAATTCATTGCATCTTTCGAAAGAAGAAATTATTAAAAAAGTTTCTGCAATTCTATATGACGAGGGTTTAGTAAAAGAAGAGTTTGAGCAAAGTATTATAAATAGAGAAGAACTTGGTGGTACAGATTTAGCTTCTGGTGCATCAATTCCTCATGGTTTACCAAAATATGTTAATAAGACAACAGTAATTATTTGGGTAAACAGCCAACCAGTTAAGTGGAATGAATATTTTGTTAGAGTTGTAATATTTTTCTGTCTTGCAAATGAGGATAAGACAAATGATATGAAAGGCATATTACAAGATATCTACAAATTGGTCGAAACAAAAAGTATTGTGGATTTATTATTTTCAAATTTTTCAAAAACAGCATTTCTAAAAATACTGGGAGGCAAACATATTGATTAAACAAAATTTAATATTTATTGATAATAACTTATCTTCTCAAGAATCTGTACTTGAAGTTATTGTTGACGAACTGTTCAAAACAAAACTGATTACAGATTCACGAGTATTTATAGATTCAGTTATGATGAGGGAAGAAATGATGCCGACATCTGTAGGCTTAGGTGTTGCTATTCCTCATGGGAAGTCAAAAGTTGTTGAAGAACCATTTATAGCTTATATGAGAACAAAAAACGAATTTGAATGGGATCATCGAAACGGAGAACTAGTTAGATCAATATTTCTAATTGGAGTGCCGGATGTTGGGGGAGATAAAACTCACTTGAGGTACATATCACAGATTAGTCGCAAATTGGTTGATCAACAATTTCGAGATGATCTACTTAGTTGCGAAAATAAGGAAGAAGTATTTAGCCTTTTGAACTTAATAAATAAAAACATTGTGAAAGAAGAAAAGGAATAAAAACATGAAAATCGTTGGAGTAACAGCATGTCCCACTGGGATTGCACATACGTATATGGCACAAGAATCTCTTGAAAAGGAGTGTCGTAAAAGAGGTTATGAAGTGAAAATTGAGACTCAAGGATCTATAGGAATTGAAAATGAATTGGAACAAAATGAGATTGATGCTGCTGATCTTGTGATTTTGGGGATTAGTATTTCGATTGAAGGAGAAGAAAGATTCGAGAATAAACCTATATATAATGCCAATGTTGGAGAATGTGTATCAAATCCAGCAAAAGTAGTTAATGAAGCACTCAAATTAGTGCAATAAGGAAAAAAATGGAAAAAATTAAAAATGAATTAAAGACACTTCAAAAAGCATTAATGACAGGCGTTTCATACATGATGCCACTTGTAGTTGCCGGGGGCATTCTAATGGCATTTTCTCTTATGGGTGGAACACCAACCGCTACAGGAATGAAAATAACGATTCCTTTTCTAAATAATCTTAACATAATTAGTAAAGCAGGATTTGCAATGATGGTTCCTGTATTAGGTGGATATATTGCGTATTCTATTGCCGGAAGACCTGGACTTGCACCTGGATTTATTCTTGGTTTCCTAGCTAACAATCCTATTGGTGATACAGCAATTAAATCTGGTTTTCTAGGAGCGTTATTGATGGGGATCTTAGCTGGATATTTTGTAAAATGGATGAAATCGTGGAAAGTTCCTAATTCATTAAAAGCAATTATGCCCATCTTGATTATTCCAATGATTTCAACATTTGTTTTAGGGATGTTCTACATATATGTTGTAGCTGGTCCTGTAGTATCACTTTCAACTGCATTGATTGGTTTCTTAACAAATTTGAGCAAACAAAACATAATCATATTCGCAATCGTACTTGGGCTTATTTGCGAAATTGATATGGGTGGCCCAATCACTAAAACAGTGACCATATTCACAATTGCAATGATGGCTGAAGGTATGTTTGCTGCCAATGGTATGTATCGTGCAGCTGTAGGAGTTCCTCCTTTGGCAATTATGTTGTCGACGATGTTATTTAGAGATCGTTGGACTGATGGTGATCGAACTGCATCAAAATCAGCAGGTATTATGGGTTTTATGGGGATAACTGAAGGTGCAATTCCATTTGTTGTTAATGATCTTAAGCATATTCTTCCTTCAACAATGATTGGATGTGCAGTGGCGACTGTAATTGCTGCATTGGGTGGAGTAACATCACCAGTGCCACATGGTAGCTTTATTACCTTACCCGTTGTTACGAATCCATTGTGGTTTGTAGTAGCAATAGTCGCAGGAAGTCTTGTTGGAGCAATTCTAATGGGAATTACTCGTCCTAAACTTACAACTGAGACTAAACTAGAACAAAGTAAAGAATAGGTGAAAGAGGCAGATTATATCTGCCTCTTTTTTAAACATTAATTGAGATTAAAAGCATTAAAACAAGAGAACATCAAAATAAGAAAGGAATTATGATACATAATTTCAAGTATCATATAAATATATCATGAAATTTAGCCAATCAATTCTTGTCTCGAATATTTTTGATCCATTAACCCATTCAAAGGAAGAGTTAGATGATTTATATTTGAAATTAAGCAACTTACGCCGATACAAGTCAATTGAGACAAGGATCATTACTGATAAAGATTCAATAGATAAATTTAAAGAATATGCAGATCAAAACAGCTGGAATGTGACTTACTGGGTAACTGGCGATGTCGCTCGAGAAGGGTTAAATCCATCAAGTAGAAACAATGAAATCCACGAGAAAACTATACTTCGATTAAAGACTTTAGCAGAAATGGCTTCTAATGGTAGATGTAAATATTTCGGAATTGCAAGCGGTGTAAGTGAAGGAGAAAATTTTATCGAACAAGAACTTGATCAATTTGAAAGTACCATAAGGGAATTAATTGGTTATTGTTCAAAGTACGAAGATATGAAAATTGTTTTTGAACCTCTTGATGAGTTTGCGCATAAAAAGAACGTTATTGGTACCACGAAGAGAACATATGATTTTTTACAGCGATTTAATGACAAGGACTGGTGTAAAACCGGTAAACTAAGTATTTGTTGGGATAGCGCACATATGGCACTAAATGAGGATGATTTTGAAATGTCAATAAAACTTTTATCACCATACATTTCTCGAATTCATTTTTCAAACGCAGTTCTTGATAAAGAAAGCAAACTCTATGGAGACTGGCACATGAATTTCATCTTTCCAGGCTTTATGAATATTGAGGTTGCATCTAAAATTATTGATCTAATAATGTTGGAAAAAGATTCTGATTTTGAATTATTCGTCGCTTGTGAGATTCGTACTAAAGAAAAGCTAGAGTGTTGGACAGTAGAAGATACATGCTTTAATTTTATTAATAGTGCAATCAGTGAAAGTGTATCAAAGTGAATATCTTGATCATTGGAGCAGGACAGTCAGGTAGAGGTTTTATTCCGCAATATATCCCGAAAGATTGGAGAATTGTGTTTGTTGATAAAAATGTTGAACTAATATCTGAATTAGAAGATAAAAAAAATTATAAAATTGAATATTATAATTCTAATAAGCATAAAATTATTCAATTAAATGCTGCATATACATGGGACAATACGAATGTAGATTGCGAGATTAAAGAGGCGGATTACATTGCCATTTGTGTTGGGGAACAGAACTTTGACGATGTAGTTACGGAGTTAAGACCTAGATTAGCAAACAAGAAAAGTAACACACTAATCGTGACTTTCGAGAATGGTACAAACCCAGCTTCTAAATTTGAAAAGAAATTAAATCTTAGTGGTTTCATGTTAAATATATCCATAACTCAAGCTGCAATTTTTTGTACTACAAGCAATGATGGACTAATAGATATAAAATCACAAGATATCCATTATCTACCGTATGATAGGGAAAGAGTTGATCACGAGATCTTGCTTGAGAATGCAACACCTATTATGAAATTCACATCGTTTCTTGAAAGAAAAATATTTACATATAACTGTCTTTCGGCTGTTATTAGTTATTTGGGTTATCTAAAAGGTTATAAGATTCTATCTGATGCAGCAAACGATGTAGATATTTTAAAAACTATTGATATTTTTTCGAATAATCTTAATCCTGCATTAGCTATTTATTTCAATGTATCGATTAATGATCAGAATCTATTTTTTAATCAGGCAATGAAAAAATTTCAAGATCCATTTTGTATTGATACAATAGCTAGAAATTGTCGAGATGTGAATCGAAAATTAGGATTATCCGAAAGATTGTTTGGACCAATTAATCTTATTGAAAAATACGGGTATAATGCTGATATTTTATTTGATGTAGTTGCAGCTGCATGTTTATATGAGAAACAAACTTTTAATACTAATAGTATAGATATGTTATTGGAAGCTACTCAGCTGGGCTCTGACAATATTTGGATAGAAAAATCAATCAACAAGTACAATTTGATGATCAATCACAAATAATATTTTTTATACACTATCTAGATATTTTTGAACATTTTGGATTAAGTCCATATCTGATTAGTTATTATTAAAGCTTAAATTCGGATTGGCATAATTTGTGAATTTCAAATAAATAGACAAATGTGTTTGTCACTTAATTTTTACAATAAGTTTATTGGTTATTTAAAATTTATGAAACCATATTTACTTTCTTATAATTGTTAACGATAAATTTTAACAGGGAGGTTATTCATGAATGAGAAAATATCTTTGTACTTGGTTAGGCATGGAGAAACAATATTCAATGTAAATAAACGCATGCAAGGGTGGTCTGATACTCCACTAACAACAGATGGGAAACTTAGGGTTCAATTTCTTGGCGATGAAGTGAAAAACATTCCTTTTTCTGTAGCATTCTCAAGTGATAGTGGGAGAGCAATTGAAACAATAGATATACTAATAAAATCAAATAACATTTTTGGAATCCAAAGTTATAAATTAACGGGGTTACGTGAATTGTATTTTGGAGAATATGAAGGAGAGAGAATAAACATTGTTTGGGACAAACTCGCGATAAAAAACGAATGTCAAAATATTGATAATTTTCTTAAGATGAAAATGATGGATAGAATGAGACTTATATTTGATGAGAATGAAAATCCAACAGCTGAGACAGTAGGTCAATTACGAGATAGAGTTGAAAAATCATTAAAACTAATACTTGCTGAGTCTCAAGAAAAAGGCTATCAAAATGTTCTAATCGTTTCCCATGGTGTTACAATAGCAACAATTTTTAATTTGATTGGATTCGAATTATCATTAGAAAAAAGTTTACCTAATGCGAGTATTTCGAAAATTGATTATTTCAATGAAAAATTCAAAATTGATTATATTGGGAAAGTTGCGAAGGGAAATTGTGCTAAATCCACAGGTAATTAGTGAAGAGAAAAAAGAACAGTAAGATCTTAACAAATATCCTTGAATAATTACATTTTATTCAAATGCTATAAATAACAACAGTTTTATGTTGATAAACGTATATGAACTTTTTTGAAAGTGCCATCTCAAATTTTCTCTACTATTATCTTGAACTTTATATGTTTATACGATGTTTACTCTGGCGATATGATCAATGAAATTAGTATGAGTTCATTAAAAATGAGAATTTATATCGCAGGATAGTATAGTTATTTAAACTTTATAAACATGGAAGACCAACTGAATTAGTGGGTTTTTAAGTTATTGCAGAGGATATTAGATTCTAAAGAAATAATCGAAAATCAAACTTCAATAAATACTAATATATCATTCATATCTCGTTTCATACAGTTTCTTGATCGTATACTCGATCATTCCGAATCTATAATAGTTCGTATTGATGAAGGAATTATCGCAAACGCTCAATGCGGAAATTGTCAAATTATCACTTACAACAAGAAATTTATTTCATACCTTTCCCCAATATGACGATAAAACGGAAAGAAAGTTTCGCACCTTTTTCTTGTCTCGGAAGTCTCGCATGATATAATTTCCAAAGAGAAGACTCAACACATAATTTTTTATGTGCTATCGCGAGTACTTCGAAAGGTGACATCTATGAAAAATATCGTATTAATCTGCGCAGCCGGCATGTCCACAAGCTTGCTGGTTACTAAAATGCAAAAAGCGGCTGTTGAAATGAACTATGAATGTAAAATTGCTGCCTATGCATTGGCTGAAGTCGCAAATGTTATTCCGACAGCGGATATCGTTTTACTGGGGCCGCAAGTACGATTCAACTTGGCTAAACTTAGAATTGCTTATCCTAACAAGATCATTGACACCATCGAAATGAGAATGTACGGAACCATGAATGGTGCCGGCGTTATGGAAGTTGTCAAGAAAGCCATCGGTGAATAACATGGAAGGTATGGAAATGATTTGTTTCTCGATCATCTCGGCTTGCGGAACCGCAAGATCGATGTACATCGAAGCCATCCAAGAAGCTAAACTTGGAGATATCGAAGCAGCCCGTACGATGATCAAAGAAGCCCAACAGGTTTTCGTTGAAGGTCATCACGCTCATGCCGAATTGATCATGAAAGAAGCCAACGGCGAAAAAACTGAAATCGGTCTACTTTTGATCCATGCGGAAGATCAACTGATGAGTGCCGAAGCGTTCGGTATCCTATCGGAAGAATTCGTCGATATGTACGAAAGATTCGGTAAATAATTCTTACTAAGACTGAACTAAACCGGATCTGATTGTTAACCCTATCGGAAGCCGGTTTTATTATTGAAGAATTTACCCACTTTACTGGTTAAACGTTGTGTAAATAGGAAGAAATTTCCAACCCACTTAGTATATAATAAATAAGTTAGTCAGGAGATGGTCAAAATGGATATAGGATTGACGATATTGAACCAGATCACCATGATGTTTGTGATGATGGGATTCGGCTACTTTATCTACTACTACAAGTTTATGGATGATTTGGGAACGCAACAAGTTTCCAATATCCTACTCAAAATATGTGGTCCATGTACGATCATCACGGCATTCAATTTTGCCTTCAACGCATCCAAATTAAAAAAACTAGGATTCACGATCGTCCTTTCAACGATCGTTATCTTGATCGGATTGGGAGTTGCACGGCTGATCTACGGAAAGAGTCATCGCTTGGAACAGTTCGCTATCGCTTTCTCGAATGCCGGATTCATCGGTATTCCGTTGGTTACCGGACTGTTGGGAGTCGAATATGTCTTCTATCTGACCGGCTTTCTGATCTGTTTCAATCTCTTTGTCTGGACGGTGGGTGTCTATCTCATTTCGGGTCAACGCAGTCTCATCACACCGAGACTGATGTTGTTCAACCCTGCGCTGATCGGTACGGCCATCGGCCTGATCGTCTTTATCAGCCCACTCAAACCAATCGCTCCGGTAGCGGATGCGATCGCCAAGATCGGTTTTATGAACACTCCCTTGGCAATGATCGTACTGGGTACGTTCATCGCCAAAAGTAACTTAGTCGAAGTATTTACCAGTAAAGCAGCGTACGTCGTCAGTTTCATGCGTTTGATCGTTGTACCGCTGATCATCCTCTTCGCTCTGAAGCTGGTCCCGAATTCGTATCACGATATCAAAATGGTGATCCTCATCGCAGCCAGTGCACCGGTCGGTGTCATGGTGGCTATGTTCGCTCAACAATATGAAGGTGATTACGAATACGGTGCACGCATCGTCAGTTTATCAACGATCCTATGCTTATTTACCATTCCGGGAATGTTATTACTATCCAACATCGTTTGGTAGGAGGTCCGTATGAAAACACAACGTTATATTACCGATGAAAGTCGTTTTGAAGAAGTCGAATCGATCGGACGTCTGCTCTTTGTGGGAGATCCCGGTATCCATGATCTGACCCACAATACCATTTATGAATGTATCGGTATCCGTAATAACCTATTGATCATGCTGGATGATACCAAAGACTACTATCTGTTTCTTCCGCAAGACGGACGTCCGATTCAAAAAGGCGAAGCCAAAGGTGCCGGATGGATCGTCGTTGACGATTATACCGGTGAAATCACCAAGTTATTTCAAGTGTTCGATGATCAACGGAATAAAATTACGATGAGTAAGAAATTCTTTGCGTGGTTGGTGAATAAGCGTTTCAACAATTTAGATAAGATCGATGCCAAGAAAGCAGCGAAATCAACAAACAAAAAGACCGAGAAATAATCTTCTCGGTCTTTTCTATAGATAGGGTTACTCGACTGAAACAGCTGTATATAAGGCAGCAAAGCGTGGTGTGGCTTTCAACATCTTCTTGATGTCAGGTCCGTCGACGGCTTCATTGTCACTCTCAAAATAATGCTTCAATCCGACTTTTTTAAGAAACTTGATGTTTTTACCTTCCATCTTCAATACGGCTTCTACAATTTCATCACTGCGCATCGCAGCATTTACAACGATCATAGTTCAACATCCTCCTTGACGCTTTCATTTTATCACACTCACGTAATCTGGGAAGAGGCTTTGGTGATTTCGGCAGAATCATTCAGAGAACCGAATCAAGTAGAACGAATAGTGAAAGATAATTTCTCACTTGAAGATTATATTTTCGAAATCTCGGTACAAACTACCCATTGGATTAGGGAGTCTTGTTCAACAAATATATTGATGACATAATGACAATAAGGAGACAGAACATGACAAATAAACAAACCGTTTTACCAAAGAATTTTCTGTGGGGCGGAGCGATCGCAGCCAATCAGGCTGAGGGTGCTTACCTTGAAGATGGAAAAGGACTGGATATATCCGATGCCTTTCCGAATGGTGTACGAGGTGATTTCGATGCGAAACTGATCAGCGGAAAGTACTATCCGACCCATGAAGCGATCGATTTCTATCATCGATATAAAGAAGATCTGGCCTTGATGGAAGAAATGAACTTCAATTGTTTCAGAACCTCCATCGCTTGGAGTCGCATCTTCCCGAATGGAGATGAAACCGAACCCAACGAAGCAGGATTGAAATTCTATGACGACTTATTCGATGAAATGATCAAACGCGGCATGGAACCGGTCGTAACGATCTCTCATTATGAAACACCCTTACATTTAGTAACTGAATACGGCAGCTGGCGCAATCGCAAATTAGTCGGATTCTTCATGAACTACTGTAGCGCGATCTTTGATCGCTATAAAGGTAAAGTGAAGTACTGGATGACCTTCAACGAGATCAACAACATGCGTAATATCCCGGGCGCGGCCGGCGGTATTTTCTATACCGAAACCGAGAATAAAGCCAATACGATGTATCAAGCCAGTCACAACATGTTTGTGGCTAACGCACTCTGTGTTAAATTAGGTCATGAACTGATGCCGGATGCGCTGATCGGATGCATGATGTCCCTCAGTAATGTCTATCCGAATTCCTGCCGCCCGGAAGATGTCTTCGATACGATGCAATTACGCAGAAGATCACTGTTCTTTCCGGATGTGATGCTGCGCGGGGAATACCCGGCCTATGCGAAACGGATCTGGGAAGAGAACGATGTTCACGTGATCATGGAAGACGGGGATCTTGAACTGATCAAGTCCTACACCAATGATTATTTAGGCTTCAGTTACTATCGTACCAACACCCACCAATACTTAGGTTCATTTGACGGTGATACCGGTGGTGACGACGGTTTGGTCAATCCATATCTGGAGTCCACGCCGTGGGGCTGGCCGATCGATGCGGTCGGTTTCCGTTATACCCTCAACGAACTGTATGATCGCTATGAAATGCCGCTATTCTGCGTTGAGAACGGGATCGGAACGAACGATGAATTCAGTGCCGACGGTAAGATCCACGATTCCTACCGTATCAACTATGTCCGCGATCACATCGATGCGATGAAAGAAGCCGTCAAAGACGGTGTTGAACTAATGGGATATACCTACTGGGGACCGATCGATATCGTTTCGGCCGGAACCGGTGAAATGAAAAAACGTTACGGTTTCGTCTATGTCGATAAAGATAATCTGGGCGTCGGTACGCTCAAAAGAACAAAGAAAGATTCATTTGACTGGGTAAAAAAAGTCATCGCCTCCAACGGAGAAGACCTCGCCTAGAACCATTTACGAGAAGGGGAACATATGAAAGACATCAAAGTAGTTGTCTGTGATTTGGATAATACCTTACTGACAACCCAAAAAATCCTCACCGAACGGACACTGAGCGCCATCAGTGCCATTCGCGCCAAAGGCATCAAATTTCTCATCGCCTCCGGTCGTCCGATCTTCGGGATCGAAGCCATGATCCGTAACTGGGGACTCGAAAACAACCTGGACGGGATCATCGGTATGAACGGCGGACAGTTTTTAGATACCCATACTAAAATCGAACAGGAGTTCCTTTTATTGGAACTTCCGGTCTTACATGCGATCATGGAAGATTTCAGCGGTCTGAAATTGAATGCCTGCCTACAATTAAAAACCGGTATCTATGCAGAGCGTCCTGACAGTAAAGTAGTCTCGATAGCCAACCGCAGCCGTGTTCCGTTGGTCATCGTCAATATGAACGACATCCTCACCGGACCGCAAGGCAAGATCGTATTTACAGTACCGGAGAATCGAATGGATGAAGTCGAAGCGTTTATGGAAGCTCATCCGTCCAAGAACTACCGTGGTTTCAAAAGTCAAAAAGATCTCTACGAGATCATTCATCCGGATCTGTCCAAATCCGTCGGCATCGCCAAGTATTGCGAAACCATCGGAACCGACATGACTCATGTGCTAGCGTTCGGGGATACCACCAATGACTTGGAAATGATCCGTGACTGCGGAATCGGTGTATGTATGAGTAACGGAACACAAGATATCTTAGACATCGCAGACGCCGTTACATTGAGTTGTGACGAAGACGGAGTTGCGGATTATCTCGAGAAATACATACTTAATTAACTCATTATTGAATTCCGGTATTTTTCGCTTGTGAAAAACTCACCCTTGCGTAAGGCAGATGATGTATAATAACACAAAGGGATGTGATCCAATGTTAACACTGAATCTGCTGAAAGATGAATCGATTTTCACTAATGCCGAATTGGAGATCGTACATTACATTCTTGAGAACCCTAAAAAAGTAACGGACATGACCGTTGAAGACTTAGCTGTCGCTACGTACTCTTCACCCTCATCGATCGTCCGTCTCTGCAAGAAACTGGGCATGAGGGGATATACTGATTTTAAAATCAAATTAGCGACCGAGATCAATACCTTCGTCATCAATGAAGATCGGATCGAAGTCGATATGCCGATCCAAGCCGGAGCGAGTATCGAAGAAATTTCCAAGATCTTTCTGAATCTCCATTACCAAGCCCTTACGGATGTTTTTAATACCTTAGATCTGCCGGGTATCCAAAAAGCAGCCGATGCGATCTTCAATGCGGATTCCGTCCTGTTTTACGGTGTCGGAGCCTCACTGGTCGTTGCGGAAGATCTGCACTATAAATTAAAACGAATCGGCATCTCGTGTGTCAGTAACGCACTGGTCGGATTTGACAGTGTCTTTAAGAAAAAGAAACCGAAGAACGAGATTGCCGTCATTGTCTCTCATTACGGAAACAGTATTCGTGTTCGTAACTGGGTCAGAAACCTGCACTCGCAAGGAATCAAAGTAGTCATGATCTGTGCCAACCGTAACAGTCCGGTCCTTAAACAAGCTGATTACCCGTTGTTGTTGGATAATTTCGAAGGCCGTGCCACCAAGATGGGATCCTTTGCTTCCCGTACGGCTATGACCTATTTAACGGATTGTCTGTATGCGGTCATCTTCGCCAAAGACTACAATGAGAATGTTAAGGTGTTGTATGAGACAGGAAAATTATTGAGTGATAACGGTGAATATATCGACCCTCTGAAATAAATTGCCAGTAAAACGCTTGAATACACAAGTAGTTAGGAAGGATTTTCCGAACTGCTTGTTTTTATTTGAACTAGCAGAAATGATATGGAATAATACCTTCGAAAGGTAAGGGAAAACTATGTCTAAAAAAGTAAAAATTGTTACTATCGGCGGCGGTTCAAGCTACACACCGGAATTAATGGAAGGATTCATCAAACGCAAAGATCAGCTCAACATCGGAGAAATCTGGTTCGTTGATATCGAAGAAGGCAAAGAAAAACTGGCCATCGTCGGAGCCATGGCGAAACGCATGGTAGAAGCAGCCGGTTTGGATTGGGTCATTCATCTTACATTAGACCGTCAATTAGCACTGAAAGATGCTGATTACGTAACCACACAGTTCCGCGTCGGATTATTGGACGCACGTATCCGTGACGAACGCATTCCGCTCAGTTACGGTATGATCGGCCAAGAAACCAACGGCGCCGGAGGAATCTTCAAAGCATTCCGTACCGTCCGCGTTATTCTTGAAATCATCGAAGACATGAAAGTGCTTTGTCCGAACGCTTGGTTGATCAACTTCACCAATCCGTCGGGAATGATCACGGAAGCAGCCATCAAATACGGTAAATGGAATAAAACCGTTGGCTTGTGCAACGTTCCGTTGAACAACATGAACACTGAAAACGCAATCGTCGGTTTACCTGAATTCGATACGACCTTGTTCCACAAGTTCGCCGGATTGAACCATATGCATTATCACCGTGTTTGGAATAAAGAGGGCGTCGAATTGACCGACTTCTTTATCGAAGAACTCTACAAACCGGAAAACAAAGGCAAATACGAAGGTATGAAGAATATTCGTAACATGCCGTTCAACTATGATCAAGTCAAAGATCTGGGGTTATTACCGTGTAGTTACCACCGTTACTATTACATTACGGGTGATATGTTGGAAACTGAAACAGAAGAATTCAAAGAACACAAGACACGTGCCGAGACGGTTAAACAGACCGAGGCCGAGTTATTTGAACTCTACAAAGATCCGGCTCTTAACTACAAGCCTGAACAACTTACCAAACGCGGTGGTACTCACTATAGTGATGCAGCCTGCGAAGTTATCGTATCCATTCAAAATGACAAACGCCCGGTCATGGTCGTAAGCACACTGAATAACGGTGCACTTGCCGATCTTCCTTATGACTGCATCGTCGAAGTATCCTCCATCATCACCAGCCACGGACCGGTTCCGCTCAACTGGGGTAAATTCGAACCTTCCGCCCGCGGAACGCTTCAGATTCAAAAAGCCATGGAAGAATGTACCATCGAAGCCGCTATTACCGGTAATTACGGTAAAGCACTGCAAGCTTTCACCCTGAATCCGCTGATCACATCAGGTAAAGTAGCGAAGGAATTGTTGGATGAAATGTTAGTTGCCAATAAGGCATATTTACCGCAATTCACTGCCGCCATCGAAAAGTTGGAAGCAGAAGGCGTACGTTATACTCATTTCTAAGCCGAAAAAACATGATTTACATAAAAGAGAGAACGTGTATTCTCTCTTTTATATGTTGTAACGGATAGTAGGAAAAAAACAATAAAATCACACAGTTATCCCATAAACAAGGGTAATTATCGGTATGAAAAGGCTATCATGCTTGAAATTCAACTTATTCTTTGATAAATTGTTCTTACAAAATGATCATAAAAATGATCATTTGACCCTGTTTCTGAAATTAATTTTTCGTTTAGCAAGCGTTATCATGAAATATTTGGTAGTTTATACCAAGCGACATAACATGTATTGTGTTATACGGTAAAAACATTTATATTACATTCAGACATCACCTTTCATAGTAGAAGAGGTAAGGGAATGTTTATGTCCAACATATGAAGGGAGAAAATTATGAAAGACAAATTAATTGAAGTCTTGTTAACTGTCGCTGAAGGTTTGCAAACAAACAAGTATATGAATGCAATCAAAAACGGCTTCACCGCATTGCTGCCGATCATCATCGGAGGCGCCTTCTTCACACTTATTCTTAACGTAGTATTGTCGACCTCCACAACTGGAATCAGCTTAGCTAAAGTATCCGGTATGGCTTGGTTGTCAAAACTGACACCGATGTTCACTGCCGCGAACTATGCTACGCTGCAATTCTTCGCAATCGGCTTAGTATTCCTGATCGCCGTTGAATTGGGGAAACACTACGGTCACTCCGAAACAATCCTTCCGGTCGTCGTTCTGTCATGTTATATCGTATTATGCGCTACAACAGCAACAGGTGTATCGTCAACCAAAGAAGTCGTTACCATCTCAAACGTTTTGGCTAGAAACTTCACTAATGCTCAAGGCTTGTTCATGGGCATGATCACCGCAATCGTTTCAACCGAAATCTATGTCAAATTGACAGACAGCAGAAAATTAGAAATCAGAATGCCTGAATCCGTTCCTTCGAACGTCGCCAAAGCATTCAACGTTTTATTCCCTGCGATCGTCACGATCATCGTCGTTGCCGCATTCGGCCAAATCTTCCAACAAGTTGTCGGTTACTCATTCTATGATGCAATCGCAAAATGGATCCAAGCTCCTTTAGCCGGAATCCTGACAGGTCTTCCCGGTTACTTGGTTATCTTCTTCATCTCCACCTTACTGTGGACTGTCGGTATCCATGGAACACAAGTATTGAAACCAGTTTATGAAGCTACGATGTTATTGGCTCTTGCGCAAAACACCGATGCTGTTACAGCCGGTCTTGTTCCGCACAATATTCTTAATACAGTCTTCGTATCAAGTTTCACAACGATTACCGGTGCCGGTGTCACAGGTGGCTTGATCATCGCAATCTTCTTGTTCTCGAAACGTCAAGACTACAAAGCAATCGCAACGTTATCCATTGCTCCGGGTATCTTCAATATCAATGAAACGATGACCTTCGGTCTTCCGATCGTATTGAACCCAATCTTGGCAATCCCGTTCGTTATCGCTCCTGCCGTCACAGCGACTTTCGCTTTCTACATGACCAAAATCGGTTTTGCAGCAGTTATGTCCTATAATGTTCCTTGGACAACACCTCCGGTATTGATGGCATTCCTTGCCACCGGCGGACATGTCGGAACAGCGATCGTTCAGGGTCTGTGTGTACTGATTGCTGTTGCCATCTATACTCCGTTCGTTCTGATCTCTAACCGTCAAGCAGTTGAAGAAGCTGCTTTGGCTCAAGAAGCAACGGCGTAATCTTACCTCTTCAATCTAACAAGGATAAAACTGCTGATAACGCTCAAACGCTCTCAGCAGTTTTTATTAATTATGGGGAAACAAAATTTCAATATCATCAGAACCCCGCTAAAAAGAACGGCATATTTTTTCAAAGTAACCAATAGCAGTTGAAAAACAACACGTAGTCAAATAAGATGTAGATGCAAACATTACGTCATCCGTATTCTTCACGAATAACGGATCAGGAGAGTGAAATCATGGGAAGAGCCAAACAAAAGAAACCTAAAGCAGCACCGGGCTTTCAACTGAACGATACACAAAAAAACATCAACCGTATTCGTAAAAGAATGAATCGTCTCGACATGGAACAAGAAAAAGTGAAAATGTTTACCAAATATAAACTTTGGACCTACATGTGGGTATTCCTATTTCCACCCTACGGTATGTACCGCGTATGGAAGAAAGATTCGACTTTCACTTACTCTGAACGAATGATCCAAACCATCACCTGTGTGACCTATACCGTTGTTTTGATCAACATTTTTTTAACTAAGTAATCTGATAAGAAAGCGAGACATTATGACAACAACACGATCATTTCCCAAAGGTTTCCTTTGGGGCGGCGCTTCGGCTGCCAATCAGTTTGAAGGCGGATGGAACGAAGGCGGAAAAGGGATGTCGGTCGCTGATTGCTTGACCTTCAAACCGACGGTCGATGTGACCGATTACGAAAAAAGCAACGAATTTACGTCAGCCGATATCGATGCGGCACTCACTGCCGTCGATTTGAGTTTATACGCAAAACGGCGCGGAATCGACTTCTATCACCACTACAAAGAAGACATCAAACTCTTTGCGGAAATGGGGTTCAGTGTCTTCAGAACCTCGATTGCTTGGAGTCGCATCTATCCGACCGCTGACGGTCCGGCCTGTGAAGAAGGACTGAAATTCTATGACGATGTATTTGACGAATGTGCTAAGTACGGAATCGAACCCTTAGTGACCATGAGTCATTACGAACCGCCGCTTTACTTGGTGACCGAATATGACGGTTGGGCTTCCCGCGAAGCTGTCGACCTGTTCTCGAAGTTCGTTAAAACCATCTTGGAGCGTTATAAAAACAAAGTGAAGTACTGGCTGACCTTCAATGAGATCGACAGTATCATCCGTCATCCGTTCACCAGCGGAGCCTTGATCGAAGATCGTTTCCCGAATCGGAACTTCGAAGAAGTCATCTATCAAGCCATGCATCACCAATTCGTTGCAAGTGCGCTGGCCACCAAGATGGCTCATCAGATCATCCCCGGATGCCAAGTCGGCTGTATGCTGACGAAACTGACATTCTATCCGTATACATGCAAACCGGAAGACGTTCTGTTGGCACAACAGACGCAACGTCATACCTTGGCGTTCGCCGATGCGCAAGTCTTCGGAGTTTATCCGGCGTATCTGTTAGCTCTCTACAAGAATCACAACATCAACATCAAGACACTTGTCGGTGATGAAGAGATCATGAAAGACTATCCGGTCGATTTTGTTTCTTTCTCTTACTATTCGTCAGGCTGTTCAGCCGCGAATCCAAGCGACTTGGAACAAACCAATATGAATACCACCTTCGGTATCAAGAACCCCTACATCAAGTCCAGTGATTGGGGCTGGCAGATCGATCCGCTCGGCTTACGCATTTCCCTTGTCGAACTCTATGATCGTTACCGTAAACCGTTGTTTATCGTTGAAAACGGACTCGGAGCCAACGACACTGTCGAAGCTGACGGAACCATCAATGATGACTATCGAATCGATTACTTTAAACAACACATGAAATGTATGTTGGATGCGATGGAAATCGACGGCGTCGATCTGATGGGATTCACCTCATGGGGTCCGATCGATATCGTATCCGCCTCCACCAATCAGATGAGTAAACGTTACGGATTCATTTATGTGGATCTGGATGATCTGGGAAACGGTACCTTCAAGCGATTGAAGAAGAAGAGTTTCACTTGGTATAAAGAAGTAATAGCGACCAACGGAAGTTCCTTGTTTAACGACTAAACAGTAAAAAAGCTGAAATCATTGATTTCAGCTTTTTTGTTGATTCGAACTATTGATTCGTTCTGTTACGCTTGCCCATCATTCCACCGGAACGCGTACCTGTACCGCTTCCGTAATTACTGCCCATCATACCATACCCGCTACCGCTTTGCGCGTTGACACCGGTATCGTTACAGGCTGCAACGTTGGTACTGCGAGTCAGATAGATTGCATCGGCTTCTGCCTGGGTAAGTTTACCCGAAGTAACTTCATCATTCAACTGTAATTTCAACTCAGCGAGTTTGGCGGCGTTGAATTCAGCCAGTTTACCGTCATCGGCCAAGATCTGACCGATCGTTTTACCGGTCGTATCGCGTTCGGCGATCAGTTGATCGACTGTTTGACCGGTGACTTCCGCAGCCAATTCCGGCATGGTTTTACGAACGTAGGTCGCATATGCATGGACTGATGTAAACGTTACGATCGCTGCTGATGCGACGATCAGGGTAAGTATGAATCCTTTTTTCATTTTTCTAAGCTCCTTTGGGAACCGTGTGGTTCTTACACTCTCTACTATAAAGACCATATATCACGAAAGTGTGACGAAACCTGTGATAATTCAACACATTTACACAAATCCTTCAAAAGTGACTTCGACATACTTTTGACATAAATCAATGATACAATACCGATATACAGAGGTGATACTATGCCAAACATGCTGATTGCGGATGATAATGAATCAATAACTTCCATCTTGGAAAGTTATGCGCGTAAAGAAGGATTTACGGTGATACTGGCGAAAGACGGTGCCGCTGCGTTGCGCATCGCAACCGAGAATCCATTCGATATCGTACTCTTGGATGTGATGATGCCGAAACTGGATGGATTCAGCGTATGTAAGGAAATCCGCAAGACATCCAATGTACCGATCATTATGATCACGGCCCGCGGTGAAGATTTTGAACGTATCATGGGACTGGAGATCGGCGCCGATGATTACATTGTAAAACCATTTTCTCCGCAAGAAGTCATGGCCCGCGTCAAAGCGATCCTGCGCCGGTTGGAAAGAACCACATCTTCCGGTAAAAATATCTTGACGATCGAAAATCTCAATGTCGATCTGGATGCTTATACCGTTCATGTCAATAAATCGGGAATCAATTTAACTAAAAAAGAAATCGATCTGCTTTGGACATTGGCTTCCAATCCGATGCATGTTTTCTCTCGCGATGCATTGTTGAACAGTTGTTGGGGGTATAACTATTACGGTGATTCCAGAACCGTCGACTCACACATGACGCGTCTGCGTACCAAATTAGATACCGTCGATCATCCGAAATGGACCATCAAAACGATCTGGGGCGTCGGTTATAAGTTCGAAACAACGAAAGAAGAAACTGTATGAAATCTGGCTTTACCCGTAAGCTGATCGGATATTTTATCTTGGTCATCCTTTCTTTCGCACTCGTGCTGAGTGTGATGTTTATCCTGATGTTCCGCAATGAAACCGTCAAGAACGTCGAAACCACCTTGGCGAACCGAGCCGATAATATCGCCCAGATCGTATCGTTAGATGACCTGTCGGTCATCACGATGCGTACCATGATGTCCTATACTTCCATTCTCGGTGATCTGAATAACTCGAAAGTATGGATCCTGGATGCGACGGGAACGATCTTAAAAACCAACAATGATAAAGGGATGGGCATGCATCAAAACATCGGTACGCTCAGTGCCGAAGCGCAAGTGATGGTCAAAAGTGTGCTCGCCGGCAATAAAATGAGCACGCAAAGTCTTTCTGACTTGTTCGGTGAAAAGACCGTAACTGTCGGAACACCGATCTTATCCGCAGCCGGTCAAGTCATCGGAGCTGTCTTGGTCAGTGCCTCTTCCAGTACGATCGCCGGAGTTGCCGATAAAGGAATCACCTTACTCTTGATCAGTTCACTGATCGGACTCATACTTGCGATCGGACTGGGTTATTTCCTCTCCAAACGCATCACCAAGCCGCTTATCGAGATGAATGAAGCAGCCCTGTTGATGACATCCGGAAATTATTCGGTCGATTTGAAATCACGTTCCAACGACGAGATCGGCCAATTGACCGATAACCTTAAAACACTCTCGGATCGACTCGATGAAGCTTCTCGTCAAAGTGCCAACCTAGAAAAAATGAGACAAAATTTTATCGCCGATATTACTCATGAACTCAGAACGCCTGTCACCGTGCTCCGTGGATTGGCCGAAGGCTTACGTGACGGAGTGCTTCCGCAAGGAAGCAGCACGCAGGAAGTCAGCGCGCAGATGATTCGCGAATGTGCCGGCATGAGCCGCTTGATCGGTGATCTGCTTGAACTCTCGCGACTTGAAGATCCGGATTTCAAGTTAGTCACGCAAACGATCGATCTGCACGATATCATCAGTGATGCGCTCCGTTCCGGCAAGCAACTTGCGATGGCGAAAAATATTCAATTGAATTCCGATATCGAAGCAGGTGATTGGCGCATCAACGGTGATTACGACCGCTTACGCCAGATGATCACAGCGGTACTGGACAATGCGGTCAAAATCACACCGGTCAATCAAAGCATCGATGTGACAGGTGTAGTTCGTGATAAGCGCGTGATCCTCACCGTTCACGATAACGGTACCGGCATGAGTGAAGAAACGCAAGCCAAGATATTTACCCGTTATGTCCGCTCGTCAGCGGATAATCCGACCGGAAGCGGACTTGGATTGGCCATCGTTGCCAACATCGCTAAGCGCCATTCAATCGATGTCCAAGTGGCAAGTACCCTTGGGAAGGGCACCGATTTCAGTTTCGTGATACCGTTAATCAACTAACTTTATAGCCTCTGCCTGCGGGTGGAGGCTTTTTTTTGATTCAATGCAATATGGAATAGTTACTATCAATAATATTTATAGTATGCAAAATATTCATAATTAGTATTTATCAAAAAAGCCTGTTATACTCAGTGTACAGATTGAATAATTTGTTTGACTCAATCCAACATGAACTACTTTGAAGACCTCAAAGTTCTTTATTGAGTACATATTCAGTTAGGAAAGGGTGTGTGACCATGCAGTTGACTCGACTTCAGTTTAATTCCAGTTCAGTTGTCATATTGAGCTTGACCTTGATTCTATTCGCAGGTTTTTTCAGTACCCGCATCACCAAAAAACTTAAATTGCCCAATGTGACCGGCTATATATTTGCCGGTATACTGATCGGACCGTTTTTCTTGAATCTGATTCCGAACACGATCATTGAAGGGATGGATTTTGTGACTGACGTGGCGTTGGCACTCATTTCTTTCGGTGTCGGAAAATACTTGAAATTTTCGATTCTTAAGGCCAACAGTGCCCAAGTACTGATCATGACGGCTTGTGAATCCTTCATTACTGCGATCGTTGTGACCGTGACAATGTTCTATCTTTTTCACTTACCGCTCATGTTTTCATTGTTGTTGGGAGCAATCAGTTCAGCGACGGCTCCGGCATCCACATTGATGACGATACGCCAATATAAAGCAAAGGGACCATTCGTCAACATGGCATTGCAAGTCATTGCATTAGATGATGCGATCGCCTTGGTTGCTTTCAGTATCTGCATAGCACTTATTCAGGCGAGCGGAACGAATACCCGTTTGGATGTTTCCGTCTTCTTGATCCCGATCCTGTTGAATGCCATGCTGATCTTGGCAGGGATCGCCGCCGGATTCGCACTGAACTATTTGATCTGCGAATCAAGAACGGATGACAACCGTTTGATTTTGGCAATTGCAGTTATTTTGGTTGTGACGGGTCTGTGTGCAGCTTTTGATATTTCCCCTTTATTAGCGTGCATGGCATTAGGCGCAACCTATATCAACACCTCGCAAAATAAAAAGATCTATCACCAAATCAACAGTTTTACGCCGCCCATCTTGATGATCTTCTTTGTTCTTTCCGGCATGCGATTGAATGTTCCGTCGCTCTTAATGGCCGGAACCCTCGGTATCGGATATACATTGATACGTGTGATCGGTAAGTTTATCGGTTCGTATGTGGGCGCACTTGCCGGTAAAAGCCCGGATAACGTTCGACGTTATTTCGGGTTGGCTTTAATCCCGCAAGCCGGTGTATCGATCGGTCTGGCGTTGCTCGGTCAACGTGTATTGCCGCCTGAAATGGGGGCTCTGTTGTCGACGATCATCTTATCTTCCGCTGTCCTTTACGAAATCATCGGGCCTGCGTGTGCTAAATCGGCACTTCGACTTTCAGGTTCGATTCCGGTGATCGCATCCGGTGTTCCGAATGATGAACTCGGTAAGGTCATGTTGTTGGATTCAAAAAGCTGATAAACCCTTGTTGTTTCTAGCGAAGTTTCAAAAATCCTCTTTGAAAGTAGAGAAACCTTTCGGTACTCACACGAACAGAGAGGTTTTTTTGTCTGGAAAATCATTCATTTATCTCATCCGTCTATTTAAACTGATTCATCTAAATGAACTGAATGATCTTTGTATGGATATTCTATCCTATGAAAAATCAACTTCATCGATTGAAACAACCTATTTCCGATAAGAGATATTCTTGAGCTGGTATACACCGAATTCACCGATACGAAGGGTTGACTAAGGAATGTTTATTTCTTTCTTATTATGTTTTCCCAAACAACAACGCTTAGTTCGAGTATCATCGGATGATTCGGAGTATAAGGATCTTATTTCAACAGTATCGGATCTATCAATCTTAAAAAAATCTCATGAAAAATAGATTATCGATTCGATTCGATAAATCAAACAGACAGTGTGTAGCGTTTAAAGGTTGATCAGTGATTGAGAGTTATTTACCTTGACAAATGTTAGATACCGTACTAATATATGTTAGACATCTAACAATCTAAAGGAGATACAACCCATGGACGAAACCAAACATATCGGTAAAGAAATCAATAAAGTGAGTTCACAGATCCGTCGTGCGATCGATCATTCGATCCAACAATTCGGTGTGAGCGGTATGCAGGCACGCATGTTGGGCTACATCAACCGACAATCGGAATTTGGTGAAGTTTATCAGACGGATATCGAAAAAGAGTTCAAGATCCGCCGTTCATCCGTCACCAGCGCTATGCAATGTCTGGAAAATGATGGCATGATTTTACGTGTCAGTGCTGACAGTGATGCCCGCAAAAAGAAATTGATCGTCACTCCGAAAGCGGATGCGATTCATCTGAAAGTTCGAATCGAGATCGACAAGATCGAAAACAAGTTCAGAGAAAAACTCAGTGACGAAGAAGTAGATATTTTATATACGATCTTGGAAAAAATATCCAACGAAATCAACGATTAGTAGTATACACAGAGGAGGGCATATATGATCAAATTATTTATACACAATTTTAAAGGCTATCGAAAAGAGGCAATTCTGTCACCGACACTCGTCTTGATGGAAGTATTGATGGAAGTACTGTTGCCGTTTATGATGGTCAAAGTTATCGATGTGGGTTTAGCCAATGCGGATATCGGATATATCGTCAACATTGGGCTCATCATGCTGGTCATGATGGCTTTTTCATTGAGCTTCGGTTATCTCGGCGGGAAATTCGCTGCGATCGCCAGTGCCGGTCTTTCCAAGAATTTACGCAAAAGCATGTACGACAATATCCAAGAATTCTCATTCTCCAATATTGACCGTTTTTCCACATCCAGTTTAGTTACACGGTTGACGACGGATGTAACAAATGTCCAGAATGCCGCTCAGATGGTACTCCGAATGATGGTCAGAGCTCCGATGATGATCATTTTCGCGACGATCATGACCTACACCATCAATCCGCGCATGTCACTCATTTTTCTGTTTGCGATTCCGTTTTTCGGAATATTACTCTATGTCGTTATGATGAAAGCACATCCCAACTTCAAGAAGATGTTCAAACGTTATGATTTGGTGAATCGTGTCATCCAAGAGAATCTGACTGGGATCCGTACCGTAAAATCATTTGTGCGCGAAGAATATGAAGAAGAGAAATTCAAGGATTCAACGAATCAACTTTATGATTTTTCGAAACGGGCAGAAAAGATCATCATCTTAAACAACCCGATCATGCAATTTACCATGTATAGCTGTATGTTACTACTGTCATGGTTTGGGGCGAAATTCATTATTACGGGAGCCATGACGACCGGTGAATTTATGAGTTTGTTTATGTATATGTCGCAGATCCTGATGAGTCTGATGATGCTGTCGATGGTGTTCGTCATGATCGTTATGGCGAAATCATCGGCTGAACGAATCACGGAAGTTCTGCAAGAAAAAAGTGATCTCGTCAATCCATCAACTCCGATCACATCGGTTGAAAACGGATCTGTGACCTTCTCAAATGTCGGATTCAGTTATGTGAATGACGATGCTAACCTAACACTGAGTGATCTGAGTTTCACCATCAACGCCGGTGAAACAATTGGGATCATCGGTGAAACTGGAAGTGCCAAGACAACCTTGGCTCAGTTGATTCCGCGCCTTTATGACGTCACGCACGGTCAAGTATCAGTCGGCGGTATCGATGTTCGTGAGTATGACATCGAGACGTTGCGTAATGAAGTCGCCGTCGTGTTGCAGAAAAACGTTCTCTTTTCCGGAACGATCCGCGATAACCTAAAATGGGGCAACGAACACGCGACCGATGAAGAGATCATCCGCGTATGTAAGTTAGCGCAAGCCCATGACTTTATTCAATCATTTCCCGAGCAATACGATACCTATATCGAACAGGGCGGCGTCAATGTGAGCGGCGGTCAGAAACAACGTCTTTGTATCGCACGAGCATTGTTGAAACAACCGAAGATCTTGATTTTGGATGATTCGACCAGTGCGGTCGATACCAAGACGGATCAGAGTATCCGCAAAGCTTTTCGCGAAGAGATCCCGGCAACGACCAAGATCATTATTGCGCAACGGATCTCTTCAATCGAAGATGCCGACAAGATCCTCGTTCTCAATGAAGGAAAACTCAATGGGTTCGGTACACATTCCGAACTGTTAAAATCCAATGAAATCTATCGTGATGTTTATCAATCGCAGATGAAAGGAGGAATTTCCGATGTCAACTAAACCAGCGAACGGAAATCCCGTCCGTAATATCAAACGATTGTTAACCTACATGACAGGTAAATATCGCTTTCAATTCTCAGTGATCGTACTGAGTATCGTGATCAGTGCCATTGTCGGAATCATCGGAACAGTCTTCCTGAAGACCCTGATCGATTCGTATATCGCACCGTTTATCGGTCAATCGAATCCCGATATGAGTGGATTGCTGAACACATTGACTAAAATGGGAGCACTTTATCTCATCGGTGTTATCGCTATCTATGTATCCAGCCGTCTGATGATCAATGTCTGCCAGGGAACACTGAAAAATCTGCGTGATGACATGTTTACCCACATGCAGAAACTTCCGATTCGTTATTTTGATACCCATTCCCATGGAGAACTGATGAGTCGCTACACGAATGATATCGATACACTGCGCCAAATGATCTCACAGGGAATACCGCAGATCATCAGTTCGGGAATCACGATCTTGGGCGTTATCATCGCGATGATCGTGATCAACATTCCACTAACGTTCAGTGTACTCGCCATCGGTGTTGTTATGGTATTTTGTGTAAAATACATCGGTAAACGTAGTTCATTCTTCTTTAAACACCAACAAATCGATATGGGCAAGGTCAACGGTTATGTGGAAGAAATGATGGAAGGACAAAAAGTCGTCAAAGTGTTCACCCATGAACAACAGGCGATCCTTCAATTCGACCAACTTAACGAACGTCTTTTTGAAAGCAGCCGTGATGCGCATATCTATGCGAATATCCTGATGCCGGTCTTAGGTAACCTTGGGTACGTCAACTATGCCCTAACAGCGATTTCCGGTGCTGTATTGGCAATCAACGGGATCGGCGGATTGACGATCGGCGGATTGGCCAGTTTCCTGCAGTTGAGTCGCAGTTTCAGTCAACCGATCTCGCAGATTTCGCAACAATTCAATTCCATCATCATGGCCTTAGCCGGAGCCGGTCGGATCTTTGAGATCTTCGATGAAGAAGTCGAGACGGATGATGGTTATGTGACCTTGGTCAATGCGTATTTTAATAAAGCGAATCAGTTACAAGAGACGTCAAAACGAACCGGCATATGGGCATGGAAACACCCGCATGCGGACGGTTCGATCACCTATGCGCAAGTCAAAGGCGATGTCCGATTTATGGATGTTGATTTCGGCTACAATGACAAGAAATTAGTTCTCAAAAAAGTAAGTCTTTTCGCCAAACCGGGCCAAAAGATCGCTTTCGTCGGTTCAACGGGAGCCGGTAAAACGACCATCACGAACCTGATCAACCGCTTCTATGACCTGCAGGACGGAAAGATCCGTTATGACGGAATCAATATCAACAAAATCAAAAAGAGCGATCTGCGCCGTTCACTCGCCATCGTACTCCAAGATACCCATTTATTTACCGGGTCGGTGTCAGACAATATCCGCTACGGTAAGTTAGATGCGAGCGATGAAGAAGTGATCGCAGCTGCGAAGTTAGCGAATGCGCATACGTTCATCAAACACATGCCGCAGGGTTACAACACGATCATCAGCGGTGACGGAGCGAATCTTTCCCAAGGACAGCGTCAATTACTGTCCATCGCACGTGCAGCGATCGCGGATCCGCCGGTACTCATTTTGGATGAAGCTACGTCCAGTATCGATACTCGGACCGAAACACTGATTCAACAGGGAATGGATAAACTGATGAAGGGTCGGACGGTCTTCGTGATCGCCCATCGCCTGTCAACGATCCGCAACAGTGATGCGATCATGGTTCTCGAACACGGAGAGATCATCGAACGCGGTGATCATCAAGAACTCCTGGACCTCTACGGTCAGTATTATCAGTTATACACGGGAATGAATGAATTATCATAGAGTAAATAAAAAAGCCATCCGAAACGTTCGAATGGCTTTTCGCTATTCATCTGAGTTACTATGTTTAACGATCTTATGCAGGGTAGCATCATACTCATCTTCATTGTGGATATAATCAGAATTAACTTCAAAGGTGTAGGTAGGCTCGGTTGCTTGTTGATACGCCTGTTCATATAGAATCAATTGACTGTTGATCGGTGTCACTGAACACTTTTGGATCGCATAATTGCCCAACGGATCCAAGATGCGTGCTTTAACTGTATCATTCAGGCACAAATTCAAGATGTTTTTCAGGTCTTCTTTCGCATGTCGATCCAAGATCGGACAAGCCACCTCGACACGTTTCTCAGTGTTGCGTGTCATCATATCGGCGGATGCGATGTAGATCTGTTCCTCACCATGTTGGTGGAAATAGTAAATACGCGAATGTTCTAAGAAACGCCCGACGATACTGCGAACGGTGATATTTTGTGTTTCTTCGATGATTCCCGGCAGTACGCAACAGATCCCGCGCACGATCAGTTCTATTTTGACACCCAATTTGGAAGCTTCGACCAGTTTATCGATAATGTCTTTATCCGTAAAGGAATTCATTTTCATGATGATATGTCCGTCTGAATACTCTTGGTGCAGTAAGATCTCCTCTTCGATCAATTGAAGAAACTTATTCTTAACTCCGAATGGGGAAGCGATCAGATGTTTATATTCATTGGCTTGCGATAATTGACCTAATTGTAAGGTATTGAAGAAATGGATCGCATCATTACCGATCTCGCGATTCGCCGTAATGATATTCACGTCCGTATATAAACGGGAAGTTTTTTCGTTATAATTGCCCGAAGAGACATGGGTGATCGTTTGCGTCAGAGTACTTTCCTTGCGCAGGATCAATATGATCTTGGAATGGACCTTGTAATGGTCGACGCCGTAGATGACTTTGCATCCGGCCTCTTCCAGTTTATCGGACCATTCGATATTATGTTCTTCATCGAAACGCGCTTTCAGTTCCAACGCAACGACGACATCTTTGCCGTTTTCGGCAGCTTCGATGAGAGCTCCGATGATCTTACTTTCACTGGCGACCCGATATAGCGCGATCTTGATTGCTGCTACTTTCTTGTCGACAGCGGCTTCCTGTAAAAGACGAATGACCGGTAAGGTCGAATTAAAGGGATAGGAAACGAAAATATCATGTTGCAGTGCTTGTTCAATGACACTTTCTTCCGCGTGGACATAGGGAGATAATTGCGGTACGAGCGCTGGATAAAATAAATCAGTGTGCTTTTTGTCTTTCAATTTTTCTTCTAATTGATTGATATAGTCATAACTTAACGGTGAATGTAAGACAAAGACCTGTTTGGCGATCAATTTCAACCGTTTGCGCAGTAAACTCGCAAATTCAACGGAGATCTTGCCGGAAAGTTCTAACCTGACCGGACGTAGTTTTGATCTTTTCTTGATCAGTTTCTTCATGAATTCGCGATAATCGTTATCTTCATCATAGAAGGCTTCTTCTGCATCCAGATCCGCATTACGGGTAACGCGTGCGATGATGCGACCTTCGATCTCGGTATTACGGAAGACCCGCTGCGCATACATCAGGATCAACTCTTCCAACAACATATATTTGGTGCTCTTACCGGAAGGTACGGAAACCAACGCAGGCAGAAACTGTTTATTGATCGGGATGATGCCTAAACTCTTCTTCTCTTTATGTTTCAGTAATACGGCGATGTAACATTGTTTATTGATCAAATGCGGAAACGGATGTTTATTGTCGATGATGTGCGGGGACAGTAAAGGTGCGATCTCGGTATCGAAATACGTCTTCAGAAACCCTTTTTCCGCGACCGTCAAAGATTCGGCACAAAGATGACGCAGACCTTGTTTGCGCAGATCCTCGGTGATCGCGCGAAAGGCTTTATCGCGATTCGGAAGTGATTTGCGGGTCTCACGGTAGATCGAATCCAATTGTTGCTGAACCGTCATTTGAGTCTTATTGTCGACTTCGGGATTATCCAAAAGAGCTTGGTCAAACAAACTTCCGACTCTGACCATATAAAACTCATCCAAATTACTGGCCACGATACTTAAAAAGCGCAGTCGTTCAAACAGCGGATTTCCGGTATTGTTGGCTTCTTCGAGGACACGCTGGTTGAATTTCAACCAACTGAGTTCACGATTTACGTAGATAGCGTTCATACATTACTCCTTATTTAAGACTCGTTTAAACAGATAGCCTTCACGTACGCCGAAACGCGACAGAATAAAGTTTTTGGCTTTCAGATTACGTGCGATCTCATCCATGATCATCGAACCGGGTAAAGCAGTCGTCAAGCGATCGGGGACAGCCTTTAATAATAATTTTACTCCGGCCGACTTCTTTCCTTCGGTCATCATCGACGTATGAGAGATCTCCGATGTCGGAATGATCGTATCATACATGCCTTCTTCGATGCCGGTCTGAGCCAGATAGATCTTCAGAATGGCGCGAGCAGAACCGCCGATCCCAATCAGGTTATCCACACTGAGCTTGGTCAGCCAGTCGACTTGAGCCAACTGCTGCTGGATGTCAGCCCGCATCTTTTCGTGCTCTTTGGCACTCGGAACGATATTCTTGATGTGTTTCAGATACATATTCAAACTGCCCATCGGAAGTGACACATGGTTGATCGCCACACCGTTGGCGAAATACGTGATCTCCGTCGATCCGCCGCCGATATCCACACTGACACCTTTACGAGGCAAGATCGTCGACCGTTTGGCTCCGTCGAAGCCAAACAAGGCTTCTTCTTCGCCGCTCAACAGATCGATTTTCATTTTGAGTTCTTTTTCCACGGATTCGCGGGCTTGTTTACCGTTGGTGATATTACGTAATGAAGCAGTCGCGAAGATCCGCAGATCATCGACATCGAATGCCTGTGCGATCAAGACCAGTTCGCGTAGTGAGAGATAGACGGCTTTGATGCCGACGTCACTTAATACACCGTTTTCAACATAGCTGATGGCCCGTGTTTCTTTTTTAACGTTATAGATTTTCTGTAGACTGCCGCCGTCCCATTTGAAAATAACGAGACGAATGGTATTGGAACCAAGATCGATGAGTCCAATTTTCATATTGATTCTCCCCAACAAGAAAACTGTTGTTTTCTATATTTTATCATATTTAATCAGTCTGAACGAAATGATTCTTCGCAAGCGTCAGGATCGCAACCGCAATCAACATCCCACTGCACAGACCGGCCAGGTCGATCATCGAATCGATCGGTGATCCATATCTTCCATTGATGAAGTGTTGCAGCAACTCATCCAAGAACGGAACAGCAAAACTGATCAAAAAGTACGATTTGAACTTTTTAAAGTTAACGATATTCGTATACGTGATTAATCCGAGAATCGCATACTCACTGAAATGAGCTGTCTTGCGCACCATGAAAGTGACATCATTCAGGGATAAGTTGAAACCGATCGATTTAGTCAGACTCAACACATTCTGAGCGAGCCATCCGCTGCTTACACTCGATACGTCACCGGACTGCAGCGAAAACGAAAAAATGATGACGATCCAGAGAACCTGGAGCAAGATGTATGAATACTTTACGTGTTTTCGGTTCATTTTCGGCTCCTTGGGGACGCTTGTCGGGGGTGGCGGCCTTCCGCGTTCAATGGTATAATATCACCGTAGCGGGGGTGATAACCATGAAATTTAAACAAATCATAAAAGATATGAGCTTGGTTGTCATCGGAAACTTTATTCTGGCGGCCGCAGTCGGGATTTTTATCCTTCCTTATAATATACTTTCGGGCGGTGTAGCCGGTATAGCCGTTGAACTCGCTCCGATCACCCATATCTCGGCCGAAGTTTGGATCAATATCCTGATCATCGGTCTCTTTATCGTTGGTTCAATGTTTTTGGGCCGTAAATTTGCGTTTCATACAGCGACCAGTTCTTTTATCTATCCGCTCTTTCTGGCCTATATTTCTTCCTGCCATATCACAACGAACATCGATCCGATGTTGGCCAGTTTGTATGGCGGCTTGTTGGCAGGGATAGGAGTCGGTTGCGTATTTCGCACCGGTGCGAGTACCGGCGGAATGGATGTTCCGCCGCTGGTCATCAATAAATACACCGGCTTCGCGGTTTCTAAATTAGTATTGGCAGTCGATGCAGTTACAGTTACATTGGGAATGTTTGTTTTCGGCCTCGAACCGGTCTTGATCGGATTCATTTCCGTATGGGCATGTTCATTCGCATTGGATAAAGTGATGTTATTTGGAGCCGAAGATTCCAAGAGCGTCATGATCATCTCGAATTACTATCCGGAGATCATTCAGGCCATTCATGATAAGTTGGATCGCGGTACGACGGTGCTTGACGGACACGGAGGATTTACCGGTGATGATCGTCAAGTGATCTTGTCGGTCATCTTGAAAAATCAGTATCCGGAACTCATAAAATTGGTCAGTAATATCGACAAAGATGCGTTTATGATCGTGACCGAAGCCTATGAAGTAAAAGGCAACGGATTCTCTTTTGACTATAAAGTTTAAAAACGGCAAGAGTATGTGAATTTGATTTTTTGCCTCTAGGTGGTTATCGTTTTAGTGAACTATGCTATAATTGAACAAGATTGGATGTGACACTATGTTAAAATTAAAAGAAGTCTCCAAAACTTATGACAACGGCGTTAACGCATTGTATAACGTCAATCTGCTGATTGAACAGGGAGAATTCGTCTATATCATCGGTCCTACCGGATCGGGGAAATCCACCCTTATTAAATTATTGGATGCCGAAGAAAAACCAACCAAGGGGTTGGTGGAAGTCACCGGGATTAATATCGGTAAGCTTCACTCAGGGAAAATTCCAATGTACCGTCGAAACATCGGCGTCGTATTTCAGGATTTCAGACTGTTGGAACGCAAGACCGTTTTTGAGAATGTTTATTTTGCGTTAGAGGTCACAAACATGCCTCAACTCAAAGCACGTCAACGTGTACGTGAAGTGTTGGCACTGGTCGACTTAAGCGACAAAGCCAATGAATTTCCGCGCAATCTTTCCGGCGGACAGCAACAACGTACGGCAATCGCCCGAGCGATCGCGAACCGACCGAAGATCCTGATTGCAGATGAACCGACCGGTAATCTGGATCCGGCTAAATCAGCAGATATTGTATTGCTGCTTGAAAAAATCAATCATGAAGAAAAAACAACCATCTTAATGGTTACTCATGATATTGGCATGGTGAACACTTACCGTAAACGTACGATAGCACTTCAAGACGGACATATCGTAGCCGATCTGACTGAAGGAGGCTACATTTAATGCATAGAATTACCCGACATATCAAAGAGGGATTCGTAGGAATCCTCCGCCACGGAGCGATGTCACTCTCTTCGGCCACGGCAGTCACTCTGACCTTGTTACTGGTTTCAATGTTCTTGTTACTAACGCTGAACCTTCAGCAGATCACCAAAAACGTCGAAAACAGCGTACAGATCCATGTTAAAATCAACGAAGACGTTACCGATATGAATGCGATTCTTGAAATGGAAGCGCAGATCACCAAAATCAGCGGCGTTTCAGCTGTTACCTATTCCGATAAGAATCAAGAATTGGATAGCTTTATTTTAGCTTTCGGCGAAGACGGAAAAATCTTCGAAATGTATCGCGGAGATTCCAACCCGCTGCGAAATGCTTTTTTGGTCGATGTTGCCAGAGGGGCCGATCTG
>Ga0209123_1000747_pt1 | contig 37859 bp, 39 predicted proteins | sample BarGraIncu00431A_FD_184500 | JGI IMG/M metagenome (GOLD analysis project Ga0209123, IMG submission 184500) | Arctic peat soil microbial communities from Barrow, Alaska, USA - Barrow Graham LP Incubations 004-31A (SPAdes) (version 2) | ecosystem: Environmental > Terrestrial > Soil > Wetlands >... | reverse complement strand
GTGTTAATTGCCATCATCAATATGACCGTCGTATTTGCTGTTTTGTATGGACTCAGTTTAGTCATCCGATTGATTCAAGTGATTGATCCTACACAAAAAAAAAAGATAGAGCAAACTGAATCACCTGCGCCTTTAGCACAAGTAGCCGAAACGCTTACGACTACAAGTAGGCCGGAAGAAGATTATGATGACATGATCATTCTATTTACGGCAGCGATTGCTGCCTATGGGCATAGTGGTGCCAAAATTGTTGCCATTCGACCGATCGGTGTTACGACCTGGTCGCAAACGGCTCGCATGGAAGGCGTACACGTGAGAAACGGGATGTCTTAATTTGAATACAAAGAAGAGATAAAGAATTAGGGAGGAATATAAATGAAAAAATTTCAAATTACTTTTAAAGGACAAGTCTATGAACTTGACGTGGAAGAAATGGGTTCCTCAGCTCCTGCCCCTGCAGCAACAAAAACGGCTTCAGTCCCAATAGCAACTCCAGTGGTTGCCCCAGCTCCAGCAAAGGTTGCTACTCCAGTGGCTGCCCCTACGCCAGCGGGTGCTCAAACCATCCTTGCCCCCATGCCTGGTAAAATAATGGCAATAAATGTTAAAGTCGGTGATTCAATCAAGCGGGGTGATATCATCTGCATCCTGGAAGCCATGAAAATGCAAAATGAAATTATGGCTACACATGATGGTAAAGTATCGGATGTGCGCGTTACTGTTGGTCAGCTAATGTCCACAGGTGATGTCATGATTGTTACTAACTAAGCGAATAAAACATTCTCAACATAAAGGAATAAGGAGGAAAAATAATGGATGCATTTACGGTTTCTCTGCAGGCTGTATGGGCAGATAGTGGTTTTACCGCTTTCACCTCTGGTCACGCAATTATGATTGTTGTTGGTATTATCTTGCTTTACTTAGCCTTTGCCAAGGGGTTTGAACCACTACTCCTCTCCCCCATTGCCTTTGGTTGTATCTTGGCAAATTTTCCGAAAACCGGGTTTGAAACAGATCCTGGTTTAATGCAACTCATTGGTTTAGGTATCTCTCAAGAGGTCTTCCCACCCCTTATCTTTTTAGGGGTCGGTGCCATGACGGACTTTGGTCCCTTGATTGCTCGTCCTTCTACTTTATTACTCGGTGCTGCTGCTCAAATCGGTGTTTTTGTTGCCTTAATGGGTGCTATGGCTCTGGGTTTTAATGTACAAGAAGCGGCTTCGATCGGTATTATCGGTGGCGCTGATGGTCCTACAGCCATCTACCTAACAATGAAATTGGCACCTCATTTATTAGGTGCTATCGCAGTGGCTGCTTACTCTTATATGTCCTTAGTACCTCTTATTCAACCACCAATTATGAAGTTGTTGACGACGAAAAAAGAACGGGAAATCGTCATGGATCAGTTGCGTCCTGTCTCTAAATTTGAAAAACTTGCTTTTCCTGTAGTAACTACGATTATTATCAGTTTGTTATTACCACCTATCGCATCTTTGATGGGGATGTTAATGCTGGGGAATTTATTCCGCGAATCAGGAGTGACAGCTCGTCTGGCTGATACTTCGGAAAATGCTCTGATTAATATTGTCACCATTTTTTTGGCAACAGGTACTGGTCTTACAATGAAAGCTGAAAATTTCCTTAATATTCAAACCCTCGAAATTATTTGTTTGGGTCTGGTAGCCTTTGCCTTTGGTACTGCTGGTGGTGTACTTTTCGGTAAGATCATGAATTACTTTTCCGGTGGCAAGATTAATCCTCTGATCGGGTCAGCGGGGGTGTCGGCCGTGCCTATGGCTGCGCGTGTTAGTCAGATTGTTGGGCAACAAGCCAACCCAGGTAACTATTTACTAATGCATGCTATGGGACCTAATGTAGCGGGTGTTATTGGTACGGCTGTTGCGGCTGGTACTATGTTAGCAATGCTCAAGTAGCGTGTAAGAGTAAGATTCTTCTTTAAGGGGTAAGTAAAAAGGAGGGAAATTATATGTCAGAGGCTGTAATCACACTGATTGTATTGGGTTTTGTTGCCTTATTATTTGTTACAGAAGTGATTCCTTTAGCTATTACCGCTATCGGTGGTGCCATTGTTCTTGGTATTATCGGCATTATTCCCATGAAAATGGTTTTCTCAGGGTTATCTAATTCAACGGTAGTGTTATTTGCAGGTATGTTCATTATTGGTGCATCCATGTTTCATACAGGTTTGGCGCAAAAATTAGGTGAAGCTGTTGTTCGCGCCGTTGGCAAAAGTGAAAATGGCTTAATGTTGGGCACAATGGTCATTGCGGCGGCCATTTCCTCCGTATCATCGAATACGGGGACCACCGCAGCTTTGATGCCTGTTATTATCGGCATATGTAAAGTGGCAAAAATTCCTGCTTCCCGCCAATTAATGCCTCTGGCCTTTGGTGCAGGATTGGGTGGTATTATTACCCTTGTTGGTACACCACCTAATATTATTGCTGCAGGGTCCTTAAAGGCTGCTGGCTTTGCTCCCTTTGGCTTTTTTGAATTTGCTTGGATTGGCATTCCTTTAACGGTGGTCGGTATTGCCTATATGATGTTTGTCGGTAAATATTTTTTACCGAAGGCCCATATTACTGGTACAGTATTCATCGACGAAGACGCAGTAGCAGAAGCGACGGCTGGTTCAACAGATCCTAAAAAGATGTGGATTACGGCAGCTACTCTCGTCGGGGTTGTGATTGTTATGGCCCTTGATTTACCCCAATTACCCCTTGAAATCGCCGCGGTTATTGGCGCGCTTATTCTTGTTCTAACCAAGTGCTTATCTGAGAAACAAGCTTATACTGGGATTGACTGGGTGACGATTTTCTTATTTGCTGGTATGATGCCCATTGCGACTGCCATGGAAACCAGTGGAGCAGGTAAATTGATTGCCGATCAGGTGGTTGGTGTTTTGGGCAATAGCCCTAGCCCAATCTTTGTGACAGCCATATTGTTCGCCCTATCGGGTGGCTTAACCCAAATCATGTCCAATACGGCATGTACAGCCTTGTTAGCGCCCATTGGTATTTCTATTGCTAATGGCTTAGGAGCTAGCCCCCATGCCGTGCTGATGGCCATTGCTGTAGCCGCCTCTTGCGCCTTTTCAACACCTGTTGGTACACCACCAAATACTCTGGTACTTGGACCTGGTGGTTACAAATTCATGGATTATGTAAAGGCTGGCACTGGTCTTGTTGTAGTATGTTTCATCGTATCCATTATTGTTATCCCAATCGTATGGCCCTTTTTCCCTAAGTAAGCTGGGCATATAAGTTGCACTTCGGGGATAAGAAACAATCTTATCCCCGGGAGTGTATGATGTAGATGTAGCAATCAATCATGGAGAAGAGATTATTGATTACTCTATCTGAAAGAGGATAGTAAAGCTTTTTACTAGTGGGAGGTATAATGGAAAAATATCGAGAGGTATCCCAGTTCAGTAAGGGTAAATTAGTATGGATGGGTTTGTCCATACTAACACTCCTCATTTGGACAGGGCTAGAGGTCAAAGGTTATCTTGACGGAAAGCCAAGCTTTTTAGGAATGGCTTATATTGGTTTATTTTGTGGTTTGCTATTTTGGCGTTACGCTGTGGGTTATGTCTATATTTTGACTGATGGTGAGTTAACAATTACTAGTCAGATGTTATCTTTTTCTCGCACTTTTACAGTACCATTACATTCAGTGGAAAGTTATTCGGATAAATACGTACGCAGTATCTTTAAGCGTACAGGAATAAGCCGTTTTGTCCATCGCTATTCTTCGGGCGATGGTCAAATGACGCGGATGTTAATCTTTTCTGAGCATGGAAAATCCAATGCAGTATTATTTAAAGTAAGTGATGGGTTTATGAAAGAACTAAAAACCTTACTTCCTCATCAATAGGGACAAATAGAATAAGATTAAAAGGATGGTGATTCTGATGAACGAGGCGGAACAGGCAACACGGATTATCCTATCATTTATGATCTCCTTAGGAATTATTTTTATTATGGCCAAAATGATTGGGGAAGACAAGAAAGCCCAGTGGTTTAAAAAACGCACTAAGAGCAATTTTTTCACGCGGCGAGGATTTCTCGGAGATACGTGGAATTTTGGTGTTCCTTATCGATGGCAAGGGTTTGTCGTTGTATTTTTCATGTATGGTCTGATTGGACTCTGCAGTTATTTTATGATTTTCACAAATTATTTCTGAAAATAAATGGAATAAGGAGTTTTAATAAATGATTGACATTAAAGACCGTGTGCGCTGCGTTGCCCTTCATGACAAAATCGTGAGCGCGGAGGAAGCCGCGGCAGTTATTAAGCCAGGAATGAATATTGGGACGAGTGGTTTTACCCCATCTGGTTATCCTAAAGCTGTACCCCTGGCCTTAGCGGAAAGAATCAAAAAAGACCATTTCCAAATCAACCTGTGGACAGGTGCATCCGTTGGTAAAGAATTAGATGGAGCCCTTGCCGCCGTAAATGGAATTAATAAACGTCTGCCTTACCAAACCAATAACGACCTGCGCAAGTCACTTAATTCTGGTGGCGTTAAGTATTGCGATTTACATTTGAGCCATACTGCCCAAATGTCTCGCTATGGATTTTTGGGTGGAAAAGTTGATGTCGCTATCATTGAAGCGTGTGCCATTACGGAAGAGGGACATATTATTCCCACGACATCAATGGGTAATTCGGCCTCTTTTGTGCAATGCGCCGATATTGTGATTGTTGAAATCAATACCAGTCAACCCTTAGCTCTAGAGGGTATGCATGATGTATACATTCCCATGGATCCTCCCCATCGTTTGCCCATTCCAATCGTAAAAACAGATGATCGCATTGGAACAACTTATATTCCTTGTGGCTTTGATAAGATCACCTATATTGTTCCATGTGATATTCGGGATGATGTGCGTGACCTAGCCCCCATTGATGAGGATGCTCGGGCTATGAGCGCCCACTTTATTAATTTTCTTAAAGCTGATATTAAGGCGGGACGTATGCCAGCAGGGCTTTTGCCATTGCAATCAGGTGTAGGTTCAGTGGCCAATGCAGTGGTGAGTGGCTTTGTTGCATCGGAATTTACTGACCTAGAAGTGTATACTGAAGTTATTCAAGATGGGATGCTTGATTTGGCTGATGCTGGTAAACTTAAATTTGCTTCAGGTACTTCTTTTTCCACATCGCCGGCTGGCCTGAACAGATTTTATGCTAATCTTGATACCTATCGCAAAATAATGATGCTCCGTCCTCAGGAGATTGCCAATAGCCCTGAAGTGGCCCGCCGCTTGGGCGTTATCGCCATGAATACGGCCATTGAATTTGATATTTATGGTAATGTTAACTCTACCCATATTATGGGCACTAAGATGATGAATGGCATTGGTGGATCAGGAGATTTTGCTCGTAATGGCTATCTGACTTGTTTCTTTAGTACCTCAACGGCTAAAAGGGGAGCTATTTCCTCCATTGTGCCCATGGTCTCTCATCATGATCATAGTGAACATGATGTTGATCTCTTTGTGACGGAACTGGGGGTTGCCGACGTCCGTGGACTAAGTCCCAAAGAACGGGCGCGGGTGATTATAGAAAATTGTGCCCATCCTGATTATAAGCCCATGTTGATGGATTACTTGGAAAGAGCTGAAAAGATCACTCAGTATGCCCAGACCCCACATATTATCTCAGAAGCCCTTTCGTGGCATAGCAGATTCATCGAAACGGGTACCATGAAACAAGAACGTAAGGAGGCTTAATTCTGTGAATAATGAAAGCTTGAAAGTCAAGGTAGCAGAGTATACTGCCAAAGTAGAAAAAGCTAGTGCTAAATTCCCAGAACGTAAAAATCTTGAGTATAACAGATTATATACCCCCCTAGATCTTGAGGGGATGGATTACGAAGAAAAATTAGGCTTACCGGGAACCTATCCTTTCACCCGTGGTGTACAACCGACTATGTATCGTGGCCGCTTCTGGACCATGCGTATGTATGCAGGGTTCTCAACAGCCGAAGAGTCCAATAAACGGTATCGTTATCTATTAGCATCAGGTGGTACAGGCCTTTCTTGCGCCTTTGACTTGCCAACGCAAATTGGTTATGATTCTGATGATATTATTTCTGAAGGCGAAGTGGGGAAAGTCGGTGTGGCGATTGACTCCTTGGCTGATATGGAAATACTCTTTGACCAAATTGATTTGGGCAAAGTTTCCACTTCTATGACTATCAATGCTCCTGCTTCCGTACTGCTTGCCATGTACATTGCTGTTGCTGAAAAAAATGGCGTTAGTGCTGATAAATTACAAGGTACCATCCAAAATGATATTTTAAAAGAATATGCCGCTCGTGGAACCTATATTTTCCCTCCTAAACCTTCCATGCGCCTCATTACCAATATTTTTGAATATTGTTCGAAAAATGTGCCTAACTGGAACACAATTTCCATCTCTGGTTACCATATTCGTGAAGCTGGTTCTACAGCCGCTCAAGAAATCGCCTTCACCATTGCTGATGGTATTGCTTACTGCGAAGCGGCCATTAAAGCTGGCCTTGATGTGGATGATTTTGCGGGACGATTGTCTTTTTTCTGGAATGCTCATAACAATGTACTAGAAGAAGTTGCGAAATTCCGTGCTTCTCGTCGTGTATGGGCTAACATCATGAAAGAGCGTTTCGGTGCTAAGAATCCTAAGTCTTGGATGCTACGGGTACATACTCAAACGGCAGGTTCCATGCTCACGGCCCAACAACCTGAAAATAACGTCGTGCGTGTGGCCTTGCAAACGGCTGCCGCTGTGATGGGTGGAACTCAATCCTTGCATACCAATTCGAAGGATGAGGCTATGGCCTTACCCACAGAAGCTTCTGTACGTGTTGCCCTTCGGACCCAACAAATCGTGGCTTACGAAAGTGGCCTAGCGGATGTTGTTGATCCTTTGGCAGGTTCCTATTATATCGAAGCCATGACCAACCAAATTGAAGCCGAAGCCTTGAAATATATTAAAAAGATTGATGATCTTGGCGGCGCTGTTGTCGCCATTGAAGAAGGCTATATCCAAAGAGAAATTCAAGATAGTGCCTATAAATGGCAAAAAGAGATTGAGAACAACGAGCGTGTGATTGTTGGTGTAAATAAATTCCAAATTGAAGAAAAACCAGTGGAAGGTCTACTCCGTGTTGATGCTTCTGTGGGCGAAATGCAAAAGAAAAAATTGACTAAACTCAGGGCTGAACGTGATAATGTGGCTGTTAATGCCGCTCTTGCTAAACTGGAAACCGGTTGCAAGGATGATCAAGCTAATCTTATGCCAATCATCATGGAAGCTGTTAAAACTTATGCAACACTGGGTGAAATCTGTAATGTAATGCGTAAAGTTTTTGGTGAATACCAAGCCCATGCAACGCTGTAAGAGAGGGAGGAGGAAGAATATCCATGGAAAAACGTGTTAGAATATTGGTAGCAAAACCAGGGCTAGACGGACATGATCGTGGGGCAAAAGTAGTAGCGCGTGCTCTCCGTGATGCCGGCTTTGAGGTTATTTATACCGGACTTCGTCAAACGCCAGAACAAATAGCGGAAGCCGCTTTACAAGAAGATGTAAATGTCATTGCTCTTAGTCTACTCTCAGGAGCTCATAATCATTTGTTCCCACGTATTGTGGAGCTAATTCGTAGTAAAGGTATGACGGATGTACTGATCATTGGCGGTGGCGTTATCCCTGATTCAGATATACCTGCTCTAAAAGCAGCGGGTATTGCTGAAGTATTTACCCCAGGTACTACAACCACGACAATTATTGATTATATTCATGCTAACGTGAAATAAATAGAATAAGTTTTGTAAAAGCACCATCCACCGATGAATACCGGCGGGTGGTGCCTTTTTGTTCTATGATTTGAGAAAAATATAATGCTGCGCGGTAATAGGTTTATCCCTCTCATTCGAGGCCAACGGTCGGTATGTAATTGATGGCCATTTGATAACACTGTACTAAAATGATTGTAAATAAAGGGATTACTCATCTCTTTATTTAATGGCTATGTTTTACAAGGAAGGTCTTGATTTTACTTCTTAAATAGTATAGAGTTATAGTAATAGAACTAACAGCCGAATAGTTGAGATTAGTTATTAGTTAAATAGTGTAAATTACTTAGAGGTGGAGTCTGCACAAAGGACTCCGTCTTTTATTTTTTAGAAAAATAATGTAATTTTCTAAAATTATACGTCATTTACAGGAGGTAGGTATTAAAATGAGGCTTATTTTGACGGTTATATTTTTCTTAATGTTAGGTGACAAAGTGTATGCGATTTCTCCCACTACGATTGATGTGATTAAAGAAGCTCAATATTATGGACAAATGCATATGCATAGTCAACTCAATGATTTTTTGCGACCGTGGATATCTTATGAGGAAAAAGCGGATAGACTGAATGAAACGGCTGAACATGCTTACTTATATACACCTTTTCTATTAATCGCTACAGATGCTAGGGAGAAAGGCTTGAATGGACAAAAAATTGAATTGCTAGATGGCAAAAGAATAGTCAATGACTATGCTGGGACATTAAGTTTTAGTGTTGTTTTATTTGGAACAGAGAGCGAGTTTGGACGGAATGCAACGGTAATGCTCAAACAGGGGGAAAAAGTGATTACACCGTATCAAGTTGCAATTCCACTGAATGCAGAAAAGACTACTAGGTATTCTAAGAAGTCAGCTTATAAAATACAGTGCTACTTTTATTTTTTTGATAAAAAAGTTGATTTCGATAAACCGATGATATTATCCATTGTGACTGGAGATAAAAAGGAACATCATTTTTATTTTGTTACGACAAATGTTAAATAAGGCGAGGCATTCACACAAAATATTGCCAGTAAGAGACCGATAAATTGTAATTTTAAAAGGAGGAATTCTAATGGGGAAAATCAGAATTGGTCTTTTTGGTTTTGGGAAAACGGGTAAAATGATTGCCAACGAATTTCTGAACGACAGTGTATTCACGCTGGTGTGGGTTGTGCGTAGAGGGTGCAATGATCATCAGAAATATGCCAGTCGACTGCTTGGGTATGAATTTGATGCAGGAAAGATTTTTTCTATTGAAGACATGGATGATGATTTTTTTTCGAAAAGGTCAGTCGATATCATTGTAGATTTTTCAGATTCGACGGGGGTCTATTTATACCAAAGAGCAGCGAAAATGGGAATTACAATTATATCAGCCGTTTCAAACTATGAGCAGAAAGAACTGGATCTGCTAAAATCTTTTGCAGAGTCTACTTCCGTGCTTTATTCGCCGAATATTACAGTGGGAATTAATGTATTGATGGTGGCTGCTCAAATTTTGCAGAAAATAGTTCCCCATGCAGATATTGAAATTGTCGAAGAACATTTTAAAGGAAAAACAGAAGTATCGGGAACCGCAAAAAAAATTGCTAAAGCACTTAATCTTAATGTAGAAGAACACCTAAATTCCATTCGTGTTGGCGGAATTGTTGGGCGCCATGAGATCATTTTTGGGATGCCTAATCAGACCATACGGTTGTCCCATGAAAGTATCAGCAGAGCAGCCTTTGGACAGGGAACTATTTTCGCTGTTAAATTTCTCATCGGTAAACCTCCAGGAATGTATACTATGGAAACAATCATTGCCGAGATGTTTAGGGAAAATATTCCTGTATATTAATGTAATAAAGGAATTTAGTATTAAGAAGCGCTACAAGGAAGAAGGTACTTAGTGGGTGAAATTATGTCGAAACGCCTGGATGTTATGCAATGGATGATTGTTCTTATGGTCATTATTCTCATCAGCCGTTTGGGCTACCTGCAAGTCGTGCAGGGATCACAGTATGCCAAGTTGTCCGATGGTAACCGCATTCGCATCATACCCATTAAGGCTCCGAGGGGTATTTTCTCTGACCGTAACGGTGTACCACTGGTTTCCAAACGACCAAGCTTTACGGTGACGATAGGGACTTTTTCTAATCCAATATCAGATTCTGTAGTTATAAAATTGAGCGAAATTTTAAATATGAAGGTAGAGGACATTCGAGCAAAATTAATCGACATACTGGATTTGCTTTTGAGCCCATTCAGATACAGTCTGACGTCGGTCTAGACATTATAACTAAAATTGCGGAGAATCGTAGCCAGATCCCAGAAGTAGTGATTCAGGCCCAACCGGTGCGAAAGTATATTTATCAGGAGTTTGCTGCACATGTTTTTGGATATGTGGGTGAAATTAGCGAGGTGGAGCTGCAAAAGGCAAAAACAGATGGCTATAAAACGGGTGATATTGTAGGGAAATTTGGTTTAGAAAAGGTATATGACAAATATATTCGGGGAACACCTGGTGCCAAGAGGATTGAAGTGGATGTAGATGGGCATCCAATTAAAGTACTCGCTGAGCGGCAACCACTGCCTGGTAATAATCTAGTATTGACTCTTGATTATGACATTCAGCGGATTGCAGAAAAAGCAATCGATGAAAGACTTCGTTATTTGCAGTCGAAGGAGCATCGGACAAAAGCTAAAGCGGCAGCCGCTGTGGTCATGAATCCAAAGACTGGCGAGATTTTAGCGATGGTAAGTCGTCCTGCTTTTAATCCTAATTTATTTAATGGTGGCATTTCTAAAAAAAATTGGAATATACTCATTGATAATCCGTCTAATCCTATGGAAAATCGAGCAATTTCTGGCGAGTATCCGCCAGGTTCCACTTTTAAGATTATTACGAGTACGGCGGCGCTGGAACTCAAAAAAGTTACACTAAAAGAAAAAATATTAGATACAGGGAAACATTGGCTGATTGCCAAAGGAAATGCTGGGGGAGAAGCCTTGGGATGGATTGATTTTAATGAAGCATTAGCCAAATCGGATAATGTCTATTTTTATGAAATGGGCAATCGGGTAGGAATCGATAATCTAGAAAAATATGCACGTCTATATGGATTGGGAGCTACGACTGGCATTGAACTGCCTGGAGAAGCAAAAGGACTGGTGGCCAGTCGTCGCTACAAAGAAGAAGTGTACGAGGATGATTGGTATTTGTCGGAAACATTTGATGCCGCTATTGGTCAAGGGTTTCAGTTGGTGACACCACTCCAAATGGCCATGGTTATGGGGGAGGTCGCCAACGGTGGTTATCGTTACCGACCTTTTTTGGTCAGCAAAATTGTTTCACCGGCCGGTAAAACAATCAAGACGTTTTTACCGGAGGAGACAGGTCACATAACGATATCCGAGCCCACACTTACTGCCATCCGCAATGCTTTGCGTGAGGCAGTGTTGCCTGGCGGCACGGCTGCTGGTATTTTTCAAGGGTTCCCTATTTCCATTGCTGGTAAGACGGGGACGGCAGAAAATTCTCATGGCGATGATCATGGTTGGTTTGTAGCCTATGCGCCCTTTGATGACCCACAGGTCGTGGTTTCGGTCATTGTGGAAAATGGCGGGTATGGTTCCCAATCAGCGGCCCCCATTGCCAAAGATATTTTGTCGGCGTTTTTCCATGTTCAAGAAGTGCGTAATAGTGGCAGGGGAGATCAAAGTAAGGTGCAAAACTTTATCAGATAGAGAATATGAAGAGAAGTGAGTATAACTCGAATCAGTGGGAGTTTACAGACATCGGGACTAGAAAGTATGGAAGAATCAATGCGTATTATCATATGCAAAGGCTTATTCTGGAGCGTGATACTAATGGTGATTTTACCCCTAACGAATATTTGATTTTCGAATTAACGGAAAGAGATGATATTCATAAAATGTTAGATCAAATGTTGAGTCGACTAGGAGTGAAAAACCTCTAAAAGATTCATTCGTTGACGGACAGTACATTGCATTTTATAAGTACAGATTTCTCATTTTAGAATCATAGCTCTAGTTATTTTGGCCCTTGCCTCTGGTGGCGAGCGGTAATGATATTTATCTTTTCAACGACTACCTTCATAACGATGCCTATGGCGATATAGATTGGAAAACTGTAGTAAGAATTCCAATCTATGATTACATATAATCCGAACTTACTCAGCAGTGGTTCAAGGATGAAACTGAATATGACGCTCATTAGGATGGTGGCTAGAATAAAAGCCTTCCAGTTATGGAAGTATTGATATACAAGAGTATATATGATTGGAAGCATGATATAATCGATGGCCGTTGAAGGGGGGAAGAGGGGGAGCAGGTCCACTGGGTAGTACCAAAGTCCAAGTTCATAACCCACCTCGTCGAACCATATAACTACAGTCATGATGCTGTATCCGTAGAAGGATAGCTCTAATAGTCGCTTCTTATCAACTAGTTTCCACCAAATAGCTATACAAAGAATAGCCAACACTATCTCTAACCACCAACTAAAGGTATTAAAGTCTGTATCAATCCAATTGTCTATGCGAGCGTAGCCTATATGCTTTAAGACATAAGCAAGTTGTTCATCCGATGGAGATGTAGGGAATGTACGGATTTTATCTATCATAGAATTAGTCGCCCCTTTATTCTTTCAAGGTATCGTTCAGTTAATATACCCTAGAGGTGTTTGAATAATACTTTGATTAGCAAGAGCGACGATAAATTGGAGGTGGTGCGACTTCACAGTGTATTTTTATATATTCTCTCTAAAAATTAAACTCTTATGCACATAATCTGTACCTCTTGTCAAAGACCATTTATATACAAGATCATGGGTATCGTCGCATGATCTTCTGGGGAAAGGTAGGGACTGACTTTTGAAAATTTTGCATCAGAACCTAAATGATCTATTTGTAATAGTTATAGAATGATATACCTATTTAAATTTACTTTATTAGAGAGGGATACATCCAATATATCGATCTAGGGGATATAAATCAAACCAGCTGCGGAAGTATTACCCTCTTTAAGTAAAAAAGCCTTTAAATTTTGCAAAGCGTAAAATACCTGTGTAAACTTTAGACGTAGCCGGAAATGCAGGAAGGTATTAGCTCGGCCGCCAAAGATGGGAATTCGATTTAGGGTATACAATGTAGAATTCACCCTATCTCGCCCAAAATTTACGGTGAAAGCTGCTCGATACCCGGCATCCTTTGCCAACTGTATTACCCGTTGATCATAGTATCCACCGGGATAGGCTAAATAATCGACTTTCTTGCCGAGTCGCCATTCTAGTACTTCTTTTGATTTAATCAGTTGGTTACTGATCTCTTTATCAGAAGCATTCGGCAATGAAATGTGACTTAGCGTATGATCCTCAAAAATGAGTCCATTAGCACTCATTTCATTAATTTGATTCCAGGTTAAATATTTGTCATAATGGCTCACAAAATCGGTAATCAGGAATATCGTTGCAGTAAAATGATATTTTTGCAAGATTGGATAGGCTACGCGATAATTATCCTCATAACCATCATCCAATGTAATCAAAACAGGATTAGATGGGAGATCTTTTCCATATTGCAAGTAATCGGCCAATTGATCTGGTGTGATCGCAGTATAGCCGTCACGATATAAATAATTTATTTGTGCTTCGAATTCGGTATCACTCAGTGTTAGCGCATTATGGTCTTCATTATTGATTTGATGATAATTTAGTACTGGAACTCCTTGAAAATAAGTTAAAGCTATATAACTCAGTGCGGCTAGGAATATCAAAATAATAATGCACCATAGGACGATTTTTTTTGTAAACATGCGCAATTAAAATACAACCCCTCTATCATTTTGCTTTTTAAAATAAGTATAATTTAAAAACTAAATAATGTCACTATCCATCAATCACCTGTTAGTATTTGTTTCGGTAAGAGTGGAGTCCACCAGCAAATCCAACCTGATAGCTATTTAAGACTACTCTGTGATAAGATAAGGAGAGAATGGGGGAGAAAACAATTGATACTCATCCCCAAAAAAATGCAAGTAAAATTCGTTGAAACTTTTGGTGAGCCAGCGATAATCAACTTAAGTTTGTGTAAAATAGACATGTTGTAATTATTTCAAGAAGGTGGATTGTATATTGAAACGTTTTATGCTCATTGTACTCGCGCTTTTTATATTTTGCTATATCATTAAAATGACCAATGCTTTTGGGTTTAATCAATGTAAGCCCTTCATTACGGTCACGCCTGAAAACAATCAAATTGTCCTCTCCTGGCCCAAGCTTCCCTATCCTGTCTATTATGAAGTGGAAGTCCTGAGCAATAATCCTGACAATATGGAACAGGCTGTAAAAGTGCGGACTATAACAAAATATCGGACCTGGGACAACAAAATGACTATCGACCCTAACATTTTCCCCGACACTTATTGGCGAGTAACGGTCCAGGGCCTTTTTCATCATCCCTTAGGCCAGCATTCTGACGCCGTCTTACTGACCCAATTCCCTTATGGCATAATAGGCGATAGTGATTATGATAAGCTCGTTGCTTTATCACCTGATCCCAAGCTTATCATGTCAGACACGCCCATAATTACCTGGCGGGCAAACCCGACAGCCGTTTCTTATGAACTGGAAGTTCTTACTGGGTCACCGGAAAACCCAAATGGAACCGAGTTGTCAGAACACCATTTATTCAGTACTCAGGAAGTCTATACCAATGGTTATCAATTGGATCTTTCTGATCGTAGTGAAACTGTTTTTTACTGGCGAGTGCGGGCTCTCGATTACTATGGTAATCCCATAGGAGTCTTTTCTGATGCCAGCGAACTGGCTGTCGACCATAATATTAAAGAACCCGTGAGACCCATCATCAATGCCTTTTTTAATCGAAACGGCATGGCCACACCACTCTATCCTGTCTATAATTGGATACCAATTCAGCATGTCAGTGGTTACGAGGTGGAAATTTTAAATCAGCCCGATAATTCCCATGGCTTTAGCCCATCTCCTTACCGAATTGATACCAAACGGGTGATTACGGGCAATGATTGCTATGATGAAGTACCTCACATCATCCCAGGCACCTATTACTGGCGAGTAAGAGGCTTTGATGACTCAGACCAACCTGTTGGTGAGTATTCGGACTGTGCGCCGTTTATTGTCGATTTGGCGAAAGGCTCCTATAGCGCGACATTTGGTGATAGCATTACTCATGGTGGAGGCGCCATATCTTATTCGCCTGCGAACTTGGAATACAGCTATCAAACCTATTTTCAGTTCCCGTCAATCAATCTAGGGAAAAGCGGTGATACTTCCGAAACAATGCTTCAACGTTTTGACGATGATGTTTTACCTTATCACCCCCGATTTCTGATTATTTTGGGTGGTACAAACAGTTTGCGTGGTGGTGTCCCAGCCTCACAGGTCATAGCTGAACTCAGCGGAATACGTGATAAATGCAATGCTCACGGCATCCGGCCGATCTTCTTGACACTGCCACCAATCAATCCAGCAAATATTGACCGGGCGTTTAATGAAGATACCGTTGAAAATTGGAAAGAACAATTTGCTCAAGTCAACCGATTTATTCGCAGTCAACCTTATTTTATTGATCTGCAGCCCGCTATGACTGACATGGAGGGACAGTTGCCGGAATACTACGGTTTGGATGGATTGCATCCAGATCTAGCTGGTAAAAAGTTAATGGGCCAGATTATTAATGCCAATTGGAGTAGAGTCACCCGCTGGTCTGCTTTTTTTCCATGGCTTTCTAACTGAACCATATTGGGCTATGCGGACAGGTGAAATCAGCTATTTCACCTGTCCGCATAGCCCATAAAAATTTCGCTTTTTAAATTAATAAAAATTTGATTATTCGCCCACTATTAGATTTTTGATCTGATCGCGCCAAAGCAAATACCCGGCATCATTGAGGTGCAAGCCATCAATTGTATAATTGGCCGGAAGTCGGCCGTTGGGACCGGAGAAAACAGGGGCTAAATCGATATAGGGATAGTTATATGCCTGGGCCATTTTGTTTATCTCCACATTTAGCTGTTTGATATTACTATTGGTACGTAGGGCCCGTGATGGAAATAGTGTGTCATTAAAAGGCAGTACGCTTTGAATGTCTATCTTTGTATCCGGCAGTTCGGAATGAAGACGATTGAGGATTTGGCGATAATTTTTCATAATATTTGGAATGGGGCGACCAAAGCAAAGGTCGTTTGTGCCAATCATCAAAAAAATTTGCGAGGGCTGTAAGGCAATGACTTGATCCAATCGATTCAATACGCCTAGTGTTGTGTCACCGCCAACACCTCTATTTTCTACCGCTGAGTCTGGGAAAAGTTTTGGCCAGTCACCCTCGTCAGTCATGCTGTCTCCCAAGAAAACGATAGAATGATTGGTATGGGGGGCAAGGTCGAAATACGTTTTGCGTAAGCGGTAATGAAGGCTAAGATAAGGTGGATCTTCAGGTTCGCGACTTAGATCATTTGCCCACAGATATAATGCTTCTTCGTTTTTATGAGCCACAGCAGTTACTGACGTATGTTGCCAAGACAGTATAAGGGTAAGAAATATAATGGAAATAACTGATTTTTTTACAAACATGACGATCTTCTCCTAGTCTAAATTTAATAATACTAATAATTGTATATTTATGGAGTACTAATCCAGCCTGCGATTGTGGTTGCACCTAGTGTATTTAGCTTATTCTTGAAACTTTGTAGAGCAATAATAATCTGTGTGAATTCTAGACGCAATTTAAAACGTAAAAAGGAATGTGTTCCTGCAAAAATAGGGATACGGTTTAAGGTAAATAACCCACAATTTATGGTGTTGCGCCCTAAATCGATGGTAAAGGCTGCCCGATATCCAGCTTGTCTTACTATTTTAATAACTTGTTGATTATAAGCTCCGCCGGGATAAGCTAAGTATTCAATTTTTTGATTGAGACGCCATTCCATGGTTTGTCGTGATTGCTCGAGCTCAGAGCGAATATCATTCTCTGAAGCATTGGTTAAAAATAGATGGCTTAACGTATGAGAACCAAAGCTAAAGCCATTTTCTTTCATTTCTTTGACTTGGTCCCAGGTTAGGTATCTATGATTGCGGCTAATAAAATCGGTAATTAGAAAGATGGTTGCAGTAAAATTGTATTTTTGTAAGATCGGATAAGCTATACGATAATTATCCTCGTAACCATCATCAAAAGTAATCAAAATAGGATTAGGGGGAAGACTTTTACCATATTGGAGATAATCAATTAATTGATCAGGCGATATGGTGGTATAACCGGACTGATATAAATAAGCCATTTGCGCCTCAAATTCTTGTGAACTAAGTGTTAATGCGTTGTGTGCCGTATTATTTATTTGGTGATAATTTAAAACAGGTATGCCTGAAAATAAGGAAGAAAAGAGATAGCTCAATCCCATTAACGAACTAATAAAAATGACTAGTATCCATAGTATCAATTTCTTTTTTAATAGTGGCAAAGCAGATACCCTCCTGACTTGTCTAGTTAATATTAGTAAATGAAAATATATAGTTCGACAAATCAACTAGCAACTCCTTTAAAATATAAAGGTTTCTTGATGTGCAATTTAAAAGAATTTGTTGTATAATAAATTTGCTAATGATAACTAAGAAGTGTATAGAGGTGGATACGTGGCAAAATCAATACCTGCCTATCAGTCCATAGCGTTGGATATTGCAAAAAGAATAATCAATGATGAATTTCCCGTTGGGGCTAAAATATTTGGCAGAACACTCTTGGCGAGTCAATACAGTATTTCACCGGAGACTATCCGGAAGGCTATGGCTATATTAAAAGATGCCAATGTAGTTGCCGTATCTCAAGGGAAAGAAGTAATAGTTCTCTCATCCCAGCAGGCATACCACTTTGTTGAACATCATAAAGAAATGATTTCGGCTTACTCATTAAGACAAGAATTAGAAATGCTCATTGATAAAAAAGAAGAAAATGATCGGCAATTTCGTAAGATTGTTACTGAAATAATGTGCTATTCGGATAAATTGAAAAATCTTGCACCCTATAATCCAGTTGAAATTCGAATTTTACAGAACTCCATGGTAGTGGGGGAGTCGTTAAAGGATCTTAACCTATGGTATACTACGGGTGCTACTGTTGTGGCCATTCGTCGCGGAATCGAAATCATTATTTCGCCAGGGCCGGGCGAGGTTCTTCAAGGGGAAGACCGTATCGTAGTTGTTGGCTCAAATGACGTATTAAAAAAGGTTACTGATTTTCTCAGCAAAGTAAAGGAACAATAAAAGGAATGGCATTGGCCATTCCTACATTTTTTTAACGATATAACTGTACGGGAGGAATCTGTATGCGCACACAAAGGATAAGTAAGGTATATTATTCATTAACTCATTGGCAGGATTTTCGGCTAAAATTATTTGGCGAAGGCATTTTAATTGGGCTGCTTGTGGGGCTAATTGTTGTAGCATTTCGCTATTTGCTTGAAGAAGCAGAAATACAACGCACTGTCGTTTATGGTTATCTGCAGGCAGGATACTGGCCACTTACGCTACTGTGGTTTTTAGGACTATTTGTTATTGCTTATTTATTGAACTGGATTGTTACAGCAGAACCGATGGCTGCTGGGAGTGGTATTCCACAGGTAAAGGGCATCATTTTGGGATTAATGAAAATGAAGTGGTTAAGGGTACTACTCTATAAGTTTATTGGTGGTGTTTTAGCCATCGGTGCTGGCTTATCCTTAGGCCGTGAGGGGCCCTCGATTCAATTGGGTGCCACAATCGGACAAGGTCTAAGCCGGAATCTTGGCAGGTCGAAAATGGAAGAACGATATCTCTTAACAAGTGGAGCCAGTGCAGGACTGGCTGCAGCTTTTAATGCTCCACTAGCTGGAGTTATGTTCTCATTGGAGGAATTGCATAAAAACTTTTCCCCTACAGTCTTGATGCCAGCGGTAGCGGCAGCGTTAACGGCGGTCGTCGTATCCCAACATTTTTTTGGGAATAATCCGATTTTTAACTTTGTTGACTTACCTGTTTTTCCCATTCCCTATTACGGGTATATTATTGTACTGGGTATTTTAATTGGTCTCTTAGGTATTGCTTTTAATCGCGTATTAATAAAAACGTTAGATATTTATGAACAACAAGTTTGGCTTTCAGGCATGTGGAAGATGGCCTTGCCATTAGTTGTTGCTGGTATTCTCGGTTTTTTTCTGCCAGAGGTGTTAGGTGGTGGCAATAGCTTAGTGGATGTATTAGCATCAAAAGCATTTAGTTTAAACATACTGTGTATATTGCTGATCGCAAAATTTTTCTTTACAATGCTTAGTTATGGTTCTGGTGTTCCAGGGGGGATCTTTTTGCCGTTGCTGGTAATTGGTGCCTTAGCTGGTAGCATATTTAGCCATATACTGATTAGTTTAGGTCAACTCGATCCATTTTACGGTACTAATCTTATCGTTTTATCCATGGCGGCCTATTTTTCGGCGGTTGTTAAAGCTCCGATAACAGGTACTATTTTAATAATGGAAATGACAGGCTCATTCAATCACATGCTTTCCCTCATTGTGATATCCATGACGGCCTATCTTGTTACAGATATTGCTAAAAGCAAACCTATTTATGAAGAACTTTTGGAGCGGTCCCTTCTAAAACAGGGAAAAATTCCAATGAATATTACGTCAGAAAAGAGAATGATTCTTGAAGTGCTAATTTGCATTAGTTCCAAATTGGATGGCAGACAAATAAAAAATATAAACTGGCCGTTACATTGTTTATTGGTAAGTATCAAGCGTGGGGATATGGAACTCGTTCCAAAAGGCGATACTCGAATTATTGCTGGTGATTATTTGTATGTACTAACCAATGCGGATCAGGCGCAACAAATTCGAGAACTTGCGGAGGAATGTATTCCTCAAGAAAGATAATAATGAAACTAGTAGCGAATGTGCCGATCCCAGTCAATTACGGCGCTGTGATAATCCGAAACAAGGGTAACGCAAGACAAGTCACCACAACAGCATATACAAAGAAGGCACCGGATTTATTACCATTCTTTATCAGCCAACGCCCAAAAGTGAAGGCATGAGTTGCGACTAGGGCAGCGGCAATCATGTAAAAGTAATTCATTCCTATTGTTCCCTCCGAATCGGTGACGTTTTATTCATCAAGCCCGTTCTCCGAATTCCCGTAGTAACTTCCACATTAAAAGTAGCCTGGCGGAAACGTCTGTCCCATCCATAAGAAACTAATTCCTGAGTCGTACTAAACTTAGGCCTAATAAAATAGCCAAAGTCAATAACATCAACTCCTAATGACTGGGAATGAATAAGCATGTTTATTATCTGCTCGCGAATTACGTTTGAAAGCTCTGCTTCAAGTAACGTCTTATATTCCTGGGATTCGTACATGATCCCGGTAGGAATGCTTGATAATTCTCCTTCCAGAAATACGCTAATCCTTATCACGGGAGTTTCACCGCCTAAATCGACATGGATTTTAGGCTTTCGGCCATTACGGAAAAATATGTTGACAGCATGTTTAGGTAAAAATGGATCGTCAATGGAAATAAATCCTCGAGGATAGTTGTCTGACAAAATTGCTACAGCTCTCGTTTCTTCGGTGCCCAAATATCCTACGAGCTTGTCTTCTTTAAAAATGCCCATTCCGATTGGTTCAACAGGGTTACCACCTTTTCTAGAAATGTCTCCAGCCAGGTATTCCGGTGATTTGGCACCAACAACCGGGTTTTCGACGGGTTTATTTTGACCTGTTAAAGGGTTGATTGCAATCGCCATCATATAGGGGGACCCGGTATCGTCTTTTAGTTGGGTATAAAATTTATGTAGGTTGGTGGGAAGATAAAAGGATGTTTCGTCCGATGATTGTGTGATGTTTTCTACCCAGCGAGAAGCTAGTATATCTAATTGTGGACTATTATGCTCGAACATATCTTTGGCGCTTCCACGGCAGACAAAGAGGAACATGGAACCGCGGAATTCACGGAATCGTGTCAATGCACCAATTGCATCCTGGACGCCGGCACGGGCAAGATTTTCTCCAATAACGATCGCCGTAACGTGAGATAGGTTGACGGCACGGGACTCAGCGACATTCAATAAATTGCGCGCCTCAGCAAGTGTTGGAGCTGTAATCGTGATGATAATCGACGGTTTTTTATCCTTTCCGCCCCCCGCGGCTTCACCTGCTGCCAACACTAGGGGAACGGCCAGCCGGTAACTAACAACTAAATCACCATTGTCGCCTTTATCCAGACCAATGCTGATGACCCAAGAAGTTTCATCGGTCTCGTGAGCGCCGTTGCACCCAATTAAAGTAATACTTACTACCAATAACAATAGTAGTAAAACTACACGTGAGTACATTGCTTTTTCCCGCCTTTAACGATAACTGCGATTAATAATGCAGAGGGAATGATGATAATACCTGGTGCAAATACATAGGGGTACAAAATTGATTCAATGACGGAAATGCTGTTTGAGTCTGGTGGTATCATTGCAACTTGCGCTATAATCAGTGTCATTGCGGGTAGTAAGGGCTTAATTGTGGGCAATTTAAACAACTTTGCTGTAATAAATAATGCTCCATAAAGACTGATAGCGATCGCCAGAATACCCACCATGACCCATAAAAGTATAAATATAGCCTCAAACCGTTGCAAATAGCGATTGATATAAATGAGACGGGCCATCTCATAAAAGGGCAACGTCTTTTCCTTTGCCACATTTGCCCCGAAGACCATCGTGAAAGTGGCAATAGATAAAATGCGAATGACTGCGCTTCCGCCATAACCAAAAATTACTGCTCCCTTCATCGTTTTCACCGATTGAAAGGCTGGAGCCAATAACGTTAAAATCGAAAGCCCCCCGCTCAATCCGATTAGGCTAAGTGTGGGCTTGATGAGTGAGAATAACCCATTTCCCTGCCATGGCAATAAGTTGTATGGTCTATCTAAAGGGACAATACCGGTCAAAACCATAGCAATTCCCCCTATGATAAAAGGCAAGAGGATATAGGTGGCGCGGCATATGTTTTCGATGCCTGCGAAGAGAATAAAGCCAGCGCTCAAAGTATAGCATGCGACCACAAAAGGAAAATCAGCATAGGGCAGAGCGGTTAGTAACGTATTTTCAGCGAATTCTCGTGCCCAAAGAATGGCAAAACTAAAGAGTACAATGAAATAGAAGAGTCCAACGACATACGCCAGCATCTGGCCAAGCAATTGTTCCGTTATCGATATCAAATCACCTGGATAGCGTGCCAATACATAGGTCATCATAAACATCAATGCCCCTGAAATAAAGCCAGCAGGGATTCCAGTTAACCAGGCTCCACTACCCGCGCTTGTCACCAACGTAGATGGGTGGGATAAAAAGACCGGCGGAAATGTCACTATAAAGGCAAGAGCGATGCCTTCCGACATGCCCATGCGCCCGCTGTTATAGTCATCCACTATTCATTGCCTCCTTTTTTAGGGGCCTTTCCCTTCCAGATTCGGCTTTTGGTGGGTTGACGCCTTTGATCTTTAGTATTTAAGGCATCAGGCCTCCACTCCTGATTAAAGATTTGTCCCCTTGTCACAACATCATATCCTGCAATGGAGCGAGGCGAGACCGGGCTCATATAGGGCATGCCGAAGGATTTGATACTACACAGAATGACGATAAGACCGAGCAGGGCAATCGCCAACCCTACAAGCCCCATAGCCCACGCACAGATTAGGAGTCCGAATCGGACTAGCCTAATCGCAGATGCCATCCGGAATTCTGGAATAGTATACGACGCAAGTCCGGTGACGGCGACAATAACGACGACGATGGGGCTGACGATGCGTGCGGTTACCGCCGCTTGTCCCAAAATAATGGCTCCGACAATTCCAATGGTGCTTCCGAGTATTCCCGGGATTCTTGTCCCAGCTTCGCGGATAAGTTCAAATACAATCTCCATCATGAGCATTTCAAATCCTGCGGGAAAGGGAACATTCTCTCTAGCTCCGGCGATGGCCATCAGCAGTTCTGTGGGCATTGCTTCGGGGTGAAAATAACAAATGGACAGGTAGAGGGAAGGAAGAACGGTGGAGATAAGAGCACCAAAAAGTCGTAGTATCCGCATAAAATTGGCGATGTTTGCTTTGACGCTGAAATCTTCCGCCGAATGGAAAAAACCAAAAAAATCAACAGGTAAGATTTGCGCGAAGGGATTACCTTCCAAGATTAACGCTATGCGCCCTTCGACAAGACTCGCAGCCACTCTATCCGGTCGTTCTGTCGATATTGTCTGGGGAAAGATAACGGCGGGATAGTCCTCGATAAACTGGACTAACTGTCCTGAGTCTATAATGTAATCGGTGTCGATGCCATTAAGACGTCTTCTCACTTCCGTTACAAGTGAAGAATTGGCAATAGAATCAATGTACATCACAGCGCAATTGGTTTGACCGCGCGTTCCGATTTTGATCATCTCGGTAATGAGGTCACTACTGCGCAATATAGATCGTATTAAGCCGGTATTGGTTCGGATGTTTTCGCTGAAGGCGGCTTGTGATCCACGTACCGTTTGTTCGTTTTGCGGAATGTTAACCGCCCGGTGTTCCCAGCCTTTTGTTTCGATAATAACAGCTTGTCCGATACCGTCGACGATTAAAACCGTATCACCTTGATTGACACCCTCTTGTATGGTTTTAAAGGTAGTAGTTTCATGCACTTGACCATTGGGAATTATCTTCTTTATAATGCAACTGATGAAGTCACCATCCCATGAGTTTCGCCCAATGTTGCCAATCATCAACGGCTCAAGGACAAAACGGTCTTGTTTAGCACCATCGACAAGTCCTTCCATATAGATAACGAGCGCTCGTACGACCGGGGTCCCGGCCAGTTCTATCTCTTTTATCACCACATCTTTATTCCGAGGTAGTTTATAGATGTTTTCCAGCATTTTACGGTTTTCTTCAAGACTGGTGCTTATGGGTAATTCTTCAGACTGTTGACTTTGTTGGTATGAGAATAATAAGGGTGATAATTGACGCCATTCTTGATCTAAAGTCGTAAGCTCCCCTTTAAATTCGGCGGTATTACTTATGATATGACCACTTTTGAGAGCGGTTAAGAGTTTACCTGTGTAAATGGAGAGTCGCTCGCCATATCGTATTAACGCTACTAAATGTTCCGCAGACTTTTTCACAATCAAATCGGGATATTCCTGAGGCGAATTACTGTCTAACGGTCTTTCTTCATCTAAAACGAAAGGATCTGGGGTAGTTGGAGGAGTATAATTGATGATATTTTTTAATCCCTTAAATACAGTGAAAACCGTATTGTTAATCATGGGTTACCCCTCGCTTACATAGGACAATATTAGGGATGCTCGACGACACAGCCAATAAAATGGCACAGAACTTCAATCTCGGAGATCATCTCTCAACATCGAGTAACGACTTTGCATCGTTTGATTTCTGAAGGTTAGCTAGGCACCAAGCATTTGTGGAAGACAATAGTATAAGCATGGATGGTAGAGTAGTCAGGCTGCGAATTTCTTTTCACATCTACGGCATATGTTTCGCGCATACTACTAGACAAAATTATTTTATTAGTATGCTGATTATCACCAATATTATGCGGTTTTGATGCTTTGTTTACAATAATAGAAAAATTAGTAATCATGGCCAGAGTGTAAAATATGGTTTGTATTTTAATTGCCCTCTCCTCTAAAATATTAAAACCATAGGGGTTTATAGTCTTTGTACTTCTTTGTTATTCTAATTATTTTTTCAATTTAATGTCACAATAAAAACAATTCTAGGATTCTATTGATCCAACTTCTTGTCAATATAAATTTTGCCATCAGGAATCACTGCCGTCAGAGTTGCAATTGAAAGAAAATAAGGAAGGTATTCGGTTTGTTATATATTTGCTTACTGAGAATGAATTTTAATAAATTAAGAAATCTTCATAAATTCTCCACAATGTATGTATATAATATGAATATAGTCATGAGAGATAATGCGAAGGGGACGGATGAATATGAAAAAGAAATTAACGATGTGGGTTATTTGCGGTATTGCTACGGCTTCAACAATGGGTTTGGGCTTTAATGTTCCAGTGGCTAGTGCTACTGAAAAAGAAACGGTGCGTACAGCTATGCATGGAGATATGGTGATGCAAGATGAAAATAAAATGGGTGCTATGGATACTAAGGCTATGGGCGATATGATGAAAAATGGTAGCATGCAAAAACACTGCATGGAGATGATGAAGAGTCCAAAAATGCAAATTAAGATGCAAGAAATGATGAAAACTCCTGTAGAAGCCACTACAAACGATGGCAATATAACAGCTCGTGTTAGACGCATACTTGAGGAATATTCCAAATAGGTCTTAATTCAATGCTATTTTAGAGACCATTGATTTATTAAACGAAGGGTCAAGGAAATACGAGGGTTCGATCGCTTTGAAACGGCTAAAAAAATAATTTGTAAAATTGAAATCATGCATATAATCAGAAGGGGCAGGTTGAAGAAATTCAATGTGTCCTTGTTGATCTTGAGCTTTTTAATAAAATTATGGGTATAGCAGTTTGATATTGGGTAAGAATGTAGCAATCTTTAGCTTTATGAAATCTTTACACCAAAATTTGCGACTTCTCCCGTTCGGTAAAGATAATAAAGAAATATAGCTTCGCATGAGGATGTCCGTGGTTACATAAGAATAGAAATGAGTCAGGTAATGCTTCTTGGTATCATTATATAGGATGATTTGTAAGGGGATGACCCCTCCATTATGTAAATTCAGGGAATGACTAGAAGTTGCGAAGTAAGCGGATTTTTATGTTGAACTGCTCGGGTCTGTTGATTCGGGTACCTCTAATAATGCTAACTATTTTACAAAAATCAAATAATAGAGGTATTTGTTAACTAATCGTGAACTATGCCTATGTAACAATATGTATTTTACTGCATTAAAGGGGTAGATAGTGGTGACTGCAAATAACGAATCGTGGATTCAAGATGGTCGAAATTAACGAGCTTCGCTGGCAACTAAAAGAAGCGAAGCTTATTATAAATATTATACGCGAAGGAAAGATAAAATCGAAAGCGGAAAATCAGGAACTACAGAATATTAACACAGCACTCGACGATGAGGCCACTAAGCAGAAGAATGCACAGGAGACACTGCAAGACCTGAATTTCGATCTGGAAAATATAGTAGTGGAACGTACACAAGAAATACAGGATATCAATGCAATGCTAGAAGAAGAAATCATGGAAGGAAAAGCCGCTCAGGAGAGAATACACGAGCAGGCCTTACTTCTAGATATTGCTCATGATTACATCATGGTACGTGATCTGGATAGCCGTGTCATTTACTGGAACCAAGGGGCTGAGAGGGGCTACGGTTTTACAGCAACTGAGGCAAAGGGGCAAATAATTCACGACCTGCTTCAGACTCAGTATCCTATCCCCTTGGAAGATATTATGAGCAGAATAGTTAATCAGGGACATTGGGTAGGAGAAGTTATTCACACTCACAAGGACGGCATGAAGATTGTCATACACAGTAATAAGACGTTAAATAGAGATGCCACTGGCAACCCTGTGTCGATTTTGGAAATTAACCATGATATCACGGAGAAGAAGAGGGACGAAGAAATGGTGCTTGAGACCAACTTGCGTCTTAAGCGATTTAATGCCGAAATGGAGACTGAGGTGATACAACGTACACAGGAACTTCAAGAGAGCAATGCAACGCTGGAAGAGGAGATCATGGAGCGGCAAGCTGCGCAGGAAGCACTTCAGGATATGAATCTTGGTCTAGAAAATAGAGTGGCTGAACGTACTGGTGAACTACAGGATATCAACGCGTCATTAGAAGAAGAAGTCATGGAAAGGCAGGTTGCCCAAGAGGCATTACGGAATCTAAACCTTGATTTGGAAAATATAGTGGTGGAACGTACTGCCGAATTACAGGAGATCAATACAAGACTGAAAGAGGAGATCATGGAACGGCAGACCATACAGGAAGATTTGGTCACTAGTCGTGATGCACTCCTTAAAAGTGAGATGCAACTCAGACATTTTTCCGATGAGTTACTCGAGACTAACAAAGAACTTACGTCTTTCGCCAATAGCATTGCCCACGATTTTCGCAGCCCAATGGTTAATATCAAGGGCTTTTCTCGAGAAATGGAAACATCACTTTTCGAAATGCAACAACTTCTTCGAGCCGAGTCGACAAAACTACCAGAGGGAGTGCAACAAAAAATGGATGAAGTGCTAGACAGAGAAGTTCCAGAAGCGCTTAATTTCATTTATTCCTCGGTGGATAGACTAGACACAATGGTCAATGCGCTGCTTGGACTTGCTCGCATAGGCAAGCAGGAGTTAGTATTGCAGGAGGTAGAAATGGTGGTTCTCGTCAATGAGGTATGCCAGTCTTTCATTCGCCCAATTGAGACCAATAATATTTGCGTAACCGTTGGATTGCTACCTAAAGTCAAGGCCAATCATGTGGCAATGGAACGGATCATCAGCAATTTGATAGATAACGCTATTAAATATCTCATGCCCGGTCGTCCGGGTCAAATCGAAGTGAATTGCAATGAAGAAGATGAAAGATACATATTTTTTGTTGAAGATAACGGCAGAGGTATCGCCGAAACTGATCACGAGAAAGTTTTTCAGGTCTTTAAGCGGGCAGGTCAAGAGGATGTAAAGGGCGATGGCATGGGTCTTGCCTATGTAAGAACAGTAGTCAGGCAACTTGGGGGTCGGGTGTGGTGCGAATCGGAATTAGGATACGGTACAAAAATATTTTTTACCATGCCCAAAAAATGTCTTAACTCATAGAGGGAACGTTCAGAAAGTGAATGGCTCTTTTTTCAAGATGTCGCTGTACCAATATTGTAGACATTCGTCTCCGCCAAACCAGAAGACTGATCGAGTGCCTACAATCGATACTGCTATTCCAGCTAAATGACCGTATGTGTCATTTAGCTGTTTGAAGTGATCCAGGTCTAGTATCATGATTGCTAGGCTTTCCATCGAGCCTGATTGTACTTCAACCTCAAGTAGTTCCAATGTCTTTTCAAAAGATCTGCGGTTAATTACATAAATAAATAGAAAGATCAAGATCTGTACAAAGTTGGCAGGTTTTGGTCTTTTTAGGCATATTTACGTGAGTTTGATAGTTGATAATTAGATTACGGCCTGTATCAATTTTAATTTGGGATCCATTTGATAAGAGATTTAACACGTTCGTGATCAAGGAGAGAAATATTCTTTTAAATTTATAATCAGAAATGAACTTTTTTATTGTTATGTCGTCTTTTAGGATGTAATGGTCAAATAATGATGATTAGTATTCTACAAATAAGGGGAGGTGGTTATTGCGTGGTAGGGAAGTACTCAATTTCTAGACTTAATGTGCTATTTTTGATTGTTATATTCATATTCATCGTTCTTATAAGTCGGTTATCCTATCTACAGATAACCCAAGGTGTGAATTATCTGCGAAAATCCGATAATAACCGCATCAGATTTATGCCACTCGCGGGTCCCCGAGGTGTTTTTTATGATCGTAATGGAGTGTTGCTTGTTAGTAACCGCCCTGGATTTACCGTTTCGTTGATTCCTATTTCTAGTCCAATAGCGAATGATGTTATTAATCGTCTAGGCGTATTTTTAGATATGAGCCCTGATCAAATAAGGCAGAAAATTAAACAGCAAGGTTATTTGCTTGAACCGATACGAATAAAAAACAATGTGGGTCAGGATATTGTTACGAAGATTGAAGAACACCGCAACGATTTACCGGGCGTTGTCCTGGAAATTCAGTCTGTTCGAAATTATATCTACAATGAGTTAGGCGCTCACATCATCGGCTATCTTGGCGAAATCAGTGAAAGTGAACTGGAGAAAAAGAAGGTTGAAGGCTATAGAACCGGTGATATCATTGGCAAATTTGGTTTGGAAGAAGTATGGGACAAGGAAATACGTGGTGTTGATGGCGGCACGCAAGAGGAAATTGATGCAACTGGTTCTCCGGTAGAAATGTTAGGTAAAAAGGCACCGGTTTTAGGCAATAGTCTGGTATTAACGATTGACGTTAACATTCAAAAAGTCGCAGAAAAGGCAATGGATGACCAGCTGAACTACCTTCAAAAAAAAATGGGGCATCACAACGCTAAAGCGGCTGCTGCAGTTGTGATGAATCCCCAAACAGGCGAGATTTTAGCAATGGTGAGTCGCCCGACCTTTGATCCAAATCTCTTTAATGGGGGCATTTCAGTAAAGAAATGGAATGACCTCAATGATAATCCTTTCAATCCAATGGAAAATCGGGCTATAGCTGGAGAATATCCGCCAGGCTCAACTTTTAAGATCGTTACCAGTACAGCGGCCCTCGAGCTCGGAAAAGTGACCCCAGAAGAAAAAATCTTCGATAGCGGTCATTATATGTCAAAAGGAAATGCTGCGGGGGAAGCCTTGGGTTGGATAAATTTTAAAACAGCATTGTTAAAATCGGATAATGTATTTTTTTATCAATTAGGAGAACGCATAGGTATTGACAATTTGGCAAAATACGCACAAATGTACGGTCTTGGACTCCACACGGGCATAAAGCTCCCCGACGAAGCGACAGGCCTGGTCGCTAGCCGGGAATATAAAGAAAAGGTATACCACGAAGAATGGTATTTAGGGGAAACCTTAGACGCTGCCATCGGTCAAGGATTCCAGTTAGTCACACCGTTACAAATGGCGATGGTAATGAGTGAAATTGCTAACGGTGGTCATCGGTATCGTCCTTATCTAGTAAGCAAAATGATCTCCTCAGGCGGTGACACTGTCAAAGCATTTGAACCTGAAGAAGTGGGGCAGGTTCAAATCTCTGATCGGAACCTCAATCTGATTCGCGATGCTTTGCATAGTGTGAGTTTACCAGGAGGCACTGCCGCTGATGCTTTTGATGGATTTCCAATTTCCATTGCCGGCAAAACGGGTACAGCAGAAAATTCTCATGGTGATGATCATGGTTGGTTTGTAGCTTATGCTCCCTTTGATAAACCGACAATTGTTGTGACAGTTATTGTAGAGCAGGGCGGTTTTGGTACCAATTCGGCAACACCTATTGCCAAAAAGATACTAGCAGCGGCTTTCAATGTTCCACAGAGAAAAGATGTTGCCGATGAGTTGGTAGAGAAAGAGGCTAGGGAGAATAAGAACTAGATAGTACTAGACCGGAAGTGGTTCGAGTGTACTGAACTATTCTTAAATAAATTTTAATTTGGGATGAACTTTTTTGCGGCTGTATTGTCTTTTAAGATGTAATGTCAAATAGGGATGGTAGATGATGCACAAATTGGTAAGGTGATAATTGAGATGCTAACAACGATTGCCAATTTTTTAGCAACCTATATACTCATGTCTGTTGCTATCTTTCTGCTTGGTGGTGTACTATTATTAGCGAAAGAATTGAAGAATGATCGGCGAGGCGTAGCATTTACAGAAAAATATTGTGACAAACGGTTGTAGAATAAGTAAGTAGGTGATGCCATTGAATGAGGAGTTAGCGGAACTAATACGGCAAGCTATGACCGGCGATAAAGTTTCCTTTGGGAAATTAGTGTTTCGCTATAAACAGCATATTGTTAATATTGCATTCGGTATCATTGGGAATCCTCATGATGCGGAAGAAGTTGCTCAGGAAGCTTTTTTTAAAGCTTATCTTGCTATTAATAAACTAACAAATGAAGCCGCCTTTTATCGTTGGCTGGTAAGGATTACAACCAATCTTAGTATTGATAAAAAGAAGATGAATATGAGACAAGCTACGGAGTCTATTGGGGCGATGGGAGTAGGGGTAGGCACCCCACAATACATGATGGAAGGGATAGTAAAGCAACAAGAAAATCAGCAGTTGATATTGAATGGGCTAGAGCAACTCACAGTGGAGCAACGTACAGTACTTGTCCTTCGGGAATTGCAAGGCTTTTCCTATGAGGAAATTGGGGAAATACTCGACATTCCCCTTGGAACGGTAAAATCACGGATTAATACTGCGAGGCTGCATTTTCGTGAAATAGTATCAAGAGAAAGGTCGTGCTAACGTGGAATGCAAAGAATGTACAGAATTATTGTTTGACTATGGTGATGATGAATTCGATGCCAGTTTGAAGATCCAGGTGAATGAGCATTTGGGGAGATGCCCTAGTTGTCAGCATGATTTGGTAAGTATATCGTCGACCATGAATTTTTTTAAAATAAATATGCCAGTTTTGACGGTAGATCGTTGCTTTACCAAGCGCGTCATGGAAAGAATTGCTGTAGAAGAAACAGCCACTACTTTTATTAAACCAATGGAGGGGATTGGTTTAGTATTAGCCACTCTTATTCTAGGGATGTTAGTGTTAGTGGGGCCAACTGTAATCAGCTTAGTGATGTTAGTCGGTACTATTCTGTTAAGCTTATTATCAACAGCTGCAGTGGTTCTTGCCACCTTTCCTTTAATACAGATGAGTAGCATTCTTATATTAGGGCTGTTACTATTGTTGGTGACTGTTTCTATGAGGCACATGGTTTTACATGATTCTGAGGAGGGGTTATTATGAAAAGAGGTCAGGGGCATCAGGTATTAATTCTGACAGTAATCATTGCAATGATAAGCGGAATAGTTGTGGCCGGTTGTAGTAAGACCGCACCAACGAGTAATTTATTGCCGCCAGTTACTCAGGAGGCGGGGATGTCCAATGGTCGTAATACTTTTGTTGTGCAGGCTGTTAAAAAGGTTGGTGCTGCAGTAGTAGGAATTACGAATAAAGCGTATGTGCGGGATAATTTTGATCAGAAAATTTTGGTCGAAAAAGGAGTGGGGTCCGGAGTTATCTTTGATGCTAATGGATATATTGTGACAAATAACCATGTTGTCGCAGGTGCGCAAGAGATTGTGGTATCTTTGACAGACGGGCGAACATTGCCAGGAAAGGTGATAGGCACAGACCCTGCCACCGATTTGGCAGTAGTCAAAGTTGATGCTTCTGGACTGCCAGTGGCAATGTTGGGCGATTCCGATTCACTGTTGGTCGGTGAGCCAGCAATCGCCATTGGCAATCCGTTGGGTCTCGAGTTTAGTGGCAGTGTGACGGTTGGTGTAATTAGTGCATTAAATAGAACGATCGAGTTAGGCGACCGTAAGTTCAAGTTGCTACAGACTGATGCGGCGATCAATCCTGGTAATTCTGGAGGAGCATTGGTCAATGCGGACGGACAGGTAATTGGGATTAATAGCGCAAAGATTGCGGCGGCTGGTGTTGAAGGCATCGGTTTTGCCATTCCAATTAATTCTGCGCGTCCGATACTGAAATCCCTTATGGAAAAAGGCAAGGTCATTCGCGCCTTTCTAGGCGTAGCTGTACTTGATAGCAATTCAGCGGCACGGTATGGCTATGATTTGCAACTCGATCATGGAGTCTATGTAGCGCGTGTCGATCAGACTGGCCCAGCAGCTCAGGTCAGTATCCGCGAGGGTGATGTCATTTTGAAAATAAACGGGACGGATATTAACAGTGTTGCCGACTTGCGGACCGCAGTAGATTCTTTACCAGTGGGTAGCAAAGTAGCAGTGGTCATTACACGCAATGACCAAACCTTTACAGTTAACCCAGTAGTGACGGAAATGCCTAATTAATATAAGTCATTTTATATTTTCCATTATGGCTACCTTAAAAATAGAGAAAACCTTTGGATATTATTGGGTAGCTCGTATGCCTGTCTAATTCGACGCTAATGGGTATAGGATTCGGTTTAGTAGGAGGTAATTAGATGAATAAAAAGGCTGTATTAAGTTGTGCATTGATAATACTGGCTGCAATACTGTTTTGGGCTCCTTATCCTACCGTAATGACAATGGAGCCTCAAAATGGCGTTATAGTTAAAGATATCGTCGAATGGAAAGATGTCCTTATTCCGCGAGATTCCGTGGTGGATAATGTGGTGGTTATTGGTGGTAATGTAACGATTGCAGGCACAGTGAAAAATGAGGTCGTTGTCATTAATGGGAACTTAACACTACAAAAAACAGCGAAACTATGTGAGCGTGCTTTTGTCATTGACGGTCGAATTATGCAAGAAGAAGGGGCTGTGATCAAAAAAAGTTTTGTTAATATCAGACCTGATTCTGCTAATTTAATGAATCTCTTTTTTGCTGGTTCAATGGTTCTGTTTTTGGAATTCATTAAGTTAGCAGTGGGTGTTTTTGTTGTCATCATTCCTCCTATCCTAGCGTGGGGGTTTCAGAAAAGAAGCAATCGATTCCGAATGATTTGTGAAAGATATTTCTTGAAAAATATCGCACTTGGTGTATTAAGTAGCTTTTCCTTTCTAATTATAGAAACCTTACTGGTCATTAGTATTGTTGGGATTCCCTTAGCAATTCTGTTAGGTGTATTATTTTTGGTGACTACGATTCTTGGTGTGAGTGGCTTATGTATGACCATTGGTGTTAGGATTGCGGTTAGAATCGGTTTAACCGAGAAAAACATTGCCATCCAGGCCTTTTGTGGGTCAATAGCAATAGCGCTGATTATTAATATACCTTTTGCGGGAATAGTAGTATTATTCGTGGCCATGTTATTTGGTATTGGTGCCGTGGTGATGAGTTTATGTAGACGAGGAGAGGCTGGATGATAACTAGACGGAAATTTGTAAAAGGGTGCTTTGGTGCCGTTGCAACCATATACGGTATATCTCTTTTTCCAGAATATAAGGGGTTCGATAAACTCATAAAAGGCATACCTATATTGTTATATCATCGAGTAGGGATAGAACTTGATGACTTAACAATTAGTGTTAAACACTTTCAGCAAGATATGAAACTTTTATCGTTTGCAGGGTACAATGCTATATCTCTTGAACAAGTAAAGCAACATTTGCAAGGAAATTCTTCGTCACTTCCACATAAACCAATTGTCATCACTTTTGATGATGGTTATCTAGATAATTATACGAATGCTTTCCCTATTCTTCAAAAGTACTCCATGCTGGCTAGTTTTCATATCATTACAGGCATGGTTGGCAACAATGATCGATTAGCGGTCTCTCACATTCGGGAGATGCAAAGGGCAGGAATGGATTTTGGGTCTCATACCGTTACACATCGATCACTGGCAGAGTTGAGTCCCCACGAGGTAGCAATAGAACTAAAAAAGTCAAAGTTTGATCTGGAACAAATAGTCGGAAAAACCGTTGACTTTATAGCCTATCCTTGTGGTAGCTACAAAGCAGAAACACTTAACATTGCTCGTGAGATCGGATACCTTGGAGGATTTTCAGTTCAAGATGGTTTTGCCGAGTTTTCTAACCCTTTAACTATAAGGAGAATTCCCATCTTTCACTCTGATCATTCGATTGCTTATGTTCTGGCAAGAAAAGGGCTCATTCCTCGCCTATTTGGCTAAGATCAATTCAATTTCTAATATAAAAACTACTTGAAGATTGAGTGTGAGTGTATATATTCAGCTGTATGTAGAGTATTAAAAAATATTAAATGAAGGAAGTGAGCGTATTGTTCAGTTATTTCGGTGGCATAATGCAAATGGCATTAACGTTTTTTTATAATCTTACCAGCTATATGGGCTTTCCTAGCTATGGGGTAGCCATTATTCTACTGACAGTGGTTATCAAGATTCTGCTTTATCCCTTGACAGTCAAACAGGTAAAATCTATGAAAGCAATGCGGGACCTGGGCCCTCAATTAAAGGCATTGCAAGAAAAACATAAAGATAACAAGGTGAAAGGGCAGGAGGCAGTAGCCCACCTCTATAAGAAAGCAGGTGTTAATCCTTTGGCTGGTTGTTTACCACTATTGATTCAAATGCCTTTTTTATCTGGAATTTTTTATGGCATACGAAATTTCAGCTATGTTAGCCAGCCTAGTTTTCTATGGCTAAAAACCTTGTCGGGCACTGATCCCCTTTATATCCTTCCCGTTCTTGCGGCCATTACAACCTATATTTCATCTCAGCAAACAATGACTGATTCGAGTCAGCAAAATAAGATGATGCTGTTGTTTATGCCTTGTATGATTGGATACATGGCAATGAAATTTCCGTCCGGATTAGGATTGTATTGGGTAGTTGGAAATGTTATTCAAATCATTCAACAACGATTACTATCCTCCACGCGGGTTTCATCCAGGTAGGTAAGCATTTACTGGACTTTCTATCGATATAGATCGATAAGGATGAGCGTTGTAGTAGGGAAATTATATATAACAGTTATCAATATGGTAATTGTTATAGAGAGTGCCGAACCATCACGAGGAGGACTGTATACATCAATATCTTTTTTCATCGGCAATTTTCCCATTAGAGCTTATGGACTCATAATGAGCCTAAGTATTATTTTGGCTACAGGCACAGCCTATTTTTTAGCTAAACAAGACGGACGTTGGCATCAGCACGTACCTGATATCGGGATTTATGGTGGGTTAGTTAGCAGGCATTGTCGGTGCAAGGTTATGGGATGTTTTTTTCTTTGACTGGAGTTATTACCAACATCACCTATTGGAGATTCCCTTTGTCTGGCAAGGCGGAATGGCCATTCAAGTTACATCCTCTTTGGCGTAATCGCCGGGGTCATCTACACCAAACATCATCATATTGATACGTGGGCCTTTGCCGACATGATGGCCCCAGCGATCATCATGGGACAATCCATTGGGCGTATGGCCAATTTATTAAATGGGGATGCCTTTTGTAGTATTACGGGTGGTGCCTTTGGCATTATCTACCCAGCAACAACTCTGGCCTATCAAGTTTATGGCAATCAACCGTTGTGGCCTGCTGAAATATGGGAAGGACAACTTGATATTATCATCTTTGCCCTTTTATTACTGTTTCGTACTACGAACCATGCTAAAGTCCAAGCATTTATTTTATACGCCATTTTATATTCAGTGGCGCGTTTCTGCTTAGAATACTTGCGTGGGGACTATGGTACATTGCTGTTTGGCTTAAAATCAGCTCAATTGACCAGTCTGGCCATCATTATTATTGGTAGCATTCTATTTATTTGGTGTAGTCTACAGCGTAAAAACTGAGAGCAGACTAAAAAATAATCTGGTGAGTTGAAGAAACAGGTACAAATCTTATAGGAATCAAAGTTTCCCTCATGAGTCTTACGTACCAATAGTAATATCAATCAGCTGAATATAAAAAAAGAAATGACTCAGGTGTATAATTATTCATATATCGATTTAACTCCTATTTTCTCCGACCTCGATGGTCGACTTCCTGCCAAGGATACAATTGATAGCTTACACATCAATGATTCCGGATATTTGCTTTGGCGTGAGTATATCATGGATCTGATGGTGGGGAAATAACTATCAGATCCTTGATATACTAATCATTTATTTAAAGTTCTTATTTGGTTATTGGTAGGGTAAAAGTAAAAGTTGCCCCATGGTTATTCTGTAATATTCTATTTGCCACAACTTTCAAGTTGGAGGTAGGATTATATTATAGATTTGTTGTATTACACCCAAAACCCATAGTTTCTCCATAAAAACTCCATAATGTTCGGGTATAATAAAATTAACACAAAGGAGGTATACACATCATGATGGGATATGGTGGTTGTGGAAGTTCGATGGGGTGGCTTGGCATGGTATGGGCTTTGGGATGATAATGAATCTAGCGTTTACCGCGCTGATTATAATGGCAGTAATTTGGATGTTTAAGGCGGGATTTAGTGGCTGCAGAAGCAAGAAAAGTCATCAGGTGTGCTAGAGATATTGAAAGAACGGTATGCCAAGGGCGAAATTACTAGCGAAGAATATCAGCACCTGAAAAATGAATTAAAATAAATAGCACAAGTGCATCATAATGCCCCATACGTTCTCTACAATGCTGGATTTAAATAAGAAAATAATAATAACAGGAGGGGAATATTTATGAAAAAGAAAATTATAATTGCTACCATACTAGCGGCCTTAGTAGCTGTACCGGTTTTCGCGGCAGTGACCGAACAGGCCCAGCCACAAAATGAATGGTACAACCAAATGTTTAGCAATCACAAGCCAATGGTGCAACAGGTGGGCGACAACGTTACCATGACAGATGATCAAGCAACTCAAATGAATGAGCACATGGAGGCAATGGCTCCAGTCATGCAAAATATGATGCAAAATGGTGGCATGATGAAGGGCAACACTGCGGATAACGGTGGGACAACGCAGGGTTGTGGTTTTGGTGGCAACATAAATAAAAAAACTAAATAGTACCACAGCAAAAAGCCAGGAGATATCCTGTCTTTTTTGCTGAATCAGAAGAGATATCACTCTGACTGTGTTTGAGGACTTGGCGGTCGTCGCTAAGTATTTTCTTAGCGGCAAGAGTTGCTTGCAATATAATCTGTACCCCTTATTGTCAAAGACAATTTATAAACAAGATCATGGGTATCGTCGCTTGATCTTCTGGAGAAAGGTAGGGACTGACTTTTGAAAAATTTGCACCAGAACCTAAGTGATCTGTTTGTAATAGTTATAGAATGATATACAAGTAATTCCCCTCGTCTCATACCAGTGGCGAATGCTAACAATATAATATGATAGATACAGTGAAGCCCCATGCCCTTGCGAATACTTTTGTAATTCCTTGCTACATCTAACAGTTTCTTCATTTGTTCATCGGATAACACGACTTGACTTGACCTCGTTTTAGGTATGGAAGCTACCAGAGTAATGGTTACTGATTTTCATCACAACTTCACGACTATGTCGATCTTTTATATAGATTTACATATTTAAGAATATTATATGAATAGTTACAGACTCTCCCAAAATGGGAGTCTTTTTTTGCCCAACGATAATCACCTGCCAAACTGGTCATAATATAGCAAAGGTAGGTATATATAGTGCTGGTCGAGAGGCGGCTGTAATGGATGGCTTTTTGTTTTGTTCGTGCAGTTAAGTGCAAAATTGTACG
>Ga0209123_1000746_pt1 | contig 37893 bp, 53 predicted proteins | sample BarGraIncu00431A_FD_184500 | JGI IMG/M metagenome (GOLD analysis project Ga0209123, IMG submission 184500) | Arctic peat soil microbial communities from Barrow, Alaska, USA - Barrow Graham LP Incubations 004-31A (SPAdes) (version 2) | ecosystem: Environmental > Terrestrial > Soil > Wetlands >... | reverse complement strand
TTTTTCATTTTTAATTTTAGTCCAATCAATGGGATCAACTTGAATTTCAGTAACAGGGCTACTGTCTTTAGAGGCTTCTTTAGAATTCGTAGTGTCCTCCGAAGAATTTGATAAACCCATAAACAATTTTGTAGGTACTGTATTAACAAACTTTCCGTCAACATAATTCTCAAACTGCTTAAATGTCTCCTTTTGTTCTTTAGTTACAGTTCCTCCAAAAGCCGGGTTTAAGTTTAAGACCAAGACAACAACCACCGATAATAAAATTAAAAAAATTAGTAAATATATAATCATCTTTTTCATATTTCCTCCCATACTCATATCACCTCTTATCCACTCCACCAGGTTTTAGACATCTTTGTATCTAATATAACATCATATGATTCTCCATATCTATATAATTTTGCGGTATTAAGCTTATAAAGCTACTTTTTCTTGTCTTTCAATGTAATCTATTTCATATCTTTCTAATTTTTTCTTAACTATTGTAAGTTCATTAGAAAGCCTATTTGAATCTGATTTTTCTGCTTGAAGTCTACTTTCATATGCAGATTTTATATCTTTTGTATATTCTTCTACTTCTTGTTTGCTATAACCAAACATCTCATTTGAAAACTTTTTTTCACTATCCACAACTTCTACCTCCAAGATACATATATTGTACAATACTTTCTACTCATTTTCAAGTTATTTATATAAAAAGTATCTAAATTACATATAAAAGTTTTAACGTCACAATATATATAGAAAAAACTGTCTAAAATTATTTAGACAGTTTTAGATAAGTTATATTGACTCGATTTTAAAATAGTTTTCATTACTGTTGTTAAAACTATATTTAACTTTACAAAATTTTTCAACAATTTTAACTTGATGCGATGCGATTAGTACTATTCTACTAGTATCAGTATTACAGAATGTATTGATATATGCTACAACATTACTTGCAGTTATATCATCTAAATTTGCTATTGGTTCGTCTAGTATTACTACACCTGTGTTACTTTCTAGATTATATAATAATCTTGCTAGTACAAATCTTTGAATTTGACCTGCTGAAAAGGTATCTTTAAAAACAGATTGCAAATAATCTAATATAGGTTCATGCTGCGCTTTGTACATTATTACTTCATATAAGCTCAAACCTTTTAGTATATCTATAAGCTTTTGCTTATCTACACAAGATTTATTGCTATCTAGAGTTACCTCTTCTAGAATATTTCTACTACCTAAAGTTGATTCCGGATCATACATAATATAGTTATACAATGAACTTCTATAAAATTCATTATTAATGAGAATATTGTTTGATTCATAACTATATATGCCAGATAAAATTTTAATTAATGTTGATTTACCACTTCCAGACTCTCCATATATAAGAGTAGATTCACCAGATGTAAATGTCAATTCATCAGCAATAATACGGTGTAATACTTTGTTTTCAGTATCTTCATGAACAAAATCTAGATTACTTAATTTAACATGATTGATTTTTTCAAGATTTTCATACTTTTCATTAGTTAATTCTAAATACTTGTCAATTATTACTTTCATTACAGTATTGTAACTTTTTTTATCACTCGCATAATCAATTAAACTTTGAATTGAAGAAATTTCCTGGGTTAAAGATTGCAACAATCTATTGTATAAACTTGCAAGAGCCATAAGTGATGCAAATGTTCCAATATCAAGTGTTTCATTACTAAATATTGCTATAAATAGTAATATGATTGTGGAGATTGACATAGTTCCCGATTTATAACATTGTTCTATCCTTTCTTTCATAGTTATTTTTATTTCCTTCAGCTGTATCTCCTTGCTAGAATTAATGTAATTGTCGGTTAAAAAATGTTGATGCTTCTGATTAATAGGCAATACACTCAATATATCCATCTTCTGACTATTTGATATATCCCACAAACTTCTTTTTTCTTTAAAAAACATCTCCCTACGTTTTATTTGCCTTATAGTAACTAAAGTAATAACCACAATACAAATTGTCATAATGATAATTAACGAGGATATATTTTTTACAGTTAACATTGTCGTTGCTATAGTTCCCATAAACATCCCAATAAATATCATGAATTGCGTTATACCATCAATAACACTATCATTAAATAACCTAGTTTTAACAATGTAATTTTTAGTATTTTCTTGAACTTCTACCGAGTTAAGTCTTCTACGTATTTTGTTCTCAGTCACATATACTTTGTTTCTTACTACTCCTAAAATATCAACTGTTTTTTGATTGCTATCAATATCACTCAGCATTCGATATTTCATATCAAAGTTTCTATCAAAAACTCCCAATATAGAATATATCAACTGATTTAATATTGATACTACCAAGAAGGCAATAGCTATTTTTTGATGCCCATTCTTGAAATTCTCAGTTGCAAATGGTATACAGAATGCGAAAAGAGTATCTGCTAAAGTTAGTAACATAGTAGTGAAAAAACAAATATAACGATATTTCCTAGTTTGACCACTCAGCCGTACTGTTTCCTTTAAAAACTTTTTAGAATTATCCATAAAAGCCCTCCTAATATTTAATTATAAATAATTAGTTACAAACTACTTATAACTATATTATAACATAATTTTACAGTTATGTAAACTAAATATGAAAATTTACCCCCTATAATCTGATTTTTTAAATTACAATATATTAAAACCTATTGTAATTAACAACATATCAAGTTGTATTCATTGACAAATATTGTAAATCATGATATAATACTATTAGAAAAAAATCTTAATCTAGCAAATAATTTTGATAGGAGGTTCTATTATGTTTGCAAAAAGTAGTTATTATGATGCTAAAGGTATTCAAAGATTTAAAGATGATCCTTTTTATGATTATAATGGCGTTTTTGTATTTCCTGGCGAACCTTTTCATGACTCTAAAGGCATTTTAGTATTTCCTGGCGAGCCTTTTTATGACTCTAAAGGCATATATGTATTTCCTGGCGAACCTTTTTATGATGGTAAAGGTTTCCTCGTATATTGCTACCCAAAACCCGATATGCTTGATATCTAAATTAATGATAGATAATAGTTATTACAAACTTATCCTAAAGTATTACAATTAATTTTGTAGTACTTTCTTTTTTTTCAATTTAATATTTTCCATACTTATAAATATCAAATAACTCATTGACAAAATTTGTAAAATATGTTATAATACTATCAGAAAATATATTAACCTACCAAATAATTTTGTTAGGAGGTCATATTATGTTTAGTCGTTTTAATGACGAAAAAAACATCTTTCAAACACTAGATGAACATTTTTTTCACAATGTCAAAGGACCTCAGGATGAATATTTTTTTTACGATGGCAACGGCAGCAAACGAAAACCTGGCGAATGCTTTTACGATGGAAAAGGTATTTTCAGAAGACCTAATGAATGCTTTTTTGATGGCAATGGCACATATAAAGAACCAGGTCAATGGTTTTACGACGGTAAAGGAATCTTGAGGGAACCTGCCAATTACTATATGATGGTTTAACCTGATTACAATATTTTATAATTATTAAAATATTAGCAAATTATTTAATCAACGCAAAAAAAGTATTGTAAAATTTATTTTTACAATACTTTTTTATATTTTACTCCATTGCTTTAAGTTAAAAACTATATTTTCAAATATATATTCAATACTACTTGAAATAATATTTGCTCAATTACTATTGATAAGAAAAAGAATGGCATACAAATAACATATGAGTATCCTAAATACATCAATCTTTTTATTTTTTCACTTAATGTATTAGTACCACATATATAATAGTGAAAATCTATAGTTTTGATTCCTATAAATATATAAACTGGTATAAATATTAGATTTGGAATAATATTTATTAAAAAGTTAGATAATGTTCCATCCCAAAACCCAAATATGCTGTACATAACTGAAATGTATATTCCTATAGCAAAACCTTTTAAAAAATATATACAGCAAAATATTATCGGTGCTACTATTGTTGTTGATACAACTAAAAATATAATAATCATATATAAGTTTGATTTGAGTCCATTTTGTAATATAGATACTTTTTCAAAATTTTCACCTTTACAAATATCTAATGTACCTTTAACACTATTTACAAGTTCGTGTTTATTATCTAAACTCAAAAAATTATATGAAATAATTCCTGTAGCAAGTCCTAGCAATATGCAAAAAATAAATACTTTTATACTCTTTTTATTTTCTTTTATCATTTTTAATATATAATCTTTCAAACTAATCACCATAAAACATTCTATGCTTTATGGCAAATATAATTACATATTTTTGTATGCTTCTACCGCTAATTTATCACATCTATTGTTATATTCGTTATCACTATGACCTTTTACCTTTATAAACTTTATATTATGCATCTTAAGATATTTAAGCATTTCAGTCCAAAGTTCAATGTTTTTAACTGGTTTCTTATCAGATTTTATCCAGTTCTTTTTTACCCAACCAAAAAGCCAACCTTTTTCAACACTATCCACTACATATGAGCTATCACTATATATTTCTATATCACAAGGCTCTTTTATACTTTCTAGTCCTTTTATAACAGCTGTCATCTCCATCTTGTTATTTGTAGTATCTTTTTCAAATCCAGATACTTCTTTCATATTTCCTTCATACATTAGTATAGCAGCATATCCTCCTGGACCAGGATTCCCACTACATGCGCCATCTGTATACATTATAATCTTTTTTCTCATGTTTCTATTATATATCCTCCACTCTCTTGAAATTTTATATGTTCTATGTTAAACTATACATATATTATATCATCTATTTTTTTAAAGTAAATAGGTGGTAATTAAAAGGAGTGTCAAATTTTGAAAGTTTTAGGAATCATTACAGAGTATAATCCGATGCATAACGGACATATATATCATATACAGAAATCTAAAGAACTAACTAACTCAGACTATGTTGTATTAGTTATGTCAGGATCATTCACACAGACTGGAAATATTGCTACATTAGATAAGTTTACTAGAGCTAGAATTGCAACAGAATATGGTGTAGATTTAGTTATTGAATTGCCAACTATATATGCTACATCTAGTAGCGAATATTTTGCAACTGGTGCCGTATCACTCTTAAATGAATTAGGAATTATTGATTGTATTTGTTTTGGTAGTGAATGCACAGATATACAGATTTTAAATAACATATCTACTAAACTTATTCAAAATGAAAATAATATATGGGAAGATATAAAACTACAAGATAAAAATAATACCTTCGCTAAATCAAGAAGCAATGTGTTATCAAAATATCTGAATGAAGATGAAATTAAAGAAATAGCTAAACCAAATAATATACTTGGAATTGAATATATTAAAGCTTTAAAAAAATTAAACAGTAATATTACTCCATATTTAATTCAAAGAAATAGTTCAGACTATAATGAAACTAATTTAACTGATAACTATTTAAATTTCACAAGTGCAACAAGTATAAGAAATGCAATAAAAAATAATGATATTGAAAATATAAATAAATATATACCAAAACAGATCTATGATAAATTAATAACCTCTAATGTTCTATTAAATAGTGAAATATATACTATCTTAAAATACAAAATAATTAGTATGAGTGAAAAACAAATTTCAGATATAAATGAAATAACAGAAGGATTAGAAAATAGGTTAATAAAATATATATCATCAGTTAAAAATTATGATGAATTAGTTGATATAATGAAGTCAAAAAGATATATTGAGAATAAAATCAGAAGAATACTAATAAATATACTACTTCAAATAGATAAAGAAAATTTTAAAAATATAATAGCTTCTAAATCAAATTATGCTCATATACTAGCAATGTCATGCAATGGTAGTATATTACTCTCTAGTATATCAAAATTGTCTAATATACCTGTTTTCACTTCAATAAACGATGATTTAATTAGCAAACAAGATGAGCAAATAAAGTATATGATTGGCTTGGATATATATTCTTCAAATATACATAGTTTACTTGCAAATACCAATTTAAATAAAGACTTTACCAACAAGTTATAATAGTAAAAAAACCAAACAGATAATTTATCTGTTTGGTTTTTTACTTGTTACGATTTCATATTTAAAACTATAATATGATATAATGCTAATACAAAAAGTGAAAAATGTGATATGATAACCTCAATTATAGAAGTTGAAAATCTGCCAAATATTACACCCAATATAACAACTATAACTAAAATGATTACATCAACTGACGTAAAATATAAAAGATTGGTTACGGTCTTTTGCATTTTTGTCATTTTAGTAATTCCAGCTTTACGAACCATAAGATTTTTTTCAAAATACATTTCCTTCATATCTACGTTAATAATTATATATGCAACATCTAGAATAAGGAAGAGTAATCCTGGAAATATTGGTGCTAAACATTGAAAAATAACATATTTGGAAGTACCGTATGCAGCAAGACTATTACTTAACACTATTATACTACAAAATGCAGTTATCAAAACTACTAGTACATCAAACAAAGTAAGTTTGTAATATCTAGATATTGATTTCATAATATCACCTTCTTATTAAGTTTTAATAAATGATTATTATATATGTTTTTCAAACCTAAATTTAGCCAAAGTAGAAACATTAATTAATGCCCCTTTCAAATATTTTATACAGTATATATTATACCATCAAAAACAACAATTGTCAATATAGGTAGTTATTTAGATAACAAGATTTACATAATATTATAAATATAATTAGACAAAAAAATAAAAAGCAAATATTAAATTTGCTTTTTATTTTATATAAGTTATTAAAACTATATTAATTCAACAATAGCCATTTCTGCGCCGTCGCCTTTTCTTGGAACTAATTTAATCATTCTAGTATATCCACCTTTATTCATTTCATATTTAGGTGCTATTTCTTCAAATAATTTTTTTGTTAAATCTATAGTTTCTCCTTTTGAAGATTTGATTTTATTTACCATTGTAAACATTTTTTTTCTAGCTGTTAATCTTGATGGTAAATCAACATTTACATTTTCTTTAACAGTTTCTCTAACTACTACTTCATATTTGTTTCCATTTTTTGAAGTTTTAGTTTCTTTAACTATTTTACCGTTTTTATCTAATTTTGCTCTAGAAATTGTTTTTTCTTTAACTTCAAAATTATTTCTTTCAACAATAGCTAAACTTATTATACTGTCTGCAATAGGTTTTAATTCTCTTGCTTTTGCAAGTGTTGTTTCCACTCTACCGTTAAGTATAAGTGAAGTAGTTAAATTATTTAATAAAGATAATCTATGTGAAGTTGATCTTCCTAGTTTTCTTACTCCTGCCACTTTTTTTCCTCCTTAATTAGTCGTCAGTTTTTCTAAACTCTAAATCTAAATCTGCTACTTTTTTAATTACTTCCTCAAGTGATTTCTTACCTAAGTTCCTAACTTTAATCATATCATGTTCAGTTTTAGCAACGATATCTGCAACTGTATGCATTCCTGCTCTCTTTAAACAATTATACGATCTAACTGAGAATTCTAGATCTTCTATTGGTGTCTCTAATAATTTATCTCTCTTAGATATTTCTTTATGAGACATAATAGACATTGTTTTCGCTATTTCAGATAAATCTATAAATAACTCTAAATGTTCATTTAAAATTTTTGCTGCCATACTCAATGCTTGGAATGGTTCTATTACACCATTAGTCCAAATTTCCATAACTAAACTATCATAATCAGCAAAATCTCCAACTCTAGTTTTACCAACAGTAAAATTAACTTTCTTTACTGGAGTAAATATAGCATCTATTGGAAGTACATTTAAAGAAGCAACATTAGATCTGTTTGCTACCATGTAACCTCTGCCTTTTATAGCTGTCATTTCGATGTTTAAAGTTGCGCCTTCATCTACATAAGCAATATGTAAGTCTGAATTAACAATACTAGCTGTTCCATCAGTTATAATATCTTTAGCTTTAACTTCACAAGGTCCAACTGCTTTTATATACATAGTTTTCACATCATCATAACTGCATTTAACACAAACTTGTTTTAAGTTAAGTATTATATCAGTTACATCTTCTGTAACTCCTGGTATTGATACAAATTCATGAGTTACCCCATCAATTTTTATAGTATCTAACGCATATCCTGGTAGTGAAGAAAGTAATATTCTTCTTAATGAATTTCCTAGAGTTATTCCAAACCCTCTTTCTAAAGGTTCAACTTCAAATCTAGCATAAAATGTATCTACATCTAATTCAACGCATTTTATTTCTGGTCTTTGCATTTCAATCATTTCGTATCCTCCTCCTAGCACGCTCTGATAACACGCACTATTATTTAAATGATTATATTTTAATTAGTTTTTAGAATATAACTCAACAATTAAGTTTTCTGCTACTTCTAAATCAACATCTTCTCTTATTGGTTTTCTTATTATTTTAGCTTCAAATATCTCTTTGTTCATTTCTATCCATGATGGAATAACTTTAGATTTATTTATTTCTAAAACAGTTGTTACAGCTTTATTATCTTTTTTAGATTCTCTAATTGTAACTACGTCACCAATTTTTACTAAGTATGAAGGTATGTTAACATTTTTGTGATTAACTTGTACCATTCCGTAACCTACTAATTGTCTAGATTCTGCTCTTGACATTCCTAAACCAATTCTGTAACATACGTTATCTAATCTTAATTCTAATTGTTGAAATAATGTATCAGAAGTAATTCCTACTTTTCTGAAAGCTTCATCATAATATTTTCTAAATTGTGATTCAGATACTCTGTAATACACTTTTGCTCTTTGTTTAGCACGAAGTTGTAATCCGTATTCTGATAATTTAGATCTACTTTTACCATGTTGCCCTGGTGCAAACGCTCTTCTATCTATTGCGCATTTACTACTGTTGCATCTAGCACCTTTTAAGAAAAGTTTTAATCCTTCTCTTCTACATTTTTTACAAACTGCGTCTGTATATCTTCCCATTTACTTTTACACCCCCACTATATTCTTCTTCTTTTTGGTGGTCTACAACCGTTATGTGGTATTGGAGATACATCTTTAATCATGTTTATTTCCAATCCTGCCGCTTGAAGCGATCTTATAGCTGCTTCTCTACCTGAACCAGGTCCTTTAACAAATACTTCTACACTTTTTAAACCATGTTCTTTTGCTGCATTTGCTGCTTTCATAGCTGCTTCTCCTGCTGCAAAAGGAGTATTTTTTCTTGAACCTTTAAAACCTAAACCGCCAGCGCTTGCCCAAGATAATACATTACCTAGTGTATCTGTCATTGTTACAATTGTATTGTTAAATGAAGATTGAATATGAGCTGCTCCTGTTGATATATTTTTTTTAATTTTTTTCTTTGTTACTACTTTTTTCTTTGCTGCCATTTTCTATACTCCCTTCTTGCCTGATACACTTTTTTTAGGACCTTTTCTAGTTCTAGCATTAGTTTTTGTTCTTTGTCCTCTTACAGGTAATTTCTTTTTATGTCTTGTTCCTCTGTAACAGTTAATTTCCATTAATCTTTTTATGTTTAAAGAAATATCTTTTCTTAAATCTCCTTCAACCACATGATCTTTTTCAATTATTGCTCTTACTTTTGCTTCGTCATCATCGTTAAAATCTTTAATTCTCTTGTTAGCATCAATACCAGCTTCAGCTAGTATTTTTCTAGATGCAGGACGTCCTATACCATATATAGATGTTAGTCCTATTTCTGCAATTTTTGACTTCGGTAAGTCAACTCCAGCTATACGTGCCATTTAAATTTACACCCCCATTATTAACCTTGTCTTTGTTTGTGCTTAGCAGTCTCGCAAATTACTCTTACGACACCATTTCTTCTGATTACTTTACATTTTTCACAAATCTTTTTTACTGATGGTCTTACTTTCATTTTGAATCCTCCTTAAACACTTAAATAAGTATTTTTAAAATAGTATATACCATTTTTAAGCTGCTTTCTATTTATTGAAATGTTATAAATACAAAGTCTTTGAAATTTCATATACAACTGTATATAAAAAAATATATTGAAAAACATAACCCAAATAGGGTACATATACCCTTAGCCGCATTCGAATTATGTTTGTTCACAAAATTTAGATAAATAAGAGATTATTTAGCTCTCCATGTAATTCTACCTTTTTGTAAGTCATACGTTGAAAGTTCTAATTTAACTTTATCACCAGGTAATATTTTAATGTAGTTCATACGCAATTTACCAGAAATGTGTGCTAAAATTTCATGTCCGTTTTCAAGTTTAACTTTAAATGTTGCATTAGGTAGTGCTTCTGATACTATACCATCAACTTCAATTACATCGTCTTTTGCCATGTTTATGATTCCTCCTATTTATAAATATAACTTTTTTTGCAAAGTTTACTTGTATATTATACAATAATTAAACTAAAAAGTCAATATTTCAGGCTCATTTTCTGTTATAATTATAGTATTTTCATAGTATGCAGTCAATTTTTTATCTACTGTTGCTATAGTCCATTTGTCGTTTTTTACGTAAACTTCATTTGAACCTTCACAAATCATAGGTTCGATTGCCAATGCCATACCTTTTTCAAGTCTTGGACCTGTACCTTTTCTACCCATATTAGGAACACCTGGATCTTCATGCATTTCTTTTCCTATTCCATGTCCCTGATATTCTTCTAATAAAGTGAATCCATTCTTTTTTACAAAATTTTCTATAGCTGAAGAAATGTCTCCAATTCTACAACCACTTTTCGCATATTTTATTCCCTCAAAGAATGCCATCTCTGCTGTTTTTATTAACTTTTTAGCTACATCAGAAATTTTTCCTACTCCAAAAGTTCTTCCTGCATCACTATGATACCCATTTTTGTAAACACCTAAATCAACGCAAACTAAATCTCCTTCTTCAAGTATTCTATCAGAAGGTATTCCATGTATTATTTCATCATTTACAGATAAACATAAAGCATGTCTATATGTTTTACCACCTTTATATGGACATTCAACTCCTTTAAAAGAAGGTGTTGAACCATTTTCTTTGATGATTTTTTCAGCTAAAGTATTTAAGTAATTTGTTGTAATTCCTGGTTTTATTTCTTTTTCAAGAGAATTTAGCACAAGTTTTAATACTTGTGCTGATTCTCTCATTAAATTTATTTCTTTTTCAGATTTAATATTTATCACTTTAATCACACTTTCTATTATTTATATTATTGCTAAAACTTTTTCTGGATGATTAGAACTATCTATAGTTTTAAGTATTCCCCTTTTCATATAATAATCTAGTATAGGTTTAGACCATTTTTGATATGTATCTATTCTCTTTTTTAAAGTTTCTTCTGTATCATCAGATCTTCTAATTAGTTTTGTTCCACACTCATCACAATAGTCACCTTTTGTTGAAGGAAAATCTACACCAAATGATTTACCGCAACTAGGACATTCTCTTCTTCCTAAAACTCTATCAAATGCTATTTGCGTTGAAACTACTAATTCAATAACTTCTGTTATTTCCATGCTTAATTTTCTCATCATAGCTTCTAATGCTAATGCTTGATCTAACTTTCTAGGATAACCATCAAGTACAAATCCATTCTTGCAGTCATCTTTACTTAATCTTATGTATAACAATTCGTTAATTACATCATCAGTTATAAGTTCACCATTAGTGAGTTTTTGTTTTATATCAGCATTTTTTTCTGAAGCAACTCTTAAAATTTCACCTGTTGAAATATGTGGAATTCCAAGTTTATGAGACAAAATTTCTGATCTTGTACCTTTACCAGTGGCAGGTCCGCCTAACATAACATATATCATTTGTATCACTCCTATAATTTCTAACTTTACTTTACTATATATTATTTCATACAATCACTAAAATGTAAAGAGTTTCATAGAAATTTGTAAAAAATAAATTATATATTTTAAACGTATATTATTTCATAATTACATGCTCTTATTATTCTATTCATAATACCAGTACCTAATCCATATAATTCAAAACCCTGAATATAGCAAATATCTGAATTTAGTTTATCTAATTTTCTGAGTGATGAAAATAATTTTGTTGATACTTCATCTAAATCATTTCCTAAATCAATTATATTCACATTACTATTTTTTATTATTTTATCTATATTATCACTAGTCACCATAACAGTAATATTATTTATACTATTCTCTATAATTTCATTTATCTTATTTACTATATTATTATGTTCTAAAGATGATATAGCTATGCATTTTGTATTAGGTGCATAATGTCTGTGCTTCATTCCAGGTGATAATACTTGTTCATTATCATTAACTTTATTTAAACATTTATCATCCATTATAACTTTATCTGTGACTTTCAAAATATCTTCAATCGATATTTTACCAGGTCTTAAAACATTTACTACACCATCTATTACTCTAACAACTGTAGATTCTATTCCTACTTTACTATTACCACCATCAATAAAATATGATACTGTAGATTCAAGTTCATCATATATATCTTCAATACATGTGCCACTAGGTCTAGATGATATATTGGCACTAGGAGCTGCAATGGGTTTATTAGAAACTTTTATAAGTTCAAGTGCTATTGTATTATCTGGCATTCTTACAGCTACGCTGCCCAATCCTGCTGTTACATTAAGTGGTATACATTTTTTACTTTTAAATATTATACTAAGTGGTCCAGGCCAAAATTTCCCTATTAGTTTCTTTTCTATTTCACCTATATCAGACGCTACCTTATTTAACATATCTAAATCACATACATGCACAATAAGTGGATTATCTGCTGGTCTTTTCTTTGCTTCAAATATCTTATCCACAGCTTCTTTATTAGTTGCATCTGCACCTATTCCATATACAGTTTCAGTAGGAAATACAACAATATCTCCATTAATTATATACTTACTTGCAAGATTTATATCCTGTCCTATTTTATTCATTTAATTCACCGATATACATTATATCACAAACAAAAGGATAATTCAATACAAATAATGTAATAATACCCATTGACTTTACATAATAATAGTGGTATAATATTCATATGTTAGATTTTTTTACCAACAAATAAATATTTGGAGGAATTAATATGAAGATTAATAAAACTACTGCCTCTATCGCAACTTTGACTTTGTATTCAGATGTATATTGTGATGAAGTTCGCATCAAAGAGGAACATCATGATGAGTTTGTTGAAGCGTTTAAAGAAGCACAGTTTTTTGATGAAACCAGAATAAGCGATTTACTGTATTTTGCTGAAGAGATGTTTCATAGATCAAGTTGTGATACCACCAAGCAGCGACTTCGGCTTAAGATTGCTGATTTAGTTGATGTTATTACACCTGACGATCTCATCGATCTGAAACATTTTGAATTAAAGCGGTTGTTAAATGCTTCAAAAGAAAATTATCTCTCAATATTTCATAATGTTCTATCAACAAGCGGTGTGCCTATAGCAACAGTCGATCCCGAATAATTTTAAAACCTATCCAATAATTTTTGGATAGGTTTTTCTATGCTCATTTATATTCCAGCTCCTAGTGCTTTGCTAGTTAATTTATCCCATGTACTACAAGCAACTATTCCATCTGCTGTTAAACTATTTGCTTTTTGAAAACGTATCACCGCATCCATTGTTCCACCGCCAAATATTCCATCTATCGTACCAGCATTATGTCCCAAAGTATTCAGAGCATCTTGTAATACTGCAACATACACTCCTTTATCCCCTCTTTTAAGTAAAGGATAACCACCTCTGCTACAAGCTGGAGTTCCAAATCTTCTATCTACATGTACCCACGTTGGTGTTAATACCTTAGGTTCTACATATGTAAATATCCCTAGACTTGTTGCCAAATTTCTTAATTTATCTCTTTCATAAGATGAAAAACCTTGTGCCATATCAAGTGCTGTTCCTGCATAATGTTGTGACATACCAGCATGACCACCTTCACCTATTCTTTTAAATGCAGCACCTATTTTAATAGGTTTACCATACTCTCTCCTTAATATGTTCCAAGAATCCATTAATCTTTTATCAGTCCATAATATATCTGATTTAGAATTTCCTCTGAATTCTGCCACTGTCATATTATTGGCATATGGCATTCTTTCACTAAGTCCTCTATAATATACTTCCATTCTATTTGTTGATGGATTATATACCATTATTTTTGCCATAAAAATCCCTCCTATTTTACATTGTATGCAAACAAGAGGGTTTGTGTTATTTTTTATATCTATTATTTAATATTGTTAATTTATAATATTAGCAATTATTAATATCTTTCGCTAAGTTGCTTATATTATCTGTTAAAATTCCTGTATTAATAGTTTCACCTGGTTTAAGTGGCATTTTAGCAACCATATTAGCAATAAATTTATCTGGATATTTCATTTTTTCTATATTTAATTCTCCACCCAAAGGTTTAATTGAAACTGCTATATTTTGCAAATCTTCAGGGAATGCCCTTTTTAAATTTTCCTCAGCCCTATCACCTGAAAAGATACTACACATAAACAAACCTATTTTTTTAGTTTTTAATACTTCAATATTTTCATTACAAAATTTACTTATTGCACTTTGCATTCTTCCCATATATATTGGACCACCGATAATAATTTTGTCATATATATAAAAATCAGATATTTTACTTTCATTGATATTTATTAATTCAACTTTACCTACTATTTTTTCAGATAGCAATTCCGCACATTTTTTACTACAACCATACTTAGTCGCATATATAATTAAAACTTTCATAAATCATTCTCCCAACATTTACTTATATTTTATAATATATTTTATCAAAAGGCAATGGTATATCTTATTTATTTTTATTTAAATTTTCAAACAAAATAGTAATTTGACAAAACATCAAACCTTCTTTCTTATTTTGCCTACAACGAATATAATTGTTGGTACGATGAATCCCATAATTATATTCCATTGTGTTAATATATGTTCAGATAAAATCGATAATTCTAAACTGGATTTTGCTAAAGTCAGAGATAAAAAAAATATTCCCAAAATATATATAAGTAGAAATGGTTTTACATTGGATAGATTAAAAGATACTCTTATCATATGTATAGCAGTATATGAAAAAACAGCAATTAACATAAAATCACTTATAACCCAAAACATAATTATTCCTGATTCTATTCTTTCTATTACGCTAAATAGTGATATTTGCATAATAGAAGAAATAAATGGCAAAGGCATTTTAACTAATATTGGAGCACTAAGAACACCTAAAGGTACAACAATTGATAATATAAATATTATTGTTAAAATAATAACTGTTCTAATACTTAACTTTTTAAACTCTCCTTTATGATTTATTCTATCATTAAATATAAATATCATAATACTATATGAAAATATTGTTAAAATTGGAATACTTCCTTTAAATATAGGAAATATGTCTTTATAAGTTATAGGAAACATATACTTTATTCGAATTTCTGGCAAGACCAAAATACAATATCCAATAAATATTACAGCCAAACCCATGAAAAATAGTTCATTCATTCTTGCTAATGGAACAATTCCACTTTTTATCACATATCCAACAACCAACAACATTACTAATATAATTAACATTATATCAACGTGTGGCATAGTTGTGGATACAAGTCTTTCTGCATACATTCTAAGATAAAATGCAGCAAGGATTGTAATCCATAAAAAATATGTAATACATACAATATTTCCTAGTATTTTTCCTAGTATATCTTTTGTTATCTCAACAAATGATTTTTTTTCATATTTTTTGAGAAATTCACACCAAACTAATATATCTAATAATCCAATTACTAATCCAATTAGCGGACAAAGCCATGCCGCTTGTTTAGCTTCTTTGACAGTCATATACGGTATATATCTTATTATTGGTGAACAAAAAATTGCTATACATATTAACATTGCTTGCCTTACAGAAATTTTCCCATTATCCTTATTCATTTTTTTAACCTCTCATAATAATATATTCCAAAAAACTATCAGACTTTTTTTCTTATTTTGGCTATAGCAAATATAATTGTTGGTATGATAAATCCCATAATTATATTAAACTGTGTTAATATATTTATAGATAAAGTCTCTAACTCTAAACTAGATTTTGCTAAAATCAAAGATAAGAAAAATATTCCCAATAAATATATTATTAGTAATGGTTTTACATTGGATAATTTAAAAGATACTCTTATCATATGCATAGCAGAGTATACAAATACAGCAATCAGCATAAAATCTGTAATTATCCAAAACGTAATTATTCCTGCTTCTAATCTTTCTATTATGTCAAATACTGATACTTGCATCATAGCATGGATAAATGGCAAAGGCATTTTAATTGTTATTGGAGCGCTAAAAATACTTAAAGGTATAATAATTGACAACGTAGATATTATTATTAAAATAATAACTTTTTTCATAACTACCCTTTTAAATTCACCCTTATGATTTATTTTATCATTAAACATAAAAATCATAATATTATATGAAAATATTGTTAAAATCGGAAAACTTCCTAATAGAACAGGAAATGCATCCTTATAAGTTATAGGAAATAAATTTTTTAGTCTCATTTCTGGCATGGCTATAATAGAATAAAAAATTAATATTATAGCCAAACCCATGAAAAACAGTTCATTCATTCTTGCTAATGGAATTATTCCACTTTTTATCACATACCCAACAACAATTAACATTGCTAATATAATTAACATTATGTCGACATGTGGCATAGTTGTTGATACAAGTCTTTCTCCATATATCCTAAGATTATATGCAGTCATAAATGTAATCCATAAAAAATAAATAATACACAAAATATTTCCAAGTATTTTCCCCACTATATCATTTGTTATTTCAATGAATGATTTTTTATCATATTTCTTGAGAAATTCACACCAAACTAACATATATAATGCTTCAAATATACCTGCAATTAGTGGACAAAGCCATGCCGCTTGTTTAGCTTCTTTAACGGTCATAAGTGGTAAATATCTTAATATTGGTGCACTATACATGACTATACACAGTATCATAGCTTGCCTTACAGAAATTTTCCCATTATCATTATTCATTTTTTAACCTCACTTAATACTTTATGTTTAAAAGTTTAAATATATAATACGATAAGCTATTATCATAATGGTACAAATAATAGTATGTACCCATTATTAATACTATAAGTGTCATAAAAAGATAAATAACAATAAGAATCTTTTTTTTATCATTACCATTTTTTGTAATATAGTATATCTCATAAATACTTAGTATTAAAATAAATACAAAAAAATATATCATTTTTCTTCACCACTTTTACTTCTTATTGGTTCTCTTATATGAAATGTTCTATTAATGCGCGACTCTACTTTAACAGTTATTTTCATTGTTTTAAAAGTCTCCTTCCATTTATCTTTCATATTTTCCCATTTCAAAGGATACTGATGATATATCTCATCATTGATATTTAATATATCAACCCCGTTTTTCTGCGCATATTCTATAGCGCTTTCCGCTTCTTTTTTAACAATATTTTTTTGCTCTTCATTAATTTTTTCAAACTCACTCTCGTTAAATATATCATTTCGAGACATCACCTCACCAATAGAAGTAGAAAATTGTATATTAATAGTTGCTTCTGGTATATCTCCATTTAAATTAATTTTAACCTTTGAAGCTGAGTTAATTATTTCCATTGAAATTTTTTGTTCTGTACTGTCTTTCACTATAATAATACCTGATTCTATTTTCGCATTTACCCAATTTAATCCTCTAGCCGTAAATCCTGACAAATGTCCTATTAATTTTCCTTCATCAAAAATAGCAAATCCATTTAATTCCACATAATACGATTTTTTAGTTTCTTGTTGTGAACTACTTTCACCTTGAGAAGTACTCGCTTGTTGTGAACTACTTTTATCTTGAGAAGTACTCGCTTGTTGTGAACTACTTCCTATTTCATCTTTTTCTTTGGTTATTATTTCAAGACTAGGAATATATGCACCAGAAAATAAATTATTGGATTCAACCATAAAATTTAATACATCTTTTTCTTCAGATATAGATAATTTATTAATATCATGAAATTCTCCATCTAATAAATCCGGTATGAATTTTTCTGTTTTTTCTCCACTTCTTAAAAAAGATTCAGCAGATATTCCTTTTACATTAGCTATTGTAGTATTTATTCTTACTTCATTATCTCTAGTAAAATAATCTATAACGTCTAACATTTTTTCCTTGGCTATATCTTCACTAACTAAAAGATATTTAATATGTCCGAAAAATACACTTTTATTATTAATTGCACTAATTTTTCTTATAGCTTCAAAAACAGTTGATGCTTCAACAGTTACTACGTCTGCAATTTTTGCTTGATTAGAAGATCCTTTACCAGTATTTCCACTAAAATCTTCAGCAAGAACCGTTAGTCTGATTTCTTTATCATCCTCAATTCCTTTATCAATTCCAACAGCAAGAACAAAGAAATTTTGCTCTATATTTCCTGGAATACTAATAGGATTTTTCATATTTGTTGTGTTTAAATATAAAAGTATTCCTGAAATTACTAAAGCAGTTTTCAAAATAAATTCTTTTTTCATAATTTAATCTCCCTGCCTTTTGACATTTTTAGTATTTAAACTGGTCGGTCGCGTTTTATTAAATTTAGGTGGAATTTTTAAAATAGTATCATATATGATGTCATTCCCATCATTTGAAACAAATGGTGACATATACGCAACTCCAAACGACTCTAACTTACATAATTTGAACATAAATATAATTATAGCCAAAACTAATCCTAGTAATCCTAATATTGTGCTTATAAGAGCAAAAACAAATCTCCATATTCTTATTACATTAGTAAAATCTTGGTTTGGTATTGTAAAAGAAGAAATTGCAGTCATTGCAACTATAACAACTATTGCAGGAGATACCAATTTTGCTTCTACTGCCGCTTGACCTACTACAAGTGTTCCTACAATTGAAACTGCCTGACCAATAGTTTTAGGAACTCTTAAACCTGCTTCAAATAATATTTCAAATGCAAAAAGCATGCCTATTGTTTCTATAGCTATTGGAAAAGTAACGCCTTCTCTAGATTTAGCCAAAAATACAGCCAACTGTGTAGGAATCATTTCTGGATTAAATGTTGCGATACAAATATAGAATGCTGGAAGTACAAGTGATATTATAACAGATACAACTCTTATGATTCTTACAAGTGATGTAACCATAGTTTTATGTGAGTAATCTTCTGTAGATTGCATAAATTGTACAAGAGTTCCTGGTACAATAAATCCAAAAGGTATTCCATCAACAATTATACCAACTCTACCTTCAAGAATATCTGCACAAAATTTATCTGGTCTTTCTGTACTTAAAACCTGTGGAAAATTGCAAACTAAATCATCAGCTAGTGCATCTTCAATAATACTTGTGGTAAAAGCTTTATCAGTATTTATTAAACCAAGCCTATCTCTTACTTGTTGCAATAAATTTTCATTTGTTATGCTTTTAATATATACAATTCCTGTAGAGGTATGGGATTGCTTACCAAGAATTATATTTTCGATTACAAAATCTTTTGTTTTTATTTTTCTTCTAATAGTTGCTGTATTAGTTCTATAATTTTCAACGAATGAATCTTTAGGACCCTTAGTTACATTTTCTACACTTGGTTCAATTATTGATCTTTTCTCAAAGCCAAATGCACCAAATATAAATGCAGTATTTTGCTGACTGAATAAAAGTACAGAACTTCCAGCCGTTATTGCATCTACTACTTTTTGTAAATTATTTGTCATAATTTGATCTATATAATATAATACACCATCTTGTATTAATTTAATAACTTCATCTAAATTTTGCACTTCTCCAATTTTTTTATCTTGAATAAGGGGTTTAATTATATAATTGCTTACATCTGATTGATTTATCAATCCATCAATGTATATAAAGCTAACGGGCATAGCTGTGTTATTATTTATTAGTATATCTCTGTATTTAATATCTTCACTGCTTCCAAGTAAATTTTTTAAGTTTTCAATGTTTAGTAACGTACTAGTATCAATACTCGGAGCTTTCGATACTTTATTTACCGTTTCTTCTTTTTTCTTTACTCGTTTAATAATATTTAATTTCAAGAAAATCACCTAGTTATAATATTTACTTAAACACCAAAATTATACATAATTTTGAAAACAAAAAATCATATATATGCAAAAATAGCACATATATGAAATTTATAAAAAAAATATATACTGAATGAATAAATCATATCAGCATATATTAAATATTATATTATTAATCTAAAAAACCTTTGTAATGTCTGCTTACCATTTGAGTTTCAAGATTCTTAAGAATTTCTAAAGCAACACTTACTATAATAAGTACTGATGTACCGCCAAAAGTAATTGATACTGTTGTCGCACCTTGAAGTAATATAGGAAGTACTGCAACTGCTGCTAGGAATACTGCTCCTACTGCAGTTACATATTTTAGAACTGTAGATATGTAATCTGATGTGTTTTTTCCTGCTCTAACACCAGGTACAAATCCACCATTTTTCTTAAGAGTATTTGCTATCTCAATTGGATTCACTATAAACATTGTATATATAAATGTAAAGCCTATTATAAGTAACATGTATATACCTGAATAAATTAACAAGTTATACCATGCACTTCCCGCGTGAACGGAAAATATATTATATATTGCTTTCAAAATACCAGTTGGACTATTTTTAGTAATTATACCAATTATTGTAGATGGAAACATCATAAATGACATTGCAAATATTATTGGCATAACACCCGCCATTGCTACTTTAATTGGAATATGCGTACTTTGTCCGCCATATAATTTTCTTCCAACTACTCTTTTTGCGTAATTTACAGGTATTCTTCTTTCAGCTTGTTGCATAAATATAACACCTGCTATAACAGCTGCCATAGCTATAATTAAAGCTATAACTACTATTAAATTCGTAATTCCACCCATTGCAGAATTATATAATGCTACTGCTCCTTGTGGTGTACGAGATATTATACTAACAAAAATTATAATTGAAATACCATTTCCGATACCATACTCAGTTATCTTGTCTCCAAGCCACATAAGTATTGCTGTACCAGCCATAAGACTTCCTACAAATAGTAATGCTCCTAATGCTGCTCCAGCTCCATAAGTAAGCTGAGGTAATAAAAATTTGTTATAACTCAAATAAAATCCAAGTGCTTCAACAAGTGCAAAAGCAACTGTTAAATACTTTGTATATTTACTAAGAGTCTTTTTACCTTCCTCGCCTTCCTTAGCAAGCTTTTCTAAACTAGGAATAACCATTTGTAATAAATTAAGTACTATAGATGCTGTAATATAAGGCCCAATTGTCATTGCAAATATTGAAAATCTGCTAAATGCTCCACCAGATATTAAGTTTATAGTTCCAAGTATTCCTGCACCACTTCCGATTTCACCCATAAATGAGATTTTATCGAAACCTGGTACAGTTATAAATGTACCTAATCTATACAATAAAATAATGAATATTGTAAACATTATTTTTTTTCTTAGATCTTGAACTGAGAATATACTCTTTAAGGTTTGAAGCATTTTACTTTACCTCTATCTTTCCACCTACAGCTTGTATCTTTTCTATTGCTGATTTTGAAAATTTAGTTGCTACAACTGTAAACTTCTTAGTTATTGTTCCATTTCCTAGAACTTTAACACCATCTAAAAGTTTTTTAACAGAACCATCTTTTAATAACATAGCAGGTGTAATTGTAATTCCTTCTTCATATTTTTCTAATTCAGAAAGATTTATAACACTGTATTCCTTAGCAAAATGATTTGTAAATCCTCTTTTAGGGATTCTTCTATATAATGGTGTTTGACCACCCTCAAATCCTCTTCTGATACTTCCGCCAGCTCTTGCTTTTTGTCCTTTATGTCCTCTACCAGCTGTTTTTCCAAGTCCACTTCCGATTCCTCTACCTGCTCTTCTTCTAGATTTAGTAGCTCCAAATGCTGGACCTAATTCGTGCATTTCCATGTGCGTTTTCCTCCTCTCTTTATAATATATTTTTTTATATTAGCTAAATAACTCAGCTACAGTTTTACCTCTTAGCTTTGCTACTTCTTCAGGTGTTCTCATTGCTTTTAAAGCTTTTATTGTTGCGTAAACAACATTTCTGCTGTTACGAGATCCTAAAGTTTTTGCTGTTACGTTTCTAACTCCTGCAAGTTCTAATACTGGTCTTACTGCTCCACCAGCTATAACTCCAGTACCTTCAACAGCTGGTTTTAATATTACTGTTGACGAACCATAGTTAGTTGTATATTCATGAGGAAGTGTTCCATCTACTAATGCGATTTTAACTAAGTTTTTCTTAGCTTCATCTGTAGCTTTTCTTATAGCATCGGGTACTTCTGAAGCTTTTCCAGTTCCTACTCCAATATTACCAGCACCATCACCTACAACAACAAGTACGCTAAATCTAAAAGTTCTACCGCCTTTAACAACTTTAGCAACTCTCGCTACATTAACTACTTTTTCTTTTAATTCATTTTTAAAGTCTGCCATATTTTGGTATCTCCTTTCACTTAAAATTGAAGTCCAGCTTCTCTTGCTGCTTCTGCTACTGCTTTTACTCTTCCATGATATAAATAACCGTTTCTATCAAATACTACAGTTTTAATCTCTTTTTCAAGTAATCTTTTTGCAATTAAAGTTCCAACTTCTGTAGCTGCTGCTACGTTAGAAGCTTTAGTTTTAATTTCAGTATTTAAAGTTGATGCTTCGCATATAGTAGTCGCATTATCATCATTTATAACTTGTACGAATATATTGTTTAAACTTCTAAATACACATAATCTTGGTCTTGCTGCAGTTCCTAAAACTTTAGCTCTAACTCTTCTTTGTTTTACCATTCTTGTTTCATTTCTACTTTTTTTATTAATCATAACTTAATAATCCCTCCTTATTTTAAAGATTATTTTTTGCCGCTAGCTTTTCCTTCTTTTCTTATTATTCTTTCGCCAGCGTATTTAACACCTTTACCTTTATATGGTTCTGGTGGTCTAGTTTTTCTTATATTTGCTGCAACTTGACCAACGATTTGCTTATTAATACCTTTTACTACTATTGTAGTAGGATTAGTTAATTCTAATGTTGTGTCTTCAGTATCTGAAAACTCAACTGGATGTGAAAATCCTAAAGAAAGTACTACTTTGCTTCCTTGTTTAATTGCTTTGTATCCAACACCATTTATTTCTAAAGTTTTTGAAAATCCTTCACTTACACCAATAACCATATTGCTTATTAATGTTCTAGTTAAACCATGAATATTTCCAGCTTTAACGTCTACTAAAGTAACAATTATTTTGTTATCTTCAATAGTTATAGCAACTGATTTTAAAAATTCACTAGTTAATGTTCCTTTAGGTCCTGTAACTGTTACATTTGTTCCATCAATTTTAACTTCAACACCTTGTGGTATAGTTATTGGATTTTTTCCTATTCTTGACATAGTTTATATCCTCCTTATACTTATCTTACCAAATATATGCTAAAACTTCTCCACCAATATTTTCTTTTCTTGCTTTTTTATCTGCCATTATACCTACTGATGTAGATATTACAGCTATTCCAAGTCCATTCAATACTCTTGGTAATTCCTCGCTACTTGCATATATTCTAAGACCTGGTTTACTAATTCTTTTTAGACCTTGTAATACTTTTATTTTATTTTCATATTTCAAAGTTAATCTAATAGTCTTTTTTATTCCTTCTTGTAAAACGTCTTGTGATCTTACAAAACCTTCTTCTACTAATATATCAGCTATTGCTTTTTTTACTTTAGAATAAGGAATGTCTACTGTGTCATGTTTTTGACTGTTAGCATTTCTTATTCTAGTTAGCATATCTGCAATTGGATCTGTCATTTTTATTCCTCCTTTTTGAAAAGTCTTCTATTTAGATAATTCAAACCAGTTAGTTCTACCAGCTTGCTTTTGTTAGTCCTGGTATATCTCCTTGATAAGCCAATTTTCTAAAGCATAGACGGCATACTCCATATTTTCTAAGGTATGCATGCGGTCTTCCACATATTTTGCATCTGTTATAATATCTAGTACTAAACTTAGGCTCTCTTTGTTGTTTTATTATCATAGATTTTTTTGCCATTTTTATGTGTCCCCCCTACCTACTTAGTGAATGGAAGGCCAAGCATTGAAAGTAATGCTTTTGCTTCTGCGTCAGTTTTTGCTGTTGTAACAAAAATAACGTCCATTCCTCTTACTTTGTCTACTTTATCGTATTCTAATTCTGGGAAAATTAATTGTTCTTTGATTCCCATTGAATAATTTCCTTTTCCGTCAAATGATTTAACATTAACACCTTTAAAATCTCTAACACGAGGAAGTGCAACATTAAATAATCTAGTAGCAAAATCATACATTTTACTTGCTCTTAACGTTACTTTACATCCAATATCCATTCCTTCTCTTAATTTAAAAGCAGCAATTGATTTTTTTGCTTTAGTAATTATTGGTTTTTGACCAGCAATTAGCATTAAATCATTTGAAGCAGTAATTAGAGCTTTAGAATTGTCTTTTACTTCAGCAACGCTCATGTTTATAACAATTTTTTCTAATTTAGGTACTTGCATAACTGATGTGTAATTAAATTCTTTCATCATTGCAGGTACGATTTCTTTATTAAATTTTTCCTTAAGGTTCATTTAGTTTTTCCCCTCCTTCTACTTAATTTCATTACATTTTTTGCAAAATCTTGTTTTATTACCGTCAGCGTCAACATTTATACCAAGTCTTACACCTTTATCACACTTTTCGCAGTAATAATTTACTTTTGAAGCGTGAATTGGTTTAGATCTTTTAATAATTCCTGATTCTTGACCTTGTTTTTTTGCTTTAACGTGCATAGTTCTGATATTTATACCTTCAACTAAAACAGTATTACTTTTAACAGATAATTCAAGGATTTTTCCTTTTTTACCAGCTTCAGTTCCAGCGTTTAATATTACCATGTCACCTTTTCTCAATTTCATCTTTGTCATAATTATTCATTCACCCCCGCTGATTATAGCACTTCAGGAGCTAAAGATATGATTTTCATATAATCTTTATCTCTTAACTCTCTAGCTACTGGCCCAAAGATACGTGTACCTTTAGGTGTTTTATCTTCTTTTATTATAACGGCTGCATTTTCATCAAAACGTATGTATGAACCATCATCACGTTTCAATCCTCTTCTTGTTCTTACTATAACTGCCTTTACAACCTCACTTTTTTTAACAACCCCACCTGGTGTGGCTTTTTTAACAGCAGCAACGATAGTGTCTCCGATATTTCCAAACTTTCTATGATGTCCGCCTAGAACTCTTATACACATTATTTCTTTTGCTCCTGTATTGTCAGCAACTTTTAATACTGATTGTTGTTGTATCATGAATTAGTCCTCCCTTCATAATTAAATATTTGACTATTTAACTTTTCCTACGATTCTCACTAATCTATATCTTTTATCTTTGCTTAGTGGTCGTGTTTCCATTATTTCAACTGTATCACCGATGTCACATTCATTGTTTTCATCATGTGCTTTTACTCTAAGTGTTTTGTTTAATATTTTACCGTAAAGTGGATCTCTAACTTTTGTGTCAATTCTAACTACAATAGTTTTATCCATTTTGTTACTAGCTACTTTACCAACTTTTAATTTACGAGCATTTCTTTCCACTTGTTATTCCTCCTTTTAACTACTTGCTAGCATTAATACTAATCGTATGTTTCATAGTATTAGCCCTAGCTATATTTCTTCTTATTTCAGTTAGTTTTTTAGGGTTATCAAGTCCGTTCATTGCGTGTTGAAATCTTGCTTTAAATAGTTCTTTTTTTAGTTCTTTGATTTCGATTTGTAAATCTGATTCATTCATTTTTACGTAATCTTTTAATTTACTAGACTTCATTTTGAATTCCCCCCTCTATTGTTTCTTCTACTTTTACTTCTCTTTTAATGATTTTACATTTAACAGGTAATTTATGCATAGCCTTAGTTAATGCTTCTTTAGCTGTTGCTTCATCAACACCAGCAATTTCAAATATAACTCTATCAGGTTTTACAACTGCTACGAAATACTCAGGGTTTCCTTTTCCAGATCCCATACGTGTTTCAGCAGGTTTCTTTGTAATAGGCTTATCAGGGAATATTTTTATCCAAGTTTTACCAACTTTTTTAGTATATCTTGCTAACACTATTCTTGCTGATTCTATTTGATTTGCAGTAACCCATGCAGCTTCCATAGATTGAAGTCCGTATTCACCATCAGAAACTTTGTTTCCTCTTTGTGCTCTACCCTTCATATTACCTTTTTGTACTTTTCTATACTTTGTTCTTTTTGGTGACAACATTGTTAGTTACCTCCCTTTACAGTTTTCTTTATAGGTAATACTTCACCTTTGTATATCCAAACTTTAACTCCGATAATACCAAATGTAGTTTTTGCTTCTGCAAATCCATAATCGATATCAGCTCTTAATGTTTGAAGAGGTATAGTACCTTCACTATAATGTTCTGTTCTAGCAATTTCAGCTCCGCCTAAACGTCCTGATACTGCTGTTTTAATTCCTAATGCTCCCATTTTCATTGTTTTTTGCATTGATTGTTTCATAGCTTTTCTGAAAGATATTCTTCTTTCTAATTGAGCAGCTATGTTTTCGGCTACTAAAGTTGCAGATAAATCTACATCTTTAACTTCAACAATGTTTAAGTCAATTTGTTTATTAACTAATTTTGCAAGGTTTTTCTTTAATTCTTCAATTGCTGCCCCACCTTTTCCAATTATCATTCCAGGTTTTGCAGTGAAAATATTAACTTTAACTTTCTCGCCTTTTCTTTCAATAGTTAATTTGTCTATTCCAGAAGCTTTAAGTAAGTTTTTTAAATATTTACGAATTTTATAATCTTCTATTAGTTTATCAGAAAATTCTTTTTTATCTGCATACCAAGTTGAAGACCAATCTTTTATGATTCCTACTCTAAGTCCATGTGGATTAACTTTTTGTCCCATTTCTAAACTTACCTCCTTATTATATCTCTTTTACTATTATTGTTATATGACTTGTTCTTTTTCTTATCTTATACGCGCTACCTTTTGCTCTAGGCATTATTCTTTTCATTGTAGGCCCTTGGTTTGCGAATACTTCGCTAACCATTAATTTACTGCCGTCCATTTCATGATTGTTAGTAGCATTTGCGATAGCTGATTTAAGAAGTTTTTCTACAAGAGGTGCAGCTGCTTTATTTGTAAATTTTAACATTGCTAAAGCTTCTTCAACTTTTTTTCCTCTAATAGTATCAATAACAATTTTAACTTTTCTCGCACTTATTCTTGCGTTACTTAAGTATGCTTTTGCTTCTTTTTCCATTTGATGGTGTCCTCCTTTTTATGATATCTATTTCTTTATTGAACTTTTTTTATCTCCAGAATGACCTTTGAATAGTCTTGTTGGAGCAAATTCTCCTAATTTATGACCAATCATTTCTTCTTGAACATACACAGGCACGTGTTTTCTACCATCATGAACTGCAATTGTATGTCCTATCATTTGAGGATATATAGTTGAACTTCTAGACCATGTTTTAAGTGCTACTTTTTTGTCTTCTACGTTTAATTTCTCAATTCTAGCAAGTAATTTAGCATCAACAAAAGGTCCTTTTTTAAGTGATCTTGACATTTAAACCCCTCCATTTATCGTCTATTTTTTATTTCTTCTTTTCACTATGAACTTATCAGTTCTATGTTTCTTAGCTCTTGTTTTGTATCCAAGTGCTGGTTTACCCCAAGGTGTACGTGGACCTGAATGTCCGATTGGTGCTTTACCTTCACCACCACCATGTGGATGGTCGCAAGGATTCATAACGCTTCCTCTAACTGTAGGTCTTATTCCCATGTGTCTGCTTCTTCCAGCTTTACCTATTTTTACGTTTTCGCTGTCTACGTTTCCAACTGTTCCTATTACAGCTTTGCAATTTACAGATATAAGTCTAACTTCACCAGATGGCATTCTAACATGTGCGTATTTTCCTTCTTTTGCCATAAGTTGTGCTGAGTTTCCTGCGCTTCTAACTAATTGAGCCCCTTTACCTATATGTAATTCTATATTATGAATTACTGTACCTACAGGTATTGAACTTATAGGAAGGCAGTTACCTGGCTTAATATCTGCTGTTGCTGATGATATAACTTTATCACCATCTGTTAATCCTAATGGAGCTATTATATAAGTTCTTTCTCCATCTTCATATTCTAATAAAGCAATATTTGCAGTTCTGTTAGGATCATATTCGATTCCTATAACAGTAGCATATACATCTACTTTATTTCTCTTAAAATCAATCATTCTATATTTTCTTCTGCAACCGCCACCATGATGTCTAACTGTTATTTTACCAGTATTGTTTCTACCTGAATGTTTTTTCAAAGGTGATAACAATTTCTTTTCTGGTGTTGATTTAGTAATTTCTTCATAAGTTAAAACAGTCATATTTCTTAGTGATGGAGTTACAGGTCTAAATGATTTTATTCCCATTTTCTATCCCTCCTAGTTTTTTCCTAATGCTGAATCAATTTCTTCAATTTCAGTTTTATATTTTCTATTTACTTTAACTTCTTTACCACCTTTTGTAAGGTATTTTTGTACAGCTGGTTTAGTATCAATTTCAACTATAGCTTTTTTCCAAGCTTTAGTTTTTCCTTGGTGTACTCCAACTCTTTTGTTTTTGCCGTCAAATCTTAATGTATTTACTTTTTTAACTTTTACATTAAATATTTCTTCTACAGCTTTCTTTATTTCAACCTTAGTTGCATTAATTGCTACTTCAAAAGTATATTTTCCTAAACTAGCAACAATACCAGATTTTTCTGTTCTTATAGGTTTTACAATTATATCTTCAGCCTGTTTCATTTAAGCGTACACCTCCTCAATTGTCTTTACAGCATCTTGAGTAAAAACTAATTTTTTATATTTCAATAAATCAAATACGTTTATTGTGTTTACTAATGTTACTTTTGTATTTGGAATATTGTTAACTGATGCTTGAACATTAACATTTTTTTCGTTTAACACGAATAATGTTTTACTTACATTTAAATTCTTTAATATTTGAACCATGTTTTTAGTTTTAATTTCATTTAAAACTATTTTATCAATTATAATTAAATTTCCTTCTTGCACTTTAGATGTAAGAACTGATTTTAATGCTAATTGTCTCATTTTTTTAGGTATTGCATATGTATATTTTCTAGGCTTTGGACCGTGAGCTATACCACCTTTAATCCATTGTGGTGCTCTTATACTACCTTGTCTAGCTCTACCTGTTCCTTTTTGTTTCCATGGTTTTCTACCACCACCACGTACTTCCGCACGAGTTTTTGTAGATTGTGTTCCTTGTCTTTGGTTTGCTAAGTAATTTACTAATGCAGTATGAACTACTATATCATTTACTTCTATACCAAAAACGCTTTCATTTAATTCTAAATCTCCGATTTTCTTACCTTCGATATTTAAAACGTCTACTTTAAGCATTTTGTTTCCTCCTCTCTTAAAATATTATCTTACTGTTGTTCTAACTCTAACAATAGCTTTTTTAGATCCAGGTATTGAACCCTTAACTAATAAAACATTTTTGTCAAAATCAATTTTGATTACATCTAGGTTTAATATTGATCTAACAACACTACCCATATGTCCTGGTAATTTCTTACCTTTAAAAACTCTACCTGGAGATGTTGTAGCTCCCATTGAACCTGGTCTTCTGTGATACATAGATCCATGAGTCATAGGTCCTATATGTTGGTTATGTCTTTTAATAACACCTTGGAATCCTTTTCCTTTTGATATTCCTTGAACATCAACTCTGTCTCCAACTTCAAAAACATTAAGATCAAGTGCTTTTCCTATTTCGTATTCTTCTAAGTTTTCTACCTTGATTTCTCTTAAGTGTCTTTGAACAGGCACGTTAGCTTTTGTAAATATTCCTTTTCTAGGTTTAATTACATTTTTTTCTTTTATTTCGCCGAAGCTTACTACAATTGCATTGTATCCGTCCTTAGTAACAGTTTTTTTAGAAACTATTGTACAAGGTTTGATTTCAATTACAGATACTGGAATTGCAGTTCCGTCTTGTGCGAAAATTTGTGTCATTCCTAATTTTTTTCCGTAAATTTCTTTTACCATTTCATTTTCTCCCTTTCATTTAATTTCTGAGTAAACTTAAATTAAACTAAATTTAATTACAAATATCTGATTACAGGGTTTGTCATAGCCTATTTAAAGGATAACTAATAGATATTTAATAAGTTCACTATATTTTAACGTCGATTTCTATGCCTGCTGGCATATCGATAGACATTAAAGCATCAACTGTCGCTTGGTTTGGGTCTAGAACATCAATAACTCTTTTATGAGTTCTCATTTCAAATTGTTCTCTAGAATCTTTATGTTTGTGTGGAGAACGTAATATTGTAACGATTTCTTTTTTAGTTGGTAGTGGAATTGGTCCTACTACTTCTGAACCAGTTTTTCTTGCTACTTCAACTATTTTTAATGCTGATTGCTCTAGTAATACGTGATCATAAGCTTTAAGTCTTATTCTCATTTTCTTAGTTTCGTTTTTTGCCATTTATAACACTCCTTTACTATAGAATATTGTTTGGCAAGTGTTACACTACCCCGAGTGTTTCTTTTCAGTAAATATATTAAACCAAATCCCAACCAATTAATGATCAAAAACTTGGCAAATACATAATTTACTTGCCGCCCGATTTAAAATCAGACATGCTCCATAGAAGTTCCCTATCTCTAAATGGATAGCCACATTCTACTTCAACGCAAAATCATAAGTATATTATAACTTATTTTCGACTAAAAATCAAGTGTTTTTATGAAATTAGTAGCATTTTACATAAAAAACTTATTATTCACGAAATAATACTGACACAAATATAAGCTTAGCTATATACACTCAACATTATTAGACATTTTTTCCTTTTTAATATAAAAAATATCTCTATAAAGTAATATATATTTATACTTTATAGAGACTACTTATTATAATGTTATATTTAAAATATCTTTTAATTTTTATTCTTATATATAATAATAGGTATTATTATATATCATTGCTTACTTCGTTTATTTCTATTTTCTTTGTTTTATGGTAATGAACCACAAATGTACTAAGAAGTACTACAACTAATATTACAAAGAATGCCCATTCTGGAAGATGAAAACCAAAAACTGAAGCCATCATCTTTATTCCTATAAGTACTATCAAAACATAAGCAGTTGATTCAAATTCAGGAATTTTTTCTAATAATTTAATAAATATTTGAGCCACACCTCTCATCATTAATATACCAAAAATTGCACCTAAAAAGAGTACCCATACTTTTTCACTAATTCCGAATGCTGCTGATATACTATCAATACTAAATGCTATATCCATGAGTTCAACTTGTAGCACTGTCATCCAAAATGACTTAGATGCTGGTTTTGCTTCACCTTTTTCTTTATTAGTGAAAAAGAAAAAGTTTATAGACATCCAAATTAAATATAAAGCACCTATAGCCTTAATCCACCAAAATTTGATTAAATAAACACCAAATCCAATTACTAAAAATCTAAAAAAATAAGCTCCCCATATACCTGCAAAAACTGCTAATTTTCGTTCTTTTTCAGTTTTCAAATTACTTACCATTGTTGCTAGGACAAGTGCGTTATCAGAAGATAGTAAACCTTCTAAAAGTATAAGCGAAAGTATAATACCCCAATTTTCAGGTGTAGTGATTATACTTAAAAAAACATCCCACGAAAAGAACTGACTATAACTATTTATTATTTGTTGTAACATATTAAAATCTCCTTTTGTAAACTTAATCTTTATATTATAACATTTTTATAGCAATAAGTAAATAGCACACTATTAATTTAAACTAATTTTTATTTAATTTATAAACCACTTGATATATAATTATATTTATGATAGAATAATGTCATATTATAGAAAGATTTAGGTGCATATTATGAAAAAAATATTTGTTATTGAAGGTACTGACGGAACTGGCAAACAAACTCAAACTGAAAAGATATATAATAAATTGATCAGTAAAGGTATTCCTAGTTTTAAAACTTCATTTCCAAATTACGAGAATCTATCATCAGGTCCTGTAAGAGAATACCTAGCTGGAAATATTTCAAAGAATGCTGATGATATATCTGCTAAGGCTGCTTCTACTTTTTATGCAGTAGATAGATATATCACTTATAAAGAAACTATTGAAAAAGTTTATAACGATGATGAAACTGTTATATTTTTTGATAGATATGTTTCTTCGAACTTATTACACCAAGGTGGTAAAGTTTTAGGACAAACTGGTAGCTACGATAAATTAAGTGAATTTGCTGATTGGAATTATAATTTAGAACATCATGATTTAGGACTTCCTGTTCCTACAGTTATATTCTTTTTATATATACCAGTTGAGTATACTTTAGAACTTATGAAAAATAGAGAAAACAAAATAACACATGAAGCAAAAAAGGATATACACGAAACTGATGTAGCTCATTTAACTAATGCATCTAATTCTGGATACTATCTTGCAAAAAAATTAGGATGGCATATTGTAGAATGTATTAGAGATAGTAAATTAAGAGATATTGAAGATATACATAGTGAAATATATTCTATTGTTAAAACTAATTTGTAATAATTATGTAGTTATAGCACCTCACAAACTAGTACAATTTATGTAAGTTTTCTAAATTATATATATATTAAGTCGATTTTTAATTAAATTCCTATAAATAACTTGATTTTTTAATACTTTTATGTTAAAATATTATAGTAATAATTAAATTTTCACAATTATAAGGAGGTGCTACGAATGCCAAATATAAAATCAGCAATGAAAAGAGTTAAAATTATAGCAACTAAAACTGCTCAAAATAGAGTTACTAAGAAAGCTTACAAAGAAGCTGTTAAAGCTTTTGAGTCAGGTATTAAAGAGAACAAAGATAACGTAAAAGAATTATATGCTACAGCTATTAGCTTAGTAGATAAGGCTTGGTCTAAAGGAGTTCTTGCTAAAAATACTGCAGCGAGAAAAAAAGCTAATTTAACTAAAACATTAACAAAGTAATTTAAAATAAGAAATTCGTCTTTTACTAGATGAATTTTTTTATTGTAAAAAGAGAAAGAAATCATATGATTTCTTTCTCTTTTGTTTATTAATATTCTATTCTACTGAATTATCTTCTTCAAGTGTAACTTCAATATCAACATATTCTTTTTGTCTATATATTTTTAATGTAACTTTATCTCCAACTTTTTTAGTATTCTTTATTTCATTTAGTGTTTCCATTGTTTCAATAGCTTTACCATCTATTGAAGTTATAATATCTCCATTTTTAATTCCTGCTTTTTGTGCTGGTGTATTTGGTGATACTTTTTGTACATAAACTCCTGCAACTAAACTATTTTTTTCAGCAAGTTTAGAATCTAAATTAAATCCTGCTAATCCTATGTATGGTCTTGATATTTTTTTATTAGTAAGTAATTCTTCTATTATAGGTTTTACATCATCTATAGGAAGTGCAAATCCTAAACCTTCAACTCCAGTTTCTTGAACCTTAATACTATTTATGCCAATTACTTGACCTTTACTATTTACTAAAGCTCCTCCACTGTTTCCAGAATTTATTGCAGCGTCTGTTTGTATTAAATTAAATGTTCTTCCATCAGTTGTTACTTTTCTATTTACTGCTGATATATATCCTACTGTTACGCTACCTGCAAATTCCTGACCTAATGGATTTCCAATTGCTACTGCTAGTTCACCAACTTTTGTATCAGTTGATTTACCAAGTTCTGCTGCTGGAAGTCCAGTTTTATCTACCTTAAGTAATGCTAAATCAGAAACTTTATCAGAACCTACAATTGTAGCTGATATACTTTCTTTTTCATTAGGCAGTGTAACACTTATTGTAGCAGTTGAATTATTTAATGCTGACGCTATTACATGATAATTTGTTATTATATATCCATCCGCTGTATAAATAATTCCTGAACCCTCAGATCCAGCATCATCTAATGTACCGTACATTGTTTGAGTAACATATTTCACTGTAACTCCAACAATAGAAGGACTACATTTTTCAGCTATTGCTACAACCGGATTATCTACTTGTTGTATATCATATTTTACATTTGAAGATGATTGTGTATTATTTAAACTTCCATTTGACTTATTATCCATAATTACATATGTAAATGCACTAGATGATATACTTGTTATAAGTGCAACAGCTATAATAGATACTAAAACATTGTCCGACTTTTTTTCTTTCATAAAAACTTTGTCATTCATTTTTATATAACTCCTTCCGCTTTAATGTAGTTTTAACCACTTGCATAATATATTATACAATAAATAGGTAAAAAATCAATATCTTTTTATTAAAAAGACTTTAAACCCTTTATTTTTCATTTAATCTTCACAATTAGAATTCTTTCCTGCTACATACCCTGTAGAAAAAGCTATTTGCAAGTTAAACCCACCTGTATAACCATCTATATCTATAACTTCGCCTGCAAAATATAGTCCACTAATTAATTTAGATTCCATAGTTTTAGGATTAATTTCTTTAGTAGAAACTCCACCACAAGTAACTATTCCAACTTCAACACCCATTAGATCATCTATACTTACCTTTAAATTCTTAATTAAATTACATAAATTTAATCTTTCATCTCTTGTAATTTGATGTACTTTTTTGTTTTCATCTATTTTACTTTCTTTAATCATATATGGTATTAATTTTTGAGGAAATAAATCAGATAAACAATTTTTAAATTCTTTATTTGTATACTTTTCAAAATCACGTTGCAACCTTTTATCTAGCACTTCTATGCTAAGGGCTGGTTTTAAATCTATACTTATGTATATTTTTTTATCTTTGATCTTTGTTTCCAAATCTTTAACTCTATTTATTTTACTACTAGAACTAAGTATTATAGGACCTGTTAATCCAAAATGTGCAAATAACATTTCTCCAAAGTCTGTATAAATAACTTTATTTGTATCTACAACTTTTATTTCTACATTTTTTAGAGTTAATCCTTGTAATAGTTTACATATATCATCATCACTTTTTATTGGAACTAAACCAGGTTTAATGTCTATAATTTTATGACCAACATCTTTTGCTAAAGTGTATCCATCACCAGTACTACCAGTTTTAGGATAACTTTTCCCACCTGTTGCAATAATACATTTGTCACATGATATTTCTTTACGATTTTCAAGCATTACCGCTTTAACTTTATTTTCATATACTACTATCTTTTTAACAGCAGAATTATATTCAATTTTAACTTTATATTTTCTAAGTTCTCTTTTAAGTGAAGATACAGCTTCATCTGCATTATCACTTTCTAAAAAGAATCTATTCCCTCTTTCAAGTTTAGTTTTTACACCTAAATCATTAAAAAAATTAACAGTATCTTTGTTTGAAAAAGTATTGAATGGACTGTACATAAATTTATTGTTTACTGTTATATTTTTACTAAAGTATTCAAAATCACCATCGAATGTTAAATTACATCTACCTTTTCCAGTTATTTTAAGTTTATTTCCAGCATCACTTGTTTTTTCTAATATTGTTACATTATTTCCTTCTTTAGCAGATACTATAGCTGATATCATACCAGCCGCTCCTGCACCTATTACTACTACATTCATAATTTATTCCTCACTTAACATATTTTCTATTGCTATTAAAATAGCAAGTTTTGCTGATTCATATGTAATTCCACCTTGTATATATGCAACATATGGCTCACGTATTGGAGAATCAGCTGACAGTTCAATAGATGCTCCTTCTATAAAAGTACCTGCTGCCATTATAACTTGGTCTGTGTAACCAGGCATATTCCATGGTTGTGGAGTTACATGACTATCTACTGGGCTTGCTTTTTGTATACCTTGTATAAATTTAATCAATTCTTCTTTTTTATCAAATTTAACAGTTTGAATTATATCTGTTCTTTTCTCTAAATAATTTGGATATGCAGAAAATCCTAACTTTTCAAGTATACAAGCAGTGAATGTCATCGATTTTAAAGCATTACATACTACAGATGGTGCTATGAATAATCCTTGTAATATATTTCTGTTTTGGTACATCGTAGCACCGCATTCTTTGCCTATTCCAGGGCACGTTAACCTTTGAGCACATAATTCTACGTATTTTGATTTTCCAACTATATATGCACCTGTTTCGCACAATCCTCCACCAATATTTTTTATTAAACTACCACAACATAAATCAGCACCAACATTTGTAGGTTCTAATTCTTCAACAAGTTCTCCATAACAGTTATCTACCATTACAATGATATTATTATCTATTGATTTTATCTTTTGAACAATAGATTCTATCTGAAATATTCTCATTGATTTTCTAACTGCATAACCTTTAGATCTTTGAATAGCAATCATTTTAACTGTATTACTTTTAATGTATTCTATTATTTTATCTTCATCAAATTCATTTGCATCTTTTAAATCAATAGAGTTATATTTAACTCCATTACTCATAAGTGACATACTATTTTCTGTAATACCTATTGTTTCAGCTAATGTATCATATGGTTTACCTGTTATATATAACAATTCATCTCCAGATTTTAGACATGCAAACAAAGCTGTAGATATTGCATGAGTACCATTTACAAATTGAACTCTAACTAATGCATCCTCAACTCCAAAAATATCTGAATAGATTTTTTCTATAACTTCTCTACCAGGATCTCCGTATCCATAACCAGTACTACTTCCCAAATGCATAGTAGCAACTTTATTATCTTGAAAAGATTTTAATATTTTAGCTTGATTAACATAGCTAGTATATTCAAATTCTTTAAAAATTACTTTTAATTCATTTTCACATTCTTCAGATATGTTACTTATTCTATCTGAAATATTAAATAATTTATTTACGTTCATTTTATCACCAAATATATTATATCATGTTTTACATAAAAAAGATAGATACATACTATGAAAAGTATGTATCTATCTTTTATTATTACAAATTATTCTTTTTCTTCTTCATCTTCTTCGTCTTCGAATTGAGCAATATATGTATTGAAAACTTCATCGGCTATAGCTTCATCAGTTACAGTGTCATAAATTTCTTCGCCATTCTCTTCTTTTATTTCTAATATAACTGCTTCAGCTTCATCTTCTTCTTTACCAACTTCAGTTACTACTAGATATTGTTTTTCGTTTTCTAAAACGATTACATCCAAAATTTCAAATTTAGATTCTTTACCATCTTCATCAACTAAAGTAATTGTAGGTTCAAATTCTTCTTCATTTTCTTCAGCTTCACTATGACATCCACTACAAGCACTACATCCTGATCCACAACTAACATTCATTTCTTCTTCTTCGTTTTCTTTCATTTTAAAATTACCTCCTTATTTTTCATACTTATATTATACACTATTTTTCTGAAGTTTCAATACTTTTAATTAAAAAAGGCTTTTTTTGCTAATTTAATATGTAAATTTTGTATTTTATCATTAAAAAAATAAGATAAAAATATATTTCATCTTATTTTTAGATTTCTATAAATTTAAGTAATTATATTTTGCATTTATAGTGTTCTACGAAAAATGTTTGTTGAGAAATTTTATATCATCTGTTATGTCAAGACCGATTTCAAATTTTCTTAAACAGTTTGTTAATGTGTTGTTTCCAATTGTATCCTCTGGAAA
>Ga0209123_1000745_pt1 | contig 37943 bp, 27 predicted proteins | sample BarGraIncu00431A_FD_184500 | JGI IMG/M metagenome (GOLD analysis project Ga0209123, IMG submission 184500) | Arctic peat soil microbial communities from Barrow, Alaska, USA - Barrow Graham LP Incubations 004-31A (SPAdes) (version 2) | ecosystem: Environmental > Terrestrial > Soil > Wetlands >... | reverse complement strand
CTTCGCAGACTTGCCGCAAGATCCCACTCGGCTGTGAGGTAGAAACTCAAGAATAATCACAACCGTGTCGGTCGGACTGATAACTGGCTTCACGGCAGCTTCAATGCCCAGTCCGACAGACTCCTAGATAGATTCAATCGGAAGGCGAAAATATACCCGGGCTGTCAGCCAAAACGGATGGGATTAGGGACGGGTAAGAATAATAGGAACGCCGCTGGAAAGTCAAGACACAATTAAGTCCAGTGGCAGGGTGCGAAATACACTCCGGGCTGTATGCCTGGTCTAATCCCCCAATGGTTGCCGGAGGCTACCTGGCGAGTTAGCATATGCCTGGACAAAGACCAAGAAGCGCAGGAGGGATCATGAGCACAGTCGTAGGACGTCTCGTTAGACAGCAAAAAACGTCATGACAATATCAGCCAAATAGGCAATTGTTACCGATATGGAGGGAACCATGACAACTCGATCAATGACAACCCGGCCTACTCGCACGAGCAAGCTTGATTTACGCTTGTCTCCGGAAGCAAAGCAGACTTTGAACGCCGCCGCACAGGCGGCGCGACATTCCGTTAGCCAATTCGTGCTGAATAGCGCGCTAGAGCGTGCCGCTGAAACCCTCGCTGGGCGGCACCGCTTTGAACTGGGTGCCGAGCAATGGGAGGACTTCATGGCCGCGCTCGATGCCCCGCCGCGTAGTGTGCCCCAGCTTCAACGGCTGTTCCGGGAAACGAGCCCTTTTGATCCACCCGTGGCCGCATGACGAGCGGCATTAGACTCGAGAAGTTGCGCCGTGACCATCCCATTGACGGGTTTACCTGTGGGAGGGAGGAGCTTGACCGCTTTCTCGAGCGCTTTGCCCTGGGAAATCAGCAAGCCAATGCCGCACCAACCTATATTGCCCCCATGAGACTGAGGTTATCGGCTACTACAGCTTAGTCGTTGGGGAAGTTACCTTAAGCGACGCACCAGCGCGGTTGACCAAGGGACTGGCGCGTCACCCCGTACCTATCATGTTGCTTGCGCGGCTTGCTGTCAGCACCGCATGGCAGGGCCGCCGCATCGGTGCCTACCTGTTGCGTGATGCCATGCTCCGCACCCTGCAAGCCGCCGATATAGGTGGCATTCGCGCTTTTGCCGTGCATGCCAAAGACGAACCCGCCAAACGGTTCCATGAACACTTCGGCTTTGAGCCTTCGCCGACTGATCCGCTGCACCTCTTCCGCTTGACGAAGGATTTACTCCGCTCATTGGAAGGGTGATATCCATCGTTGAAACCTCCTAGCCGACCTCGTTTTGTCGAAAATCGCTTCGATCTTCCCGGCGAGCTTGCATAAATGCATGCCTGACCGCACCAAGGGACCCTCCCCGCAAATGGGAAGTCTCGTCTTTTTGCCGGCGGTCTAAACCTTCTCGGCGGCAACCAAGCCGCGGTTACGACGTTTCGTCCGAGTGAAAAGCTGGCTTCCCCTCCCCTGTCGTCTGGGGGACCTCCCCGGAAGGGGTCGGGTGACCGGAAGGCTTATAGCCCTGAATGAAATACAAAGGTCTTTGTTTTGTTTCACTGAATATCCTCCCCAGGTACTCGCCGAGCACCCCGATGGAAAAGAGCTGGATACCGCCCAGAAGGAGAATGGTTACCATGATGGTGGGGTAGCCACGGACCGGGTCGCCCCAGATCAGAGTCTTGGCGGCGATCCAGGCACCATACGAGAAGGAGAAGAAAGCCGTCAGCAACCCTATGTAGGTGGCAATCTTAAGGGGTTCGATGGAGAATGAGGTAATGCCCTCCAGTGCGAAGTTCCATAACTTCCAGTAATTGAACTTGGTAGCGCCTGCTGCGCGCGGCTCGCGGCGATACTCGACAGCAATGGAGGGGAAACCGATCCAGGCAAATAAGCCCTTCATAAACCTGTGCTGCTCCCGGAGCTGGGCAAGAGCTGCCACGGCACGCCGGCTCATGAGCCGGAAGTCGCCCGCGTCGGTAGGGATGTCAATGCGGCTCATTTTGTGGATGACGCGATAAAACCCGGCGGCAGTGGCCTTTTTCAACCAGGTCTCCCCGTCGCGGTGGGTCCGCTTGGCATACACCACATCGTAACCCTGGCACCATTCACGAACAAAATCGGCGATCAGTTCGGGAGGATCTTGCAGGTCCACATCTATGATCACGACGGCAGCGCCGCCGGCGTAATCGAGCCCGGCAGTCATGGCTATTTCCTTGCCGAAATTGCGCGACAAGCTGACATTGCCAAAGCGCGCGTCTGCACTGCAGATTGAATCAATGATTTTTTGGCTATTATCATAACTGCCATCATTTACAAAGAGTATCTCCCAATAATAGTCGGACAGCGTATCCATGACTGCCAGAATCCTACTATGGAATACGTTAATAACGGCTTCCTCGTTATACACTGGTACAACCACCGATATCAAAGCTTTGGCTTCCATAGTATCCTCGCTGACCGTCAATGAATCTTTCTCTGTCCTGTTTTCTCGTCAGTCACGCACGGTTAAGCGTGCAGACATTTAGGGCAGGAGTGACAGTGCGAGATAGTATCCCAGGTGAGAAATTGAGTCAATGGTCACCTGCTCTTGATTTCCGTCAACCGGCGCCTCTTGCGAAACCCTAAACCATTGCTTCCAGGCCCTTCCGATCGAGGATATTCAGCAGTTTTTGAGAAGGGCGGCCAGGGTGCTTCTCGCCGACCTCCCATTTTTGAATGGTAGATAAGCTCGTATTGAGCACGCAGGCCATGACCGCCTGGCTAATCCGGTACCTCTCCCGCAGAGATTTGATCTGATCGGGAGAATAGTCGGGCACCGGAGGAATGCACAGGGCTTGGTAATTTTCCATGGAGCGCTTATCGATAAATCCGAGGCGGTGTAGATCGGTTGCGGTTTCGTGCACTGCCTCGAGTATCCTACTTTGCTTTTTCATCTAGTACCTCCACAAAGGCCCCATCCTTTATTGCCGCATTGATTTGCTGTTTCTGCAAAGAGAGCAAATCATCAGCTAGAGACTGAAGAGCCGTGAGTTCTGTCTTTGAAATATTCGCCCGGGTATTTTTCTCGAAGCCGAGCACGAAAAACCACCGGTCATTGCGGTTCGTTACGAGTAAAGTCCGCACGCTTCCGCTTTTGCCTCTCCCTGGTGAGGCAACCCGTTTCTTAAATACACCACCGCCAAGGTCGGCATCCACAAGCCCTTTAAGCATTTCTCGGACAGCCTGGCAGAGCAGCTCATCGGATAATGCCGCCTTTCGCGCCCAGCGGTCGAATTTTTTGGTCTTGATGATCATGCAGCGATTATACCACCTAGTGGTATGGCCATCAACCGAAATAACAAGTCGGAGGGTCAGAAGTCGGAGGGTCAAAAGTCGGAGGGTCAGCCATGCAATCGTGCAATTAGCACAAAAGTCGGAGGGTCAGGCATGAAAAGTCGGAGGGTCAGGCATGCAATCGTGCAATTAGCTCAACAGTCGGAGGGTCACAGTCGGAGGGTCAGGCATGCAATCGTGCAATTAGCTCAAGTATTTTATCTCGCTGATACATCACCTGGCTTTCCCTCCGCGCACGTTCCTCAATCCGTTTAGCCGCTGAGCTTAAGGAAGAAGGGGCACGGTCGGTCACTTCGGCGAGTTGAGCGATTTTGCAGCCATTCGACTCAAACGCAATCCATGTGAACATGCCTCTGGCTTCTGACGCCAATCGGCACCTGCTTGAAATTTCATTAAGGGGAAGGCCCATACACTGAGCATACTGCTCTTAGGAGTACGTCCACTGTTACGGCAGTGACTTTGCGCTGCTTAGCCCTTGCCACAACCGATTCAAGAAATGCCTCATCACCTAAAACTCGACTGTCATTGCCAAACGTACCATGGAACTCTGACCGGTGGCCTTCACCAAGGCCATCCATGACAAACTGCTCAAATCTTTTTCGCGCCTGGCCGGCATTAGGTCCAAAGACAGCAAGCGTCGTATCAGTGGTAAGCCATGAGAGGTCTTCTATACCACAATATACGCGATGACTACTCCAGCGATATTCAGTTGGATTGTCGACTATTCGACAGCGGTTGGGGTTTAGGTGGATATACCTGATCAGTGCCAGTTGGTATGCGTCAGTCTGAACCGTCAGCGCCTTGTAGCGTCCCTGGAAAAGATGGCCAGACCGATTCTGGCACCGGTTCACCCACATGGCATAGCGGAAGCAAAGATTCTGTATTCCACGAGCCAACGGGATATCGCCAACCTGAATGGCCATATGGACATGATTCAGCATAAGGCAAAAGGCGTGAACACGATAACCATACCGTTCTATTACTTCCTGTAGTAGAAGTAAAAAACGGCACCTGTCGTTATCATCAAAGAAAATGTCCTGGCGGGCATTCCCGCGGAGTATCACGTGGTAAAGTGCCCCCGGAAAATGTATTCGAGTTTTTCTGGCCATGCGGCAATTTTACCGCCTAATTGCACGATTGCATGCCTGACCCCGCACTACCTAATTGCACGATTGCATGCCTGACCCCGCACTACCTACACACTCCGCACACTACTCGTCTCAGTTTGCAATCGCCATCAGTCTCCCCCCGGTCGGGTCGCTTGCTGCAGGTAAGAGCAGAACTGCTTGCTGATGACCTCTGCGGTGCTCTCCCAGGTGTAATGTTTCACCACAAGGTTGCGAGCGTTGCGGGTGAGCCTATCCATCAGCTGCGGACTTTGCATCAGGCTAAGCGCCGCCGCGGCGAAACCCTCCGGGGCGTCGGCGATCAACAGTTCCCGACCGTTCTCCACAGCGATCCCCTCACACCCCTTGGAAGTCGTCACCACCGGGAGACCCGCCGCCATCGCCTCCAGCACCTTGATGCGCGTCCCGGCCCCCTGCCGCAGCGGCACCGCGAGCAGGTCCGCAGCATAGAACCAGGGGAGCACCTCGGGGACGCTCTCGTGGCACTCCACCCCCGGCTGGAGAGCGTCATTTCCCAGCCTCCCCAGTTCCCTTCCCACCAGCATGAGGATGGCTTCCGGTTCTTCCCGACGAATGAGCGGAAAGACCTCGTTTAAAAAGTACCTGGCTGCGTCGAGATTGGGGCTGTAGTCCATGCCGCCGAGAAATAGGATCCTTTTCCCGGTTCGCTCCCCGGGACGAAAGGCGAATCGTTCCGGATCCACGCCGTTTGCTGCAGTGACGACTTTGGCCCCATCCCCGACAGAGGAGGCGATTTCGTCCCGTTCCCGGTCGGAAACCGCGAAACAAAGCGCGCTTTGCCGCCAGGCCCGTTCCTCGACGGCCTTAAGCCTTTTCTCCTCCAGACGGTACATCTGGCGCCAGAGCAGACTGGTAACGGAGCTACCAATCTGCTGAACATTTTTGTATTCAATGTTGTGTGCGTCGAGGGCTACCGGCGTCCCCGGGAACAGGTCTGCGTACTGCCACATCATGGTGAATTCGATCTGAACCAGATCGAAGGCGCGGGTTTGCTGCAGACGCTTCAATTCACGGCGCATGGCGGAGGAACGGTAGCGGATCACATTGTACGGCTCTAAACCCGTGAAAAAGGCATAGCGGTCCGGCCAGAGCCGTGCCGGGCGCTCCACCAGGATCACCGAGGAACAGATCTCACTCAGCGGCCCGGGGTCGGACGCGTCGCGATCGTCCACAATGGCTGCCAGGGTGACGCTATGCGAGCGGGAGAGGCACTTGATCAAGTTGAAGATGCGGATCTTCCCCCCCTGGTCAAGAGGGTAAGGAAGAAAAGGAGAGATTATCAGAATGTTCATGCCGTTCCCTACGCCTCCAGCAATAGAGCCAAGGTTTCCCGTGCGCAGCTATCCCAGGTAAACAGTTTTGCCCTGGCAAGCCCTCTCTCGATGCAACTATTTCTGAGATCAGAATCTTCCATAAGCCGTTCCATTGCGCCGGCAATTTCGTCTATGGCATCGGGATCGACAAGCAGAGCTGCGGCGCCTGCAATTTCAGAGAGGGACGAGGTCTTCGAGGTAACCACCGGAGTACCGCACGCCATTGCTTCCAGTACGGGGAGTCCAAACCCTTCATACAAACTCGGGAATACGAAGACATCGGCAAGATTATACAGAAGCGGCAGGTCTTCATCACTCACATAGCCCGGGAAATGGACCTTGCCTTGGAGCCCTAGCGCGCCGATACGATCCTTGAGTCCCTCGCTTTTCCAGCTGTCGGCGCCGGCGATAACCAGGTCGTGTGAGACCAGGCCTTTTGCCCTGATTTTCGCGTAGGCTTCCACCAGACCGTTGATATTTTTGCGCGGTTGGATAGCACCCACGTAGAGGAAGAACCGCGGTGGAAGGCTGTATTTTTCACGGACTTTAGACCGTAGCGCCAGATCGGGAATCTGCTGGAAAGAGGTGTCTACGCCGTTATACACGACTCGTATCTTGTCCGGATTTATGCCGAGGAAGCGGATGATATCGCTGCGGGTGGTTTCGGAAACTGCGATTATTTTGTGAGCCTTGCGCGCGGCTTCGGGCAGTTCGATTTTCAGGTAGGAATAGGTTTCCGCATCTTTGATGGTATCCGGGAAATATTCGTGGGCCATGTCGTGAATGGTAATGACTGTTTTAAGATGATCCCTGAAGACACCGCGGAAATTGGTTCCAAAAAATATGTCGGTTTCCTCTATCTGCGTCGCCTCACCACGCAGTTTGCTCCAGACAAGTAACAAAAGACGGGATAGTGTGACAAAGGGGAAAGGGATCTTGAAGAGGTCCAAGAACAGGTCTGCGCGGGAAAGGTTCTTGCTCATCGGGAACATGTTGTAAAAGCCCATGCCGGCAAATACGTCACACAGGTAATAGTCATGCTCAGGGGCGAGATCAACGAAACGTTTGGCCAGATTATAGGTGTAGTGCCCTATTCCGGTTTTTTGCAGCATGGCTGGACGGGCATCGATGACTATTTTCATGGTTGCTTAAAAAGATAGAGGAATCGTGCGATTCCTCTATCTAGGTAACCTCTTAAAAAAGCTTGTTTGAACTGACCCGATTAATTCACGGCCACATTTACTTTGGCGGTTGGTGACCCCTTGGGGCCAAACCAGGACACTAATTCCTGCATCATGTCGAGTTCCAGGATATAATCGCCCGGCTTTTCCGGCGCTACAACTTTTGCTTTTAAAGTCAAATCCTTGCCCTGCGCCAGGTCACTCGGCAAATCCGTTCTAAGGCCTTCGTTAATTACAGCTTTGCCGTTTTTGTCGAGCCAATGGTAAGCAAGACGAGTCTGATATTTGCTATCGGACTGACCTTTTGCAGGCCACAGTGCATTACTGGTATTTTTAACCTTCACCTCGAGTGTGACTTCCGCCTTGGCCTTGATCGTGGGCGGTGGGTTGCTGACTGAGATTTCAGCCTTGAACCCATCGTCGGGCAAGGCAGCATTGGCAGCCGTCATTGGCCCTTGTGCCACCTGGGGTGCCGACTGTTCTACTTTAGGTTCTTCCTTCTTGCAACCGGTACTGGCAATTGCCAAATTCAAAATTATAGCCATATACGCTAATACGCGGAAAACTCGTATGGTTTCCATCTCGACTCCTCTTTATCAATAATATAGCCCGGCGTTATAACACATGAGCCACACCTTAGGCAAGGCTCAAAAAGAATCAACAATCGCGAGGAGCTCAGCAGTAAATAAATCGCAAGATTGCTGAACCGGAAGTGGCAATTTAGAGCATAAAGGAACGCTACCTGTTATCCGCCACAGTCATTGATAACACCGACGGCTTGAGCATGGAGTTCACCGACTGGCGCTTCAATTTGCGCTGTTCCTATACGGAGCCGGTTATGCGGCTCAATCTTGAGACTCGTGGGAACGAGGAGGTAATGCGGGAAAAATGGCCGGTCTTGCTCATCAACGGCATCCCACTCGCATCCGTTACCAGGTCCACGGTGTTCCAAGGCCGATCAATTTCCGGTGCCTCATGGACAAAAGCGGACAGCCATCACTTCCTGCTTTTTGCAGTTGCTTGCATCTCGTCCTCGACCATCATTTTGACTACATCGTGCATATTGTAGCGTGCTTTCCAGCCAAGTTTTTTAAGTGCCTTCGAGGGATCTCCCTTTCCTACCAGGATTTCGGTAGGCCGTAAAAGGGACGCATCGGTGACGACGTGCCCTTGCCAATCCAACCCGACATTAGCAAAAGCTGCTATTACGAAATCTTCCAGTTTGTGGGTTTCACCCGTTGCGATAACATAATCGTCGGGCTCGTCCTGTTGCATCATCAGCCACATGGCTTCGACATATTCCGGTGCCCAGCCCCAGTCCCTAGAGATGGAGACGTTGCCCAGATGAAGTTTTTCCTTGCTACCTGAAGCAATCCGGCAGACAGCGGCAACTATTTTTTTGGTGACAAAGCGCTCGGGGCGCAAAGGAGATTCGTGGTTGAACAGGATACCTGAGCAGGCGAACAGGTCATAGGCTTCACGATAATTCGCGAGTTCCCAGAATGCGGTTGCCTTGGCCACAGCATAGGGGCTTCTAGGACGAAAGGGAGTCATCTCGTCGGCAGCATTTCCTCCCAGGTCGCCAAAGCTCTCACTGGAACCGGCGTTGTACAGTTTGACGGGCCGGTTCATGAATCGAATCGCTTCCAGGAGATTCAACGTGCCAACACTTATGCTTTCTAGCGTTTCTACAGGTTGCTGAAAGGACAAGCCGACAGAACTCTGCCCTGCCAGGTTATACAGTTCGTCAGGCTTTATTTTGGTGAGAATTTGCAGAACACTGCGAAAGTCGTTCAAAGCCATCGATTCTAGCTTGACTTTGTCCCTGATTTCCAGTCGTACTAAGTTTGAGAAGGATGACATCTGTGCGTCACGGGCGGTGCCATATACCTCGTATCCCTTGCTCAACAAAAGTTGGGCAAGGTAAGCCCCATCCTGACCGGAAATTCCGCTGATCAATGCCTTTTTTCTGTTCATCGGTCATCTCCATTAGCCGTTTGCCCGCTTCTCACGTTCAGAAAGAACCAGATCAGCATCAGTCATCATGTTGACCAGGGTGTCGAAATCAACCTTTGGTGACCAGTGGAGGTTTTTCTTTGCTTTAGCAGGGTCGCCCAGGAGGAGGTCAACCTCTGCCGGGCGGAAGTATCGCGGGTCGATTGCCAGCACTGTCTTTCCGGTTTTCGCATCTACGCCTTTCTCGTGTTCCCCTTCCCCCTGCCACACAATCGACATGTCGAGCCGGGCAAATACCTTCTCGGCAAGCTCCCGCACTGAATGGGTCTCCCCGGTGGCGACGACATAGTCTTCCGGCTCGTCTTGTTGCAGCATGAGCCACATCGCTTCCACGTAATCGCCGGCAAAACCCCAGTCACGCTTGGCGTCGAGATTGCCGAGGTAGAGGGTGTCCTGCAGACCTAGTTTGATGCGGGCTGCGGCCCTGGTTATCTTGCGCGTGACGAAGGTCTCGCCACGGCGCGGCGACTCGTGGTTGAAAAGTATGCCGTTGCAGGCAAACATGCCGTAGCTTTCCCGGTAGTTAACGGTGATAAAGTACGCATATGCCTTGGCGCAGGCATACGGTGAACGGGGATAGAACGGTGTGGTTTCCGTCTGTGGGGTCTCGACCACCTTTCCATACAACTCGGAGGAGGAGGCTTGATAGAACTTGGCCTTCAATCCGGATTCACGCATTGCCTCAAGAATTCGCACCGCTCCGAGCCCGTCCACCTCTCCCGTGTACTCGGGGACATCGAAGGAGACCTTAACATGGCTCTGGGCTCCCAAGTTGTAAATCTCGTCCGGTCGAATGTCGCGCAGGATTTTGTTGAGGGAACTGGCATCGTTCAGGTCGCCGTAGTGCAGGAATAGGCGCACCCCTGACTCATGCGGATCGTGGTAAATCTGGTTGATCCGACCTGTGTTAAACGACGATGACCGTCGGATTATGCCATGAACCTCATACCCTTTCTGCAATAATAGTTCAGCAAGGTATGAGCCGTCCTGGCCGGTGATGCCTGTGATTAATGCTTTTTTCAATTTAAAACCTCCCAGAAATAATGAATCAGACGAGGCAGTGGACCATATTCAACAGTCACTATAAACCCAGCTTAGAAAAGGGTAGTAGATTCGCTAAATGAATCAGAGTTTCACTAACGCCACGGAGAGAAGACCACCCAAGTTCTATGAAGTCAGAAAAAGGCCAAGATAACTTGGCTAAAAGGTCGCATTTTCTTAAGCTCTAACAAGCGGCTCAGCATACTATGGTTAGGCAAATATTATTGTTCATTAGCGTTTATTTTTTGAGTTATCAGACAAAAACTTGTTAACAGTTATTTATGCCTGCCCATCTTAATAGTAGCGCTCAATTATTATCAGCAGAGAGTATTGCATTCATCAATTGATCAGCACTCTCGCTCCAAGTCATCCATGGCATATTATCCGACTTTGGATGGCGCCCTTCTTTGAATAGTAAAAGCCAATAATTTAATTGCTTGGCAAATTCACTAGGATCAAGCCCATGGAAATAGAAGGCATGTTCTCTAGCCACTTCACGGAACACTGGAATGTCACGAGCAATAATAGGAAGTTTATGCTGCGCTGCCTCAATTAATGGAAGACCGAACCCTTCGCCCTCGCTAGCAGCGATCAAACATGTGCAGGCCGCATAGATTTTTTCAAGATACTCATCGCTGACCCCTTTCAGCCAGAACAAGCGATTGCCCCTCTCTGGGTGGTTACTCAATTTATCAACTATTTCAGGAATGGTGCGCCGTTCATTGTCAGGTAAGCCCTTCCAACCTTCATTACCAACGATAACAAGGTTGACATCTAATCCATCTGCCCACAATTTGGAGAACATATCCAAGGTCTGGAGATATCCTTTACGTGGTTCTATTGTTCCAACCAATAAAAAACTCGGATGTAACAATAATTTGGACAATACCTGGTTTGCATCTTCTGGTGTCCCTTTAGTAGGTACAGAATTAGCAACATCTGCACCGAGATGGAACCACTCTATCCTTAAAGGTCTGAGACGTTGGGAGCCGAAATGCCCTATCCATTCTCTGTACTCATCTGACACTGCATTCGAAATGCAGATTACACAATCGGCTATACGGCTTATCAACTCAAGCCAGTCTGAAAAACCAAACTGGTTTTCTGGAAAAGCCATTGGCATTTTAACTGGCAAAAGGTCATAAAGTATAAAATTGATTTTGACACCAATTTCTCTTAGAAAGGTAAAAATCCCGGAACGCCCACCTTCTATAGCGTAAAATCCGGTAAAATCAGCAACCAAAAGAATGTCATTTGAGTGAAATTCGACGATTTCGTCAATAGAATCTTCGTCTGTTATACCGAACAGTTTTAAAGTCCATTTTTTTGCAAAGAAGTACTGCCATTTTTCTCCTTTATTATCCAAAAAAATCGGCTCTATTCGATAGTCTTTAACTGAACTGACTAGTTCGGAGATAAGCGACCTAACGACACGTTGAATTCCTGTTTTCAAGTCATCGCGGCATATTGCGGAGACATCAATGAAAAGTTGCCTAGGTCTAATTCGGTGCGGAAAGTCTTGGGAAATCGACTGAGCAAGTGACTTGAGCCCTTGAGGTGAGTTAAGTGTCGAGATCGCCTTAATAATGGCATGGGTCCCACTTTGTGCGTGAATATGAAAACGCTCGATGGCCTCGGCATACTGTGCAGCACATATTTCAGGAGCATGTTTGGTAAGAATAATTTCACGGGATCGAGCGCCAATTGCAGCACACCGAGCGCTATCTTGCTTTAAGACCTGCAGTGCTTCAACAAGGTGGTGCTTCTCAAACTCATCAGGCAACATCCAGACAGCATCAGCAGGTAGATCGGACATGCTACCGTGGCAATTGACTATTGTAGGCAATCCATGATTCATACAGTCAAGTACAGCAGCCGATGTTTCACCTCGGGAGTGCCTGCGCAATTGTACGGCGGCATCAGCCGTCGTGAGGTAGTCCCGAAAAGTAGCGGTATCCGTCCAACCGGTTATACGTATACGATCACCGATACCGCTCTCACGAATATTCTTTACCAATTGTTCGCTATATTCGCCTTCTGGATTTTCACCGACAAAAACTAAAATACACAGTGGATCTGCGGAAAGATTGGACGCAAGCCACGCCTCTATTAGTTGGTCGTTAAGTTTAATAGGACCTAACACACCGAAGCAACAAACAACAAAATCATCATGGCTGAGCTTTAGCTTATCGCGAACTGAATATTTGTCAGTTGTTTTGGCAGGAACACGCAACAGGGGAATAATTGCCCAGTCAATATCCGCTTGCTCGCCGTACCACTTATTCGCAAGAGACTTAGAAGTTTCCGAGTGGACAATTATTCCCTGCGAGTTTTGCAGAACTGAAAGGTTACAGGGGTATGTAGCTACGAGTGCATTTAAATTTAGTGTTTGATATCGTTGCCTGATCGCCTCATACCCGTGTGAAAAGTAAAGCGCCTCAGCCCAACTAACGGGGGCTATCCCTTTAAAGTCTCTAAACGCTATTAGGTCAGCCAAGAAAAAATCATGCAGCACCACAACTCCAGGAACGAGCGCTAGCAAACTAAACATGTGGCTATGGAAATGAGAATTTCCAAAGTGGTACAATACCCTCTCAAACAGATGAGAATTTGAACGGAACCAATCGACCGAGCGTATAGGACAATTTGCATTTATCCATAAGTCAGAGACTGAATCCTGATCGATAATAACTTCAATTTCATAGTAACGTGCTAACTGTGGGAGCAACTCAGCACTGTAATCGCTGATGCCGCTCCTTTCAGGAGGTAAAGGAGATACATATGCCAACTTCGGTCGCCGACCTTGCAGTATCTTAAGTTGGGAGTCTTCCTGGGAGTTCGACCGCTTTTTTATGGTGATGAAATGATTCAGGAGCGATTTAGCCTCGGAGTCAAATATTTCAGTTGCCGAATCCGATTGGAAGGTTGCTTGACAAATAATGACTTTATCTTCAGCAATGCATTGGTCATGCATGTTTTTTCCTGGTTTGTCGGTAGGAAGCATATGATAATAATTCGCACGTTTTAGGTATTCTAGTTTTCTACTATGATATATCCGTGAAGTGTAGTCTACATCATGATTATTATCAGGCAAATCAAGTACCGCAACGACAGTGACCAGACCTGAGACAAACTTGCCGATACTAGTCACCCCACAGTTAGTATATCCCTCAAACAAACTAGACAGGTAAACAACGTCGGGGAATAAATTAGCAATAAACGATTCCCGAAGCATTTCTGCCGTTTGCTGGCGGAATTCATTACCGGATTCAGACCCGTACACTGGCCCTGGTGCATACCAGACAAGAATATTTTCCTGTGGCAACAGTCCATTGAAGGTCGTCCGAATTGGCTCAATGGTGTCGGGGAACAGTCCATTCAGGACCAGAATGACTTCATGTTCCCACCGATTGGCTATGATCGCCTTAACAAGAGGTATTGTGTATGGCCCAAGGCCGCGGTAGCGGCTTTCGGTTTGGGCTCCTTGCATGTCAATTACAATTTTCATCACTTATCCCCCCTCTCGTGCATTGTAATCGCTCCAACAAGTTCAAAATAAATCTGACGAGCATGGGGAGCAAGATCGTCAAGGGGGACAGAATTGTTGGGTGACATGGGTGACATGGGTGACATGGGTGACATGGGTGACATGGGTGACATGGGTGACATTGGTGACATTGGTGACATTGGTGACATTGGTGACATTGGTGACATTGGTGACATGGGTGATGTTGGCGAACTTGGTGACGTAGGCGCAACAGCTTCCATGAACTTCGACCAAGGTCTAGGGAAATGGCGTTCAAAATATGTCGCGATTCGCATCACGCCCGGAATAAATTTCATAACATCGATGAAAATCCGCAGCAATCTGTTACCTAAAGACCCTCCTGCATAACTTGACCTCTCCACAGGGCGGTTCATTATCAGGGAAGCAATGGCGCGAAGTGGGGCAGTTATCCGCCAGGAGAGGCTATCGTGGAAAAACCGCAGTGATGCTTCCACCCGTTTACGGTGCTGCTCGCTCTCTTGCAACAATATCCATAAGGAATGGCGATGCTCTTCACTTCCGTGTAGCGAGACCTCCAGTTGCAGGCGTTGCTGCTCGCATTCGTGAAATGAAGCTAACAATGAATGCCGATGCTGTTCGTTTTCGAGAAGCGAACCCTCCAACTGCACACGTTGCGTTTCAGTAGAGCGCCAGTCCGCTTCTGATTGTTGACTTTGCTGTTCCCTCTCGTGCAGATTGGTCCACAGCTGTGAGCGTTGCTGCTCGCACTCATAAAGTGTTATCTCCAACCTTTGGTGTCGCTGCTCACTCTCTTGAAGCGAGACCTCCAACTGTTGGTATCGCTGCTCACTCTCGTGAAGCGAGACCTCCAACTGTTGGCGCTTTAATTCACTCTTTTGTAGGGAAAACTCCGACTGATGACGCTGCTGTTCGATCTGATGAAGGGACACGGTAAGCGCCTCTAACTTTCCGGATCCTTCACGTTCAAAGCCTCCAAGGTTATCCAGGTGCTTTTCAATGGCACCCATCCAAAGTAACATTGGGCTTCCGGGTTCGGTGTTAAGGATTGGAAGTTGTTTGCTGTTGAGCAGTTCGCGCAAGAGATGAAAGCTCCATTCAGTAGTAGGGTGTGCCCAAACGCTCTCTGCCCAACTACGAAAAGGCTCAGGGAGATTATATGGGCTAATAAAAGGCTGGCGTGCTGGAACAGGAGGTTGCACCGTTCTGGTAACAACTTCTCTTACGAAGACAAAGAAGGATAGAATTAGGTCATGTGGCCAAACACAATCAGCCCGTTCTCCCGATATAGCTCCATAATCAATAAGTTTAGCCTTTCCATCGGGTTGTATAAGAGTATTCCAGACCCTGACATCGTTATGATAGAGTCCTACCGCTTCCAAGATGCAGAGTTGACCTAGCACATCAGATATTATATCTGAAGGATTATAATCGCGACAACTTCGTATTATTTCAATCAGCAGGTCACCCGGCATTGTCTCGCGTACCAGCCATGATTCGTGCCCGTTCTGGCCATTTAGAATAAGCCGAGGACATTCGTAGTCTTCTGGTGGGCAGCGGAGAAAGTTAGCCTCTTGGGTTATCTCCTCTAAATTAATAGAGGCGCGTGGATCGGCTAACCAAAATTTTTTTATGATCTTCCCACTCGAAAAATAATATCTACGGGTCCCTAGGTTGCTGTTGCCAGCATATGGGTGGGATTCGGACCTACAGTTATCATATCCACCAGCAACGCCACTCAGATACCAATAGTGACTACTTGCAAATAGAAGTGGCCGCTCAACATCCGACAAATGCGTCCGGTGCCAGGAAAGTTCATGAACAAATGCAAAGGCTTCGAGAAGTAGCCGAGGGTCGCCGGGTTGTGAAACAGCCCAATAAAGTGGTTCATCAGGCATTGCCAACTCAAATATCCCAGCGTTCACCTTGGCGGCTATAATAGACACCCAAGACCTAACAACCTCCTGGCCATACTGGTGAACCAAATGATGAAATACGCTAAGGCCTAAAACCAAATCATATTCGTCTCTTGCCAGGGACTCTAAAAAAGTCTCAATAGGGACTGCCTGAAAACTTGCTGAAAGGTTCGGGTATTCTTCCCTAATTGCCGAGCACACTGAGACATTGGCATCAAGAAAATCGACCCCGTGCACAATTGCACCCATTTCTGCCAGACTAAAACTGAAATAACCTTGGGCGCAGCCAAGATCAAGGACTCGTAGAGGACGGCCTACTGCAATTGCAAGTGAAGAGTAGACTTCCTTAATCACCATCAATCGATCATTGCAATCACGAGAGACCGAATCAGAAAGTTCCGGATGCCCGTAAATAGGCTGATAAATTTCGGGTAGTTGTGAAACAAGATCAGCTACTTGCGATGTTTTACCGTCACTCATTAGCCGCACCAGTGAGCATTTTAAAATCTGCATTTAAATCAACAATTCCCCACAAGGCAAGAGGCCTCGAAACTGAAACGAGAATAGAGTCATAACGTCTATCTAAAGGCTCAAGTGACTCCTGAGAATCTCCAGTAGAGACACCTAGAGAAATAAGGTAGTGTCCCTCATTGAGATTAAACGGCAGAGAGAACACGAATCCTACCACTTGCCCGACTGAGACAGAGATAATTTGCTTCCCTCTGGAAGCAAGATATGAATTTGTACCATATAAAAAAATCCCGTCATGCGTTTTAATAAGTATCCCAGGAACAATATTTTGGAAAGTACCTTCAAAAATGACGTTAAAGCAAATCTCGGTCAAAGCTTTGCTTTCAATTACCGGAGGGTAATCAATCCCGGCTGACCTAACGATAAAATCCAGTATCCGGGCACCACCTTTACCCCAGCGGTGCTCTTCCTTTCTGTAACCTGGCCGAGTGTGAAAAACATCAAGCTCACCTTGAGAAAACCAGTTTTGCTCAAGGCCGATAAGATCACCATTGTTTGGCTTATCGTCCTTCTGCTTACCGAAAAGTTCATCCAGATAATGGTTCGTTACGTCTTTCGGTTCCCCATCCAGCACCAACCTGCCATTTTTAACGAAAAATGCACGATTGCAGTGTTTGACAATATCCCCTACGCTATGGGTTACCAGTATAAAAGTCATGCCATCTCTTTTAAACTGATTTATTCGTTCATAACATTTGGCCTGAAAGTAAGCATCTCCTACAGAAAGTGCCTCATCGACAATCAATATTTCAGGTTCTATGCTGACTGCAACAGCGAATGCGAGCCGAACAAACATTCCAGAGGAGTAAGTCTTGACAGGATGCTGGACAAATTGGCCTATGTCGGCGAAGGTGAGGATGCTGTCCAGTTTTTCATCCATTTCCCCCTTGGAGTACCCCATGAGCGTGCCATTAAAGTAGACGTTTTCTAGTCCAGTTAGTTCCGGGTTAAATCCAGCGCCAAGTTCCAAGAGCGCCGACACCCTGCCGTTCACGACAACCGTTCCGGTGGAAGGAGTAATGACTCCAGTGATCAACTTTAGCAGGGTCGATTTCCCCGAACCGTTCTTTCCGACTATCCCGACCGCCTCTCCTTTTTTGATTCGGAAGCTTACATCATTCAATGCGTGAAAGTCGTGGTGGTATTTCTTTCGCAAAGGGTGAAGTGATTCCTTTAAACGGTCCTGCGGGGTGTCGTAAAGTTTGTAGACCTTTGTCAAATTTTCGACTTTTATAGCTAAATCACTGTTCATATATGACCAATTCCTAAATAGTTTTTAAGTAATAAGTATTTATTTGTAATATTTAGATAATGTTAGTCCATACCCGCCAGTTCCAATTCGGCAACGTTCCAGAGCTTCATATTACATCTGCAAAGTGCGGCCGAAGCCTACGAAATACTACCGCACCGACGATAAATACCACTCCTGTAAACGACCAGAAATAAATGGTGAGCATATAATGTTTTTCCCAGAACCATGACCTGTAGATGAACGCCTCGCGGTAACCCTCTAGCAGATAGTAAACCGGATTAAGTTTGAGGATATTCATATACTTTGCAGGCAGGAGTTTAGAGGACCAGATGATCGGAGTAAGCCAGAACATAAATTGGAGAATTACATTGACGATCTGACCAACATCGCGGAAGAAAAGGACAAGCGATGAGGTAAACCAAGAAAGCCCAAGGAGGAGAACTATGCTGGCGAAGAGGTAATAAAAGACCTGCAGGTTGTAAAGACACGGAGGATATCCGTAACACATGAACATAATGAAAATAACGCCGACAAAGAAGAGGTGGATGATCAAACCGGAAAGTATCTTGATGAGGGGGAGCATGCCAATACTAAAAACTACTTTCTTGACGAGATAACTGTTTTCCAAAACAGAATTTGTGGCATTCGCCCAACACTCGCTAAAAAAGAACCAGGGAATTATTCCAGTCATCATCCAGAGAATAAACGGGAAGTTATCCATTGGAGAGGTCTTTAAACCAACTTGGAAGACGAACCAGAGGACCAAGATGTAAACGGTAGGATGAACGAATGCCCAGAGAATACCGAGGTACGATCCGAGGTATTTGGCCTTAAAATCCCTTTTGGTGAGTTCCACTATTATATGCTGGTTTCTGGCCAACTCAATAAGGAAATTGAGAAACTGTCTAAAGTAATGCATTTATGTACAGCCCCTGTGAGCGGTGAATATCATATGCTTATGGTTCTCATTTTACTGAGCGATAATAAGCCTGTACCCCCCACGAACACAAGATTTTTTTTGTCAAAAGGCTCAGATATCGCATCAGATTAACTAATTCTATTAAACGTGGCTTTATTGCAGATGCAAAACTTCGGTTGCTCCCCGAATCAGTGAAAGAAGTTTAGCGACTGCCAACGGAGGGGAAAAAACGTCCTATACACAGTCAGTTTGGTTAAAAAAAGGGCGGCCGCCAAACGGCAACCGCCCTTAATTTCAATTTACGCAGTTATTACTACCACAGCTTCTTCCAGGTGTTGACGCCACCGACCTTGGCGCAAACTTCCATTGTGTCGTCAGCAACTGCCCCGTTGGTGAACCAGAAGGTGCCGCGGGCAGAATCATCACACACCGGCTTGGTGCCGGAAGAACCAACCTTAATACCACCCGCGACTTCGAGTTTCTGAGTAGGAGCAGAGGTCCCGATGCCAACATTCCCCGCCCCGGTAACTCTCATTTTCTCCGTCCGTATCGTACCTCCTGAGGGGGTGGTGCCTATAACCAGATAGGTACCTTGCGACGCAGATGTCCAGGCCCCTTCTGATAAGAACCCGAAGATGCCTTTATTTAAGGTCACCCACCCATTTCCGTCATGACCACTAGCGGAAGCCAGAAGAAGGTAAGTGTCAGCAGGTGTAGCTGTCGGAGAAGCAATACTACCCCCGGCAGCCTTTCCTTGGAATGACGGCGGGAAGGCACCGCCTCCGACAGCTGACCGTACCTCGATACGCTCTCTATTGCTGTCGCCTTGTAGAAGTATTGTTCCGGTTCCGTAGTTCGGGTTAATACTGGATGAAATTACGACAGGTGCCTCTGTAGAGGAGGAACCGACGGTAAGTCCGCCACTAAAGACAGGTGAAACAAGTGGTGCTTTTGCATCAAGAGCCGTTTGTGTGGCAGTGGATACAGGTTTGGCAAGGTCGGCGGTGTTGTTTACATTACCTAAGCCCACCTGCGTTGCGGTGATGCCGGTCAAGGAGGACCCGTTCCCATTGGATGAAAGTTTGGAAGCAGCCAATTCTGCCGCGGCCTTCACTGCAGTGGCACTCGCCGCCGTCGTGCTGCTAAGCGAAACGATGGAGTCGGTAATGCTGGTTATCGTGCCGGCGTTGTAGGGTTGTACCGTCGTACCGATTGCGGCGGGCTGAAGAGCCGAATCCGCCTTGGCACCCTGTGCTATCGTTGCAGTCCCAGCAAGAGCTGCCAACGTAGCTGCGGAAACAGGCTTATCCACATCCGCTGTGTTATCTACATTAGCAAGACCCACCATAGCCTTGGTTACGCCTGATACCGTGCCGGTGAACGACGGGGACGCAAGCGGGGCCTTCTGGTCAAGTGCTGTCTGGGTTGCCAATGAAACCGGCTTGGCTGCGTCAGCAATGTTACTGACATTGCTCAGACCCAGGTTGGCTCTTGCTGATGCGACATCGGCCAGATCGCTCAGGTTGCTGGCTGCGACCAACAGCCCGCTAACTGAGGCAGTGGTCTCTTTCCAAACGGCAGCGGTGGCCGTGGCATCGGTGCAGACGAACTCGCTACCGGACGTTGTTACCCAGCGGGAGCCCACTGCATAGCCGGCAGTGCTGTCGGCATCAGCTGTCGGAACTGCTCCGGCTGACAGGTTAACCTTCAGGTCGGCAACGTTGCCCAGACCAACCATGGTAGAGGTAACACCACTTACCGTACCGGTGAAAGTGGGAGAAGCAAGAGGCGCTTTCAAGTCTATAGCTGCCTGCTGCGAGGCAAGTGTTGCCTGCTGCGCGGCAAGGGCCGTCTGCTGCGCGGCAAGTGCCGCCTGCTGTGCAGCACTTACAGGCTTGTTGACATCAGAGGTATTGTCTACATTCGACAGACCAACCATCGACTTCGTAATGCCAGTAACCGTGCCAGTAAATGCGGGAGATGCAATCGGCGCTTTCTGATCAATTGCCGTTTGCTGCGCGGTAATTTGCGCCTGCTGCGCGGCAAGTGCCGCCTGCTGTGCTGCACTCACAGGCTTGTTGACGTCAGAGGTGTTGTCTACATTAGCCAGACCGATCATAGTCTTCGTAATGCCGGTAACCGTACCGGTGAAAGCAGGAGAAGCAAGAGGCGCTTTCAAGTCAATAGTTGCCTGCTGCGCAGAAAGTGCCGCCTGCTGTGCTGCACTCACAGGCTTGGTGGCGTCAGAGGTGTTGTCCACATTGCCCAGACCGACCATGGTCTTCGTAATGCCGGTAACAGTGCCGGTGAAAGCGGGAGAAGCAAGTGGCGCTTTCAGGGTAAGTGCGGTTTGTGCTGCTGCGGAGATAGGCTTGGCTGTATCCGCTGTGTTATCAACGTTGCCCAGTCCTATATCATCTTTTACTAAAGTCACGGCGCCAATCTTGCCGGCGACAGAGGTAACAGTAACAGTCCCAGCGGCAGTGGTTTGCTTTGAACCATCAGGAAATATCAATCCAAACGTCGGATCGGTAATCTTGATATTACCACCGGACACCGCTAGTTTCTCTGTGGGTGCCGGATTGCCAATGCCGACATTGCCAGAACCGGTAACCCTCATTTTTTCTGTTCGTGTAGTACTACCGGCCGCGGTGGTGCCAATGACCAAATAAGTTCCCTGCGAACTGGGGGTCCAAGCACCTTCTGACAAGAATCCGAAAATACCTTTGTTCGCACTAACCCATCCCGTGCCGTCATGCCCACTTGCGGAAGCTAACAGCAGGTAAGAGTCTGTAGGTGTGGCAGTCGGTGATGCGATGCTACCACCTGAAGCCTTTCCTTGGAATGAGGGCGGAAACGCTCCGCCACCGACCGCAGACCGAACCTCGATACGTTCTCTATTAGTGTCGCCTTGCAGCAGTATCGTTCCGGTACCATTGTTTGGATTGATGGCGGACGAAATCACGATCGGAGCATCAGTGGAGGAGGTGCCCACTGTGAGCCCGCCAGTGAACGCGGGTGATGCAAGGGGGGCCTTGGTGTTAAGCGCGGAAGGCACTACATAATCTACTCCAGGCTGTGCCACCTGAACGTTTGTTCCGTTTGAACCTAAAACACTGCCGGCAGCGAATGCCGAGGCAGTAGCCGTAGTTACCTGATTAGGTCCAGCTGCTCCAGCAGTACCCGCCGGGCCTTTAGCGTTTCCGGCGTTGATGACGTGAGCATTATCGAGGATCAAGGTCAGGTCGCCGGAGGTCTGGTTGACGCTGGCGGAGGTGACGCTGGCGCCGTCGGCACCCTTGGCCCCTTTCAGGGTGTCCAGGGTAGCCTGCGGCAACTCACTGAATATGGAGGTGGCGAGGTTGGTGCCTGCGGCGAGTGCCGTGAAGCTGTAAGGACCCAAACCGTAAGGTGCCACCGCAGCGTTGTAGCCGGCCAGGTAGGAGGTCGCCTCCGCTACGCTTGGGAAGAAATACCGCGTGGTCGGGTTGGTACCGCCCGTGTAGATGGGACCCGCTGTGTATCCGAAATCCGAGTCCTGGTAGGTTACCATGGCGCCGTCTGCCAGCTTGTTGCTGTAGGTGATCACCTCGGTTGCCTGGCCGTGACCTACCTTGTCGGACTCAAGCCAGAGGGGTGAACCGCCAAAACCGACATCTTTGAAGCTGTTCGCCCCGGTGAAAACAATCCCTGAGGTGCCAGCCGCGAAGGTCGCGCCGTACACGTTGACGCAGACGCCACCCCAAGAGTTACCAATGGTGGAGACGTTGTTGATGGTGATCAAGTGTGCGTCTGACAGGTAAATACCGGCGCCGTTGTTGTAAGCTGATTCCACCTTGTTCAGGGTCATCCCGTTAGCGCCATTGATGTTAACGCCGGTTCCGTTGAAGTAGCGCGAGGTGATGTTGGTCAGGGTCACGCTGGTGTTGTTGACGACGGGCTTGTCGAGACTGCCGGCCATGTTGATGCCGTACTTGGCCGAGTTGTCATTGGGGAGTGTGGTGCCTGCGGGGAGTTTCATCCCCGTGACGCCGCGCCCCTGGGCGGTGAAGCCCGCCAGGTTGACGTTGCTGCCCTTGACCCAGATGAAGGCGGTGCCGCCCTGGTAGAGGGTTGAGGCGCTCTCCTGGATGGTGACGGTCCTGCGGTCGGCACCGTAGATGTTGACGCCGCTCGGGATGAAGAAGGGGTCTTCGGTGTAGACGCCGGCGCTCAGGGTGAAGGTCCCGCCGGTGCTGGCGGCTTCCACGGCGGTCTTGATGACGTTGAGCCCTCCGGGGGCGAGGGCGGTGTCAGCCCAGGCCGGGAATGCCGTCATCAGCGCAAGCATGAGAACTGCTGACACGGTGAGGATGGTTCGTTGGCAATTCATGTGTGTGGTCTCCTTTTTTTCATTACAAATCAACAAAAACAACAGTAAGGTCCTACAACTTCGACTTTATGGGCATCAAGTTGCCCGTCATATCCCCCCGCGAGGGTTGGCTCTCTCGAACGGTATTGGGATACCAGCTACTATGCAATCATTGCAGTGAGTGACTAAGGGCTCTTTTCCGGGTCAATCTCCTTTGGTTGTTACAGCAAGGAAGTAATGGCGACGAAGTAATGACTTCTTCCCTCCTTTCCTGTGGGATGTGTCGCGTGCTGCTGACTGATGAACTGCGGGCGATACGTATGGTGCTGACGGTAGCGGGGCGGCGGGTGAAGTCGCCAACTCCGCAAAATGTGGCACGTTCCCCCTCGCCCCTCCCTCCCCCGCCGGGGGGGAATGAGTGGCTTAGCTGGCTGGGATGGTTAAGTAACCGGCCTGGGCAATACCCCGCAAAGTAATCCGACAGATGGGGTGGTAAAAGCTTCAGCTGTAGCAAAAATCATTCCCAGATGTATACAGTAGTGTTTACAAATCTTTACAGTCGGGGACTCGATTAATGACATCCAAAGTCGTAAAGGAACCCGACGCATGTGTCGGAATTCTTTACACTCGCTACAGCTCAACTGTAGGTGCGATCTGAGGGCCTTGGGGGTAATCCAGGTTGGTAAAGGTACTCAAATTGACGCGTCTTAGACGGTTTACAGGAAGGACGACGTTGTCACTATCATGAATGTATCCGTGTAAAAATATTCCTACCCGCACCGGACCACCTGCTTGCTCCGGCGACTGAAATCATTAAGAAAAATAACACAGCGTTATCAAAAATGTCAACTAATAATAGGGTGTTCCTTTTTTACTTACCCGCACTACAGCGGGGGTTCATTAAGAGCCTGGCCCCCAGCTGAGCACCTTGACATCCGGTTTCCCACGGGAGGCAATTAATGCTTATTTATCAGGCAGATAGGGAGCCTTCACCATCCTGTTACCGGGTTGCAGGGTTCGGGTTTCGAGGGTGCCGCGAAATGGGCACGCCGTGGACGGGGTGGGGCGAGCGAGGGGGCCCGCAGGAGTCGCTGACGGGCCGATAGTTTCAACTGCTTAATGACATTAATCATGTATTCAGCAGAAGTCATCTACCGCGGAGGCGCAGAGGACGCAGAGAAATCTTTAAAGCGGGAAGCGGTAGAAACTGCGGGTCAAGACGATCTAAGCAAAGCCCTAAAAGACGGTTTTCTCTGCGCCCTTTGCGTCTCTGCGGTTCAAAGGAAATGGCTTTGCGAAGTTAGTAAGCGGGCGGGAGCGGGCTACCCGAAAGGCAATCCACCGCGGAGGCGCTGAGAACGCAGAGTAAGACTTTAAACGGGAACCGGTTGAAACTGCGACTCAAGAAGGTCAAGACGTTGGGATCCACCAAAGCCCTTACAACGGTTGTCTCAGCCTCCTCTGCGTCTCTGCGGTTCCCGGGTGATCAGTTCGCCGAGATGCCTACGATAGTCTGCATGCCGCCATAGCTCACGTTGAGCACACGGTAACCGGGTGCCCCCAAGGAACTGACCAACCCTTTGCTTCCCGCCACGTCGCTGACAGCCAGAATATCCCCACCGGCATACGCGAGGACCCAGGTCGCCAGTTGGGTGACGTCCTTCTTGGTCTTGTCAGTGTAACTCGCGGTCGCCACCAGTTGCACGCTCTTACCAAGTCCCAGGGTAAAGGCAGGCCCTTTGTCAACCCGTATCCCGAGCAGTGCCGAAGGGTCGATAGTCAGGGTCGTGGAGGCTGACTTTCCCAAGAGGGCGGCGGAAATCACCGTCGTCCCCTGCCCGGCAACGCTGACCACCCCGGTGGTATCGATGGTCGCCACGGCCTCGTTGAAGGAGAACCAGGTCACCGCGGTCGAGATGTCCTTGGTGCCGGCAGTGGCGAAGATCCCGGTCGCAATGTACCGGCTGCTTTGGCCCACCAGGAGCTTCTGATCGAGAGGTGCGATGCTGATGCTAACCAGGGCGTCGGCCGTGACGGTTACCGTGGCCGCGGCGCTGGTGGCAATCCCGTCATCCACGGTCAGCCGGAAGCTGTAGGAGCCGATCAGGTCGGGAGTGAAGCTGGGCCTTGCCACGGTGGCGCTGGAAAGCTGGGTCGCGGAGCCGGAGGGCCGGGAGGTCATGACCCAGCTGTAGGTCAAAGGGTTGCCGGACGCCGCGGTGGAGTTGCTGCCGTTAAGTGGCACCAAGGCGCCCACCACCGCAAGCTGCGCACCCCCTGCGTTGGCCACCGGAATGATATTGGCAGGCTGGGCGGTGACCGTGACCGTCGCGGCGGCGGAACTGTTCTTGCCGTCATTTACCACGAGGCTCAGGGTGTAGGGGCCGGCAGCATCGGCCGTGAAGGTGGGGCTTGCCGTAGTCGCGCCCGACAGCGCGGCTGCACTGCCGGCGGGCCGGGAATTGAGGGTCCAACTGTAGGATAAAGGGAGGGCACTGGTGGCGCTGGAGTTGTTGCCGTCGAGAGTCACCAGCGCGCCCACGACAACGCTTTGTACGGCACCCGCATTTGCCACCGGAGCCGTGGAACCACTGGGGACTGCGGTCAGCGTCACCGAATCTTCGGAGCTGTTGGAGCTCGCGTCACTTACGATTAGTTTTATAGTGTATTGCCCGGCGAGGTCCGTCTGGAGGCTGGAGTTAACTAAGGTCGGGTTACTGATGCTGGCGGCACTTCCCTGCGGCTTTGATACGAGGATCCACTGATAGGTGAGCGGGCCGCCATCGGTGGAGGTACTTTGGGAGGCATCAAGAAAGATGGTATTTCCAGCCGCTACGTTTTGCAAAAGGCCGGCTTTCGCCGTGGTGGCCCGGGCATCAAGGGCAGCGCCACCCGCGCCTCCGCAGCCAGAAAGCAGCAGCAGTGCATATAGAAAGACCACTAACAGACTGAAGGCGTTCTTACTCATTGCGCCCCTCCCCAACCAAAGCCCAACTGCGGAAAACTGTTTCGTTAGCCGCGGGGCATTAAATTACAACACACCTGATTACCTTAACATTTTCTGAGATAAAAGTAAATGCTAACTTAAAGACAGTTGCCTCAGTTTTACTGCCAATAAAGAAAGGCGAGCGCCTGGACGGTGACTAATGGTACTGCACCTAAAACAGCTCGGGTGGAGGCAGATAGAGATCAGGATCTTCCCAGCGACTCTCAAACAGAATTACGCCTGTTCTGCCCGGGAGGGCACTGCCGTTTAGGTTAAGACCCCTCCTCCTTTGAGGGGCTGGGTGAAGTAGCCAACGCCTCAGGGTGTGGCAAGCGGTGCCTTGTTCCCCCTATGAAATAGGGGGGAAGCCGAACATAGAGAGGCAGGGGGGTGTTGGCCTGGAGAAAGACCCCCTGTCTCGCTTGCGCGAGCCTTCCCCCCTGTGGAACAGGGGGGACCAAAAAAACCGTGGGAGCAGAGTTTATGCCGGGGGAATGTTGACCATAAAACGACAGCACCGCCCGGGACGGGACCCTCCTCTCAAAGGAGCTGTCCGGATCGGGCGGCGAGCACTTCGTGACTGCTGTTGGGTTGCGGGGTTACCGGCTGTGGCAGCTTAGGCAGAGCGCACTTCCCCGGTCGCTCATGACCAGATGCCCTTTCTCGGGGTTGAGCGGGTTGTGGCAGGTCAGGCAGCCGACCTTGCCGTTGACAAAGACCATCTTGGTGTTGAGCCCCACTGACTTATAGTCGCGGCCTTGCGAGACGTAGCTTTCGTAATCCATCCCGATCGGGTGGTCGCTTCCGCTCGGGCGCCGCAGCGAAGTGAGGTGGGCCGGGTTGTTGCGCCAATCTACCGAGACGGAAACCGCACCCGCGCCGTCATGGCAGCAGAGGCAGTCGGCGGAAAACGAATCCAGCTCGACGGGTGCCTTCTTGATGCTCCTTACGGTGCCAAAAAAGTTGTCGTCTTCTTCAGCCGCACTCTCGGGGTTGTAGGAGGCAGACTTGATGTTGCTGTACATGTCTTCGACCGCGCCAGCGCTGGGCAAGGTCTCGCCCACCAAGGAGCTCAACTTTACCAGATATTTCTTTCTGACAGAGACCGATTTCTGCAACTGCTCCGAAAAGGTACAGGGGCCTTGAGCCTGCATGATTGATCCAGCACCGACAACTCCCCCGGTTGACAACAGACAGCAACCGGTAAAGGTGAATATTATCAGCCAAGAACCGATGACTTTACGAACTTTCGTCTGATTGAGATTCTTGAGTAACATGGCAAACCTCCCGCAGGATTGGTCGAATCCTTTTGGTTTACCTATTACAATTGAGGGGCCGCCTGGGCACTCTCGGTTAACTTTCTGTTAAGCTGCTGTTGTTACAACTCCTTTTCAGCCGGACGCCCCGGGCTACTGAAAGCTGCTATCAAAAACTGCTGTGCAAAGTCTGAACAATGGAGGCCGACCTATTTTTGCCGGAAAACCGGCCCCGGCTCCCTGCGTGCGGGTACGATCCCCTTGGGAAGGCGCCCTTGCTACCGATTCCTTGGAGCCTCGACTCCGCTTGAGCGAACGCCCGCTCACCCCCATCCCCACCCCGACCCTCCCCTTGAAGGGGAGGGAGAGTTTCCTCAGGTGTGGAATAGAGAGGCACGGGGGTGTTTTTCCGCTATTGGGGAGTCGCAGGCTGTGTCAGCTGCTACTCAACCGGGGGAGACTCCGGGGACTGGATGCGCAATCAGGATGGCACGGCGCTTCGTGGCAAGTCCCTTACCGCTGCCTTTCTCCCGGGGGGGCGAGGGGATTTGCCAACAACAGCACCCAACAGCGACTCTGGGCAGATACGGGCCGGGATTCCGGTTCACATTTGGATTGAAATATTGTATTAGTTAGCATAGGATGTTCAAAATTTACTTTGATCGAAGGACTCTTTTTGCCTAACACTTTGCGGACTCTTACTACTGCCTGCATCATGTCGATCGCTGCTTCAATCCCGGCGTTCGCGGCTATAGGAGTAAGAAAACCGTTACCTCCGACTTCAGCGATATCGGTGACACCGACCATCGGCGGATACCTGTTTTCCACGGCGCAGTCCCTGAACCCGACCCAGATGTACGGCCTGAGAGTGAGTTACGACACGATAGGCAATGGCCTGTCCGACTCTTTCGGCTTTGAAGCGAGCGTCAACTACTTCAGCACCAAATCGAAGACGGACACAAGTAGTAGCGCGAGCGGCTACCTCTTTCGTGCAGACGCCATCTACTCTATTTCTCCCAGGAACAAACTGGTCCCTTTTCTTGCGGTCGGCCTGGGAGATATCACTATCAAGGAAAACGGCACGCAGGATAGCAGGCCTTTGGTAAATTACGGCGTCGGCTTGAAGTACTATCTGCAGGACTACCTGGCTCTGCGGGCCGATGTGCGCCACCTGATCGTGTATGACCATGTCAACACCGGGAACAATTTCGAGATGAGCGCAGGTTTGACCTACATCTTTGGCAAGGAAACCAAGAAAAAGCCACCGCTGCACAGTCCCCTCCCCGTCGCCGCCAAGCCCAAAACGGCCCCGGCCATCGTCCCGGAACTGCCAGTGGAAGAACAGTTGGAAATTTTAAACCGGCTCGGCGCAACCGGCCTTCCCATCTCCGGGATCACTGCCGCACCGCTGACCTACGAGTCCCTGCAGCCGCCTCCACCGCCGGGGCCCTCCTTCGGGGCGCCATCCGAACCGGCCCGGGCCCTCAAACCCGCTCCCACACCTCCCTCCACCGGTGCTGGTGCCACCGGTGCTGGTGCCACCGGTGCTGGTGCGACTGGTGCTGGTGCGACTGGTGCTGGTGCCACCGGTGCTGGAGCCGCTGGGACCGGTGCCGCTGGGGCCGGAGTTGCTGGCGCCGGTGCTAGAGCGGCGGGTGCCGGAGTTGCTGGCGCTGGAAGCGCCAGTTCCGGAGTTGCTGAAGCCAGGACTGCTGGAGCCGGATCTGCTTACGCCGGTACGCTTCCCGCGGCAAAAGTTTCCGCCAAAGTCGCTGCAGCCAAAGCCGTTCCTGCTGGCGCGGCAACCGTTACCACCGTTTCCCAAGGCGCAGTCAGGGGTTCCGCAGCCGGTTCCGCAGCCGGTTCCGCAGCCGGTTCCGCAGCCGGTTCCGCAGCCGGTTCCGCAGCCGGTTCCGCAGCCACGGGAGCCGGGACGGGCGCCGTTCCGGCGCCGGCTCCGGCTCCGGCTCCGGCTCCCGCGCCAGCGCCTCGCTCCGCTCCGCCCGCTCCGAGCAGCGCGGCAACCGCGGGCGCCGCAGTAGCGCAGACGGCACAGAAGAGTTCCCTGACCATTGAATTCCAGTTCGGCGGTGCGGAGATAAGCCCCGTCTACGCCGGGAAACTGAGTAAAGCCGCAGCACTCATCATGGCGTCGCCGCAGGCCTCCGTCCGCATCATGGGGCATACCGACAGCATAGGCGCGCTCGCTCCGAACATCGCGTTGTCCGTGAAGCGCGCCAAGAGTGTCAAAGATCAACTCGTCAAGCTCGGGGTGGATCCCGCAATCATTTCCACCAAGGGTTTTGGCTACTCAAAGCCCAAAGCCAGCAACGAGACCGCTCTCGGGAGACAGAAAAACCGCCGGGCGGTCACCATCATAACCATCATGATTCAAAAGTAGTCAGACCTTGGCTGCAAGACCAGACCCGAAGTTTAATTTCCACCAGGCAGGACACATCATCTGAGGAGTAAGGAAATGACAAGAAACAGGAAGTCAGCCGCTGCCGCACTATCGTTGGCGCTTTTGGTCTCAGCCGTGACCGGATGCTCCGGCACCGCCAAGACAGCCAAGAGCCAGGACAACGCTGCGACGCCGGTTGCGGTCACCAAGAAGAAGGCGGTGGTGGAGGAACCCGCGGTCCTCTCCGGCAAGGTCGTCGAGGCCATACAGGTCCAGTCCTACACCTACCTCCTGGTAGAGAAGGACGGCAAGAAGGGGTGGGCCGCGATACCCTCGGCCGAGGTTAAGGTCGGGGAACAGGTCGAATTGATACCGGGCGTGGACATGGGGCAATTCACCTCAACCAGCCTGAAGCGCACCTTTGACAGCATTCATTTTTCCGCAGGTCTCAAACAGCCCGGTGACGCCGGTGCAGCTGCCCTCCCCCCCGGGCACCCGAAGACTCCCGGGGCCCCCGCAGCGCCCGCGGCTCCGGCGGCGCTTCCCCCCGGGCATCCGCCGACCCCTGCCGCTGAGGCGGCGCTCCCTCCGGGCCACCCCAAGACCGATGGCGTCGGCAAGGCTGCCGCCCTGGCGGTACCGGCCGAGGAACTGATCACCGGAAAGGTGGTCGAGACCGCCAATGCCGGCGGCTACACGTATGTATTGCTGGAAAAGGGGGGCAAGAAAACCTGGGCCGCCATCCCCCCCACCACCGTCAAGGTCGGCCAGGAGCTCTCCATTTACCCCGGAGGCGAGATGACCAACTTCAACAGCCCGAGCCTCAAGCGGACCTTCGACACGATCGTATTCTCGCCCGGGGTGGCCGCCCCTGCCGCCAAGTAACCGGCGCCAGCGCTTCAGACTAGGCAAAAAGGAAGGGCCGCGGAATCGCACCATTTTTCGCCCATTGGAAATCAGCTAAAACGCCCTCCATCATGAATTTGATGGAGGGCGTTTTTTTATGGGTACTACCAGCGAAAATCATCGAACCGCAGAGACGCAAAGGACGCGGAGAAAACCGTTTTAAGGATTTATAGATCTAGCGTCTTGTTCGTCTTACCCCCGCAGTTTCTAACAGTTCTCGTTTTTAAGATTTCTCTGCGTCCTCTGTGCCTCCGCGGTAGATTCCGTTTCACCCGTTTCAAAGATTTCTCTGCGTCCTTTGCGCCTCTGCGGTAAACTCCGTTTCGAAGGTGCAAAAAGACCCGCCTTTTGGGGCGGGTCTTTTCTTTAGGCACGGCGCTCAGGTCCTTTCGGAATGCACCTCATTTTTTCCGCCAGCCCTGCGGCTCCGGTGTTTACGATCCCGGGCCTGCAGCGGCTTCCCGTCACTTCACCTTCAGCTTAATGAACTTCACCGCGCCGCTACGCAGGAAGAGCTGCCCGTTGAGGATGGTTTCGCCCGGCTGGGAGGTGTAGTCGGAGAGGTACCCACCTGCAACGGTGACGTTCACGCCATGGGTTGCCGTCAACGAACCGGTCAGGACTCCTTCTGCCAGTTGTATGACCTGGCCGGAAATGGCGGCGTCGTAGGCAGCCTGGAGAGTCGGATAAGGAGTCTGGCCGATGAGGGCCACCGGAGCCAGGTTAAAGATGGCGGAGACCGCAGTGTCGGCGCTGAAGTTGGCACTGCAAGTCAGGCCGCTGCCGGCGCAGATGCCGGTCCAGCCGGCAAAAACGGACCCACCGCTCGCCGCGGCGGTCAGGGAGGCGCTGCCGGTGAAAGGAGCGCTACACCCGGAAGCCGAACCGCTGGAGCAGGAGATGCCACCCGGCACGCTGTGGACCGAACCGCTGCCGGCGCCGGAAAGCTGCACCGTGAGGATCGGGGTCACGGTAACGGTTACGGACTGCGAGGAGCCTGCGGAGACGCCGGCAACACCCTTCGCCCAGGCGTACAGAGTCTTGGGACCTGCGCTGGCAAAGGTGTAGCTGGTCGGGACCGTCGCGCTCCAACCGGCAGCGTCGGTAGCCGGTGCGGTGGCGCTCTCCGTCAAGAGGTACCCCGAGACGCCGCTCGGCTCGACCGCGGTGAGAGTGATGCCCGTGACCGTAGGAGAGTTGGAAGCAGCCGGAGCGCTGAACCCGGTGATGATCGGGATGCCGGTCCCCAGGGTCGCGTTGATGTTGGTGGCCGGTGCGCCGGCGCTGACGGTGAAACTCGGCGCCGGTCGTGTCGTTTTTAGGCTGTAGTACTGCCTGCGGTAAATGTTTGCGGAATCCGAGAAAACTGCCCCGTACAGACCGGGAGCGAGGCCGCTTATGGCGTAGCTACCGTCCGCCTGGGTGAGGACTCCGCCCACGGGGTAGAAGGTAACGGCCGCGTCGTAGACAAACACAACCATGCCGGCCAGCGGAGCACCCAAAGCGTTGGTGACCTTCCCAGTGACGCTGATCGTCGGTGCCAGCGGCAGCACCTGAGTGACGGAGGTAGTTGAGTACGCGACCACGTCGACGGGTATGGCGCCCGCAGTGTTGGTCAAAGCGGTGTTGTACCACTGCCCCACATACGTGGCGTTGCCGAGAAACTTGACCTTGTATGCCTGTGTCGCGGGGGTTACCCCGCCGATCACGTAACTTCCGTCCGCCTTGGTGACGGCCGTCGGCAGGTTCGGGATGGGCAGGCCGTTCAGATCGCAGATGCTGACCTGGATGCCGGCAATACCGACGAACGCCGCGTCGGTCGCCTTGCCACCTACTTCACCCCAGGCCCCGATGACCGCATTAACACCAGTGGTGACGACCTGATCGGTGAGGGTCAGGGTGTCGGAATCAGCCAGGGACAGTTTGTTGTTGTAATAGACCGGGGGAGCGGTGTTGCCGACCTCGGTGATCTTGAACTGTACCCGGTAACTTCCCGCCGGAATCCCACTGTAGCTGTAGCTACCGTCGACCCCGGTCGTTGCGGGGGCTGCTATCGAATTACCACTGAGATCGAGGAGTTGCACCGAGACCCCCGGTATCGCCACCTGGGACAGGTCCGTCACCTTGCCAGTGAAACCGGCGTCGGCGCTTGCCGAGGACGGGCCCGCACAGAGCGCCGCCAGGGCAAACAGACAGCCTACTGCCATGCTTAATAAGCTGCTTTTTTTCTGAAACTGGAACGATAGGTTAACCATTACGCCTCCTGTGAATTGCCTATTGCCTGCTATCATCCCGATGCTTCCGCAAACCGAACGACACTGAAATCCCCGCCCCACGTCTTCTTTTTGCCAGCGAAGCCTACGGGTCTGCAGGAATTTGACACCCCTAATAAATCCGCCGTTTCACTGTCCCCAATGAGGAACTCGTTACGAGACAGCTCTGGTATGCAATTTACGCTCCTTTTTCGGAGCGACCGGCGTCTTGCCTCGGATAGCGGCGCAGACGGCTGTAACGACTGGCAATTAGGGAAAGGCGCGCTTTGTTAGCGAGGACTGGTTGGTCGGCCGGTACGGGGAATAACGGTATGCGAACGCGGTTTGCCGGAACGTGAAAAGACGGAAGGCAGGTGCCTGCCGAGCGTGGAGTATAAACCTTTCATTAAAGTACACAAGCCTAGCATCCGGAGAGGTTTTTTGTCAAGCCTGCTTTCCCGAAAGGCCCACTAGAGTGCTGCAACGTTGCCTTTCTCTACCTGGCACACCCGGAGAGCAGGATTTGAATCTTCTTGGATTATATTTACCAATCGAGCGATTTATGCCATACTCCCGCGAAATTTGCGAACCAGCAGGGGCGGCCCCTAAGCCAGCCCCTTGCGCACCTGAAACAGTTGGCTGCGCCGGTCGGGTCTCATCCTCAGTTCAACTGGTAGCGACTCCAGCGGGTACGGCAATCACGAGACAGGATTAAAGCCAATGAAGCTCATCATCCAAATCCCCTGCTACAATGAAGCCGAGACCCTGCCGGTCGCTTTGAGAGACCTGCCCCGGAAGGTAGCGGGATTCGACAGTGTCGAATGGCTCGTCATCAATGACGGCAGCACGGACGACACCGCGCAGGTCGCCAGGCAGTGCGGCGTGGACCACGTCGTAAGCCTCACCAAGAACCAGGGACTGGCACGGACCTTTCTGGCCGGCCTGGATGCCTGCATCGCCCTGGGCGCCGACGTCATCGTCAATACCGATGCGGACAACCAGTACCAGGCAGCCGACATACCGGCTCTCACCGCACCGATTCTTGCGGGGAAGGCGGACATCGTCATAGGTACCAGGCCGATCGACACCATCGACTCCTTTTCCTTTCTGAAGAAGCTGTTGCAGAAGTTCGGCAGCGCCGTCGTGCGCGTCGTGAGCAAAACAGAAATTTCCGATGCTCCCAGCGGTTTCCGGGCCTTTAGCCGCGAGGCCGCCCAGAGGATCAACGTCTTCAACGATTACACCTACACCCTCGAGACCATCATACAGGCCGGACAGAAGAACATCGCCATCACCTCGGTGCCGGTGCGGGTGAACGGGGAACTGCGCCCCTCGCGCCTGGTGAAAAGCATTCCCTCCTATGTGCAGAAATCCGTTTTCACCATTGTCAGGATATTTGTCGTCTACAAGGCGTTTCGCTTCTTCATGACTATTGGGCTACTCTCCTTTAGCCTGGGGTTGGCGGGGGGGGGACGGTTTCTCTTTTATTATTTTACCGGCTCAGGCTCTGGGCACGTCCAGTCCCTGATCTTCGCCTCGATACTCCTCGGGGTCGGCTTTCAGACCATGCTGACCGCCTTCCTGGCCGACCTTCTGGCGGTCAACCGGCGCCTGATGGAGGACGTCCAGTACCGGGTCAAGAAGCTGGAGACCCCCGGAAACGGCGGCTGAGAAGGGACTTGCTCCGCAGGCACTTTCCCCCTCATGCTCAAACGAGAAAAGGCCTTATAGAGTGATCTATAAGGCCTTTTGCTGCTCTGATGATAAAGGGTACTGGCTCTTCGGCTACTTCACCCGCTGAAAGGTCGCCGTTTCCCAACCCTGGGGGGTCAGCGACAGCACATCACCGGCGACCGAATAGATGTAAACCATCGGCGTGGAAAGCCAATCCATCTTGGGATTCGGCTTAACCAGCAACAGGCTCTTTCCCTTGTATTCCTCGGACCTTTTTTCAAAAGCTTTCTTCTCATCAGCCGTCAGCTTGGTTTTATAGGCCATGTGCATGCCGGGGATATTTGACATCCCAAGCGAGCTGTCGTCGAAGAAAATAAGCGATTCCGGCAGGAAGGGACAGGGGACTCCCGCGTCATTGACCGGGCGATGGGTGATCTGCCAGGTGCCGGAAAGCGGACCGGCCGATTTGGCATCCTTGGCAAAGAGCTGCGGGACCAGGGCAATCGTCACGAGGACGGCCGCCAGCAGTACGACAAAAAACGATTTTTTGCGCATAAGTTCTCCAGGTTCGGGTTGACTGCAGGATTCGGGATGGTAAATGGGCCGTTAGCCCCCGGCGACACCAGTAGGGTGCTCTCATTTGGCACAGAATAGTCTGCCAAACTACCGGAACCCTGGTAGTTGCGCAAGGATAAAATAATCCCCGGGAGGGTAGCTGAAAAGGATCGGTTATCAACTATTGAGCTCGTCCGCCTGCCGGCAACCGCCCCACCCGTTTTTGCATCCTTGACAACCCCCAGGGATTCATCTAACCTCGCCGACATTACTGAGGTAAAGCCGCCGGGCCAGCGCCACCCAGCAACGAAATCATCACAGCGCTCTTAGCACGTGCCTAGCGGGGACCCGTCCAACCGGCCCTTTCGCGCAGCGCGGCTATTCCCCTCCCCTCCGACCTGCTACCTCACGCTCATGGGATGACAATGCGCCGCTTCATGAAATGGCTGGTAACCCGGGCAGCACGTGACACCAGCTCCGGACAGTTTATCGCCGAAATCGACGGGTTGCGCTTTGTCGCCATCCTGGCCGTGGTCCTTTTCCATTTGGGTTGGTACCTGACCTCGAAGACCGGGCGGGTGGACGAGTTCGACCCGCTGGCGGAACTACTTTCCCGAGGCTACGTCGGGGTCCAGCTCTTCTTTGTCATAAGCGGCTTCGTCATCGCCCTCCCCTTTGCCAGGGGGCACCTTTTTCAGGGGAGAATTCCCCGTATCCGGGAGTTCTTCTTCCGGCGCCTAACCCGCCTGGAACCCCCCTACATGGTAAACCTCCTGTTTCGCTTTGCGGTGCTTTGTCTGCTGTCGCTCGATAGCGCGGGAAACCTGTTCCCCCACCTTTTGGCCAGCGTCGGCTACCTTCACAACATCATCTACGCCCAGGAAAGCACGGTCAATTTTGTCGCCTGGTCGCTCGAGATCGAGTTCCAGTTCTATCTCCTGGCGCCGTTTATCTGCTCGGTCTTCCTGGTCCGGTCCCGGCTCGCCCGGCGCTCGCTGCTGGTCGCGCTGGTGGTCTTCTTCACCGTCTTGACCTATTTTAGCGCCTCCCCGCGCTATAACCTTTCCCTATTCTGCGCGCTGAAGTACTTTTTCACGGGGTTTCTCCTGGTCGATATCTACCTGATTGATTGGAGGCAAAAACCGACCCTAGCTTCTTTGCGCTGGGACCTGGTCTCCCTTTTGGCCTGGTGCTCCATCTGCGCGCTGAGCTTCCAGGGAAAGATCGGTGAACTGTTCCTGACCGTCCCGATCTTCCTCGCCTACCTGGCGGCCTTCCAAGGCCCGCTCAGCAACAGATTTTTTTGCCGGCCGCTGATCTACAGTATCGGCGGGATGTGTTATACAATCTATCTTTATCACTACTCACTCATCTCGGCGCTGGGGCGCTTTGCCGTAAAACTCGAGCCATTGAACCAGGCTCCACTTTGGCTCTTTATCACAGTCGCGAGTCTGGTCATTTTGCCGGTTACTCTGCTCTTTTGCACCATCTTGTTCATCCTCGTCGAGAAACCCTGCATGAAAAAGGATTGGTACCTCAGGAGGTCCGGGCGGTTAAAGCCAGAAACTGACCTACCAGTCTAAGCAGTAAATCTGGACATAAGTCGGCAGATACCTTATAGTACCGCGTGTGTTTTCCCGCCCTTTTTTGTCTGACACCGTTTGCGACTTCTAGAGGTGCACCATTAGGATAGGAGTAGTTACCTTTGACTTTTACCCGTTGATCGGCGGCATCGGAAGGCACACCTTCTTGATGTTCACCGCCTTGCAACGGCTCGACTTGATGTTCTTCTCCCCGGCACAAAACGAGCTCCCCCGCCACCTGCGCATTCAGTCCTGGCCCGTTCGCTTTTTTAAGCAGGTGGGGGTCTCGCTCTGGTTATTCTCCCAGGCACGTCGCATCATCTCCCGCTACGGCCTGGACCAGCTCAATATCCACAGCGGCCCCGGCGGCGTCCTTTTGGTTCGCCGCCTCCCGATTCCCGTCGTCGTCACCTGTCATCACACCTACCGCCAGCAGTGCCACTTCATTCGATCGCAGTTCTGGAAACGCGTCTTCATCCCTTTCGAGGGGAGAACCTACCGACTGGCCAGCAAAATCGTCTGCGTGTCCGACGCCACCCGGCGCGCGCTGATCGAGGAGTACGGCATCCCGCAGGAAAAGACCGTGACGGTCTACAACGCCGTCGACACGGAGCGCTTTTATCCCAACGGGGATGCGAAGGAGCCCCGCACGGTCGTTTATGTCGGGCGCATTGACCAGCGTAAGGGGATCGAGTTCCTGATCAGAAGCATGCCGCTGGTCCGGGCAGAGCTTCCCGATGTCCAATTGGTCGTTGGGGGAACCGGGTCGCACCTGGAACGGATGAAAACCCTGGTGGGCCGGCTCGGTCTGGAGGGGAGCGTCAGCTTCCTGGGGTTCGTGCCGGACGAGGAGCTCAACGCGCTCTACAACAGGGCCCAGTGCGTGGTGGTGCCCTCCATTTTCGAAGGGTTCGGCATCACCGTCATCGAAGCCCTGGCGGCAGGGACCCGCGTGGTGGGAAGCGACACCGATGGCATCCGGGAAATCCTTTCCAGCGGCGACTACGGCTCTCTCGCCCCCTACGGTGACCAAAGCGCGCTGGCCCGGGCGATTGTTGGCGAACTGCAGCACCCCCGAAGCGCCCAAAAGCTCGGGCCCGAGTACCGGATCGAGCAGTTCCGGAAGGGATATCAGCAGGCCTTAGACCCGGTCGGTGCGACATGAACCAGACCCTGACCAGATACCTGCCGACCTTCCTCAAAAACAAACTGGAGCGCAACCCGCACCTGCACACCGTTATCAGCAATACGGGCTGGATTGCGGGGGACCGGATCGCCCGCATGGCGGTGGGGCTGCTGATCGGCATCTGGATGGCCCGCTACCTGGGCCCCGCGCGCTACGGCCAGTTCAGCTACGCTCTCGCTTTCGCCTTCATTTTCTCCCCGATCGCCATTCTCGGCCTGGATGAGATCGTGGTACGCAAATTGGTGCGCGAAGGGGACAGTCCTCTTTCTGAAGGGGACGGCACCTCCACCAAGCGCGACGAGATCCTCGGCACCGTTTTCGTCCTCATGCTCGGAGGCGGACTGACGGTTTTCGCCCTGGCCAGCGCCGCCATCTTCCTGGCGCGACCGGGGGACTCGCTGATGCACTGGCTGGTCGCCATCCTGACGGCGGGGACGATCTTCCAGGCGTTTCTGGCCATCGAGTTCTTCTTCGAGTCGCAGCTCCAATGGAAGCTCTCCGTGTACGCCAAGGCCAGCGCCTTCCTGATCGTCAGCATCGTGAAGGTCGTGCTGATCGTCTCCCAGGCGTCGCTGGTCGCCTTCGCCTGGGCCAGCCTCGCCGAGATCGTCC
>Ga0209123_1000744_pt1 | contig 37964 bp, 25 predicted proteins | sample BarGraIncu00431A_FD_184500 | JGI IMG/M metagenome (GOLD analysis project Ga0209123, IMG submission 184500) | Arctic peat soil microbial communities from Barrow, Alaska, USA - Barrow Graham LP Incubations 004-31A (SPAdes) (version 2) | ecosystem: Environmental > Terrestrial > Soil > Wetlands >... | reverse complement strand
AAAACTTTTATTGTTTACAGTTCAAATTTTCACATAGATCGAAGGGGGATAGAACCATGCACCATTTTCAGTACAAGGGTGACGAGCTGTACGCGGAAGACGTTGCCATTAAGGACATTGTTGCTTCCGTTGGCAGCCCGGTCTACATCTACTCACAGGCGACTCTCGAGCGGCACTTCAAGGCCATGGACAGCGCCTTTGCTTCAACGCCGCACACCATCTGCTATTCAGTAAAGGCAAACTCCAACCTAGCCGTGCTGAAAACGTTCATCAATCTGGGCGGCGGCGTTGATATCGTTTCCGGCGGTGAACTGTTCCGGGCACTGACGGCCGGCGTCGACCCGAAGAAAGTCGTCTATTCCGGCGTCGGCAAGCGTGATGACGAGATCAGCTATGCGCTGGAAAGCGGCATTCTGCTTTTCAACGTGGAATCGGAGCAGGAACTGGACCGGATCAACCAGGTGGCGGGCCGCATCGGCAAAAAAGCCGGGATCGCCATACGCGTCAATCCCGACGTCGATCCGGAAACCCACCCGTACATCACCACCGGCCTCAAAAAGGCCAAGTTCGGTATCAATATCGAGCGCGCCCTGGCGCAGTACGCCCGCGCCAAGGAGATGTCGAACCTGGAGATCCTCGGGATCGACTGCCACATCGGAAGCCAGTTGACCAAGGTCTCTCCGTTCGTTGACGCCATCAAGAAGCTGAAGAGGCTTTTGACCGGCGTTAAGGACCTGGGCATCGACATGAAGTACCTTGACCTGGGCGGCGGTCTCGGCATCCAGTACAACGACGAGGAGCCGCCGCTTCCCGCGGATTATGGCACCTCCATCCTGGCCGAAACCAAGGATCTCGGGCTGCACCTGCTCTTCGAGCCGGGCAGAAACCTGGTCGGCAACGCCGGCATCCTGGTGGGGACCTGCCTCTACACCAAGAAGGGCGAAGAGAAGAACTTCGTCATCGTGGACGCCGGCATGAACGATCTGGCGCGTCCGGCGCTCTACGGCTCCTTCCACGGCGTGACCCCGGTCAAGAAGGACCAGGACGGCGTGATCGAAGGCGATATCGTCGGTCCCATCTGCGAGTCGGGCGACTTCCTGGTTAAAGACCGCGAGTTCCCGAACTTCCGCCAGGGCGATCAGATTGCCTTCCTGTCCGCAGGCGCTTACGGTTTCACCATGAGCAGCAACTACAACAGTCGTCCCCGGGTGCCGGAGATCATGGTTAAGGGCGACAAGTTTGAAATCATCCGCAGCCGTGAGACTATGGATGACCTGATCAAAGGCGAGCGGATTCCAAGCTTTCTGTAAAAAACAGCCGCTCGGCGCGCCAAATCCGACGGATCAGTCCGATCGGACGCGCGCCAGCCGCCGCTAACATTGTGAATCGCTCATACCAAATGGACGCATAACGAGTGCATGTAACAAGGAGGTAGCCCATGTTCCAGGGAAGTATCGTTGCCATCGTCACCCCGTTTATTAACGGCGAGGTCGATGAGGAAAAGCTGCGGGAGCTGGTGGAATTCCAGATTGCCAACGGCACCGACGCCATCGTTCCGTGCGGCACGACCGGTGAGTCCTCGACGCTCGACTACGCCGAGCACGACAGGGTCATCAAGATCGTTGTCGAGCAGGTGAATAAGAGGGTTCCGGTCATCGCTGGTACCGGTTCAAATTCTACCCGCGAGGCGATCGAAATTACTCGCCACGCCAAGGAACTGGGAGCAGACGGAGCGCTTCTGGTGACTCCGTACTACAATAAGCCCTCCCAGGAAGGCCTTTATCTGCATTACAAGGCGATAGCCGACGCAGTGGCACTCCCGCAGGTACTCTACAACGTACCGGGGCGTACCAGCGTTAACCTGCTGCCGACGACGGTTGCGCGCCTTGCCGTGCATCCCAATATTGTTGCCATCAAGGAAGCGACCGGGTCGCTGCAGCAAGCCTCCGAAGTGTTGGCTCTTTGCGGCGAGAACATCACGGTCCTTTCGGGCGACGACTTCATTACCCTGCCGATGATGGCCTGCGGCGCCAAAGGTGTCATCTCGGTCACGGCTAACATCATGCCGAAAGAGGTTTCCGCCATGGTCGACGCCTTCAATGCCGGCAATCTGGAAGAGGCAAAAAGGCTGCACCTGTACCTTCTGAAGATTTCCAACGCCATGTTCATCGAGACCAATCCAGTGCCGGTGAAGACGGCCGTTTCACTCATGGGGAAATGCCGTGACGAGGTCCGCCTTCCGCTGGCGCCGCTGGCCGAGGCGAACCGTGCCAAGTTGGCCGAGATCATGAAGGAATACGGTCTTATCTAAGGAGCTGGAAACTATGATTAAAATAGCTGTGTGCGGGGCCGCGGGGCGCATGGGCGGACGGATCATTGCCGCCATTTCCGAGGCTGAAGGCGTGCAACTGTCGGGCGCCTTGGAGCGTCCCGGGCATCCGATGGTCGGTCAGGACGCCGGGTATAATGCAGGTTTGGGCGCTATTGGCCTGTCCATCAGCGACGATCTGAATGCGGTCGTTGCCGGTTGCGACGTGCTGATCGACTTCACCTCCCCCAAGGTTTCCCTCAAGAATCTCGAGGTCTGCTCGCTTCTGGGCAAGTCCATCGTCATCGGCTCCACTGGCTTTACTCCCGAGGAGCGGGCCTTTGCTGCCGAACTCGCGCGTGAGATTCCGGTCATCATCGCGCCTAACATGTCGGTGGGGGTGAATGTCTGCTTCAAGGTGTTGGCCGACGTGGCCAAGATTCTCGGCGAGGATTTCGACGTGGAAATCGTGGAGGCGCACCATCGTCTCAAGAAGGATTCCCCTTCCGGAACCGCCGTAAGGATGGGCGAAGTGGTGGCGGGAGCGCTCGGGCGCGACTACAACAAAGTGGCGAACTATCACCGCGAGGGGATCTGCGGCGAGCGCACCCATGACGAGATCGGGATGCAAACGATCCGTGGTGGCGACATTGTCGGCGAGCACACCGTCTATTTCATCGGGATGGGTGAGCGGATCGAGATAACCCATCGCGCCCACACCCGGGACATGTTCTCCCGCGGCAGCGTGCGTGCCGCCAAGTGGGTGGTGAGTGCCAAGCCCGGCGTCTGGGACATGCAGGACGTGCTGGGTTTGAGATAAGGACTTTAGCTTCCTCAACCCCTTTGTCCTTTGAGTCCCTTGCGTCCTTGGGGTCCTTCGTTTAATTTAAGCTTAATAGATATATAGAGTAAGCCACAAGGAGACCGTTTAAATGGCACAGATTAACGACAACTACCTGAAATTAAAAGCTGGTTACCTCTTCCCGGAAATCGGGCGCCGGGTGCGGGCTTTCGCTGCAGCAAACCCGGAAGCCAAGGTGATCCGCCTTGGCATCGGTGACGTGACCCAGCCGCTCACGCCGGCCGTCCTGAAGGCGTTCCATGCCGCGGTTGACGACCTGGGAAGCGAGAATTCCTTCATGGGTTACGGCCCCGAGCAGGGGTATGACTTCCTGATAAACGCCATCATCGAGAAGTCCTATAACCCGCTCGGCGTCGAACTGAAGACGACGGAGATGTTTATCTCCGACGGCTCCAAGTGCGACTGCGCCAACATCCTGGACATCTTTGCGCTGGAAAACACGGTCGCCATCGGCGACCCGGTCTATCCGGTCTACAATGACACCAACGTCATGATTGGTCGCACCGGCGAGGCTGACGAGAAGGGGTATTACCAGGGGCTGGTTTACCTTCCCTGCACCGAAGAAAACGGCTTCTTCCCGGCTTACCCGAAGGAGAAGGTGGACATGATCTACCTCTGCTTCCCCAATAATCCGACCGGTGCCGTTGCCACCAAGGAACAGCTGAAGGGTTGGGTCGACTACGCGCTGGCCAACAACTCCATCATCCTCTTCGACGCGGCCTACGAGGCGTTCATCACCGACCCCGCCATCCCGCATTCCATCTATGAGATTGAAGGCGCCAAGAAATGCGCCATCGAGTTCCGCTCTTTCTCGAAGACTGCCGGTTTCACGGGCGTGCGCTGCGGATTGGTGGTCGTCCCCGAGGAACTTGAGGGAACCACGGCAGCCGGCGAGAAGTACAGCTTCAACAAGCTCTGGCTGCGTCGCCAGACCACCAAGTTCAACGGTGCTTCCTATCCGGTGCAAAGGGCAGCTGCCGCTGTCTACACGGAAGAGGGATGGCAGGAGACCAAGGCGAACATCGATTACTACATGGAGAACGCCAGGATCATCCGTGAAGGGCTTGCTGAAGCGGGCCTGACCGTCTACGGCGGGGTCAACGGGCCCTACATCTGGCTCAAGACTCCGGCTGGCGTCACCTCTTGGGATTTCTTCGACAAGCTCCTGAACGAGTGCAACGTGGTCGGTACCCCCGGCAGCGGTTTCGGACCTTCCGGGGAAGGCTACTTTCGCTTGTCGGCCTTCGGTAACCGCGACAACGTGATCGAAGCCGTCGCCAGGATCAAGAAAAACCTGAAGTGACGTGATGAGCGGTAAAATAATTTAGCAAAGTTAAAACAATGAAGGGCGCCCAAAAGGCGCCCTTCATTTTGTACTAACCACTGTAGGATGGGTACCCGCAAGGGGTGCCCCAACAAACCAGTTATGGATACTTGCGGGTAACTTTATTGTTGCCCTAGCGTCCTTTTTGTCCTTGTAGACCTTGTCAGGCTAAGGCTCATTAATGCCCGACCTTGCGCATAACCTCGCGCATAAAGGCGGGCAAATCGCCGGGCTGCCGCGAGGTTATCAGGTTGCCATCCACGACTACCTCACTATCTTCATACAAAGCCCCCACTTCCTTAAGCTCCGCTGCTACCGAGTTGTAGCAGGTGGCATGACGTCCTTTCAACAGACCCGCCGAGACGAGAATCTGCGGGCCGTGGCAGATGGCCGCGACCGGCTTTCCCTCGGCCATAAAGGACCGCGTTATCTCCTGGACCGCGGGATCGTTACGGATGGCGGCAGGTGCCTTACCGCCGGGCAGTACCAGTAGCCCGTAGTCGGCTGGGGCGATGTCTTTGAAAACTTTGTTAACCTGCACCTCGTAGCCGTGCTTGCCGCTGATGGAATCGCGCGTCTGGGAGGCGATATCTACGGTGTAACCCGCTTCCAGCAGACGGTAAAGGGGAACCAGCAGTTCGGTGTCTTCAAAATTGTTTGCACTCAAAATCAGAGCTTTCATTGTGCTCCTCCTGTCGGCCGGCGTGGCCGGGCGTGTAATTTTTGGCCGCCATGATCCGATCAACTTCCTGTGGACCACACCTTATTCTACCAAAAATGTCGAGGTCCGTTCAGAAAATGCCCAGCCAGCAATAGGTTGCCGTTGAACGGCATCATCGTGCAACGAATCAGTCTTTTGCCTACCGCGTTTCCAGCTGCAATACGACCTACCGCTAAGCCTTCACAACAGGTGCACGTTGATACCTGATCCGGGTAAGTGAAAATGATTATCGTTTGCTGGTCGATTTCAATTTGTGCTAAAATCGCATAGGGAAAATTAAAGGAAGGGTTTTCGTAAAAGACTGGCGAAAGGAGAAGGAAATGGCAATGATAATAATGGGTTTAGGCGCAATTTCGGTAGCGGTCGTTATTTTTCAGTTTTACTCGTATTTCAGCTCCACACACAAATAGCGGCACGCAGCTAAGCGTTTAGTACGCAGCAAAAAAAAAGCCGGTTTCCTTAGCCGGCTTTCTTTCGTTACTGTCTGCCCGGCACTTATTTGATTACTACAAATCCCTCTTTCGGGTCCCAGCGGTAACCCTTGCCGCTCCAGATGGACTCTATGGTCTTCCAGTCCAGGCCAAGCCCCTTCATCTCCTCGCTGATGTAATAGGCAGGCATGATTTCGTCGTCATCGATGCGGCCGTCCCCATTACTGTCAGCCCAATGATAGGCGCCGACCCGGATGCCGTGACTGCCGACCACGGATTCGGTACGATTGATCCCCGCAGCGTGCAGAACAACTTCGCCTTGAAGCTTGGCCTCTGGTCCCGGGTTCCCGCTTGTCGGAATTTGAACCGTGTAGGAAACGGTAACCGTGGCATTGCCACCGGGTATCAGCCATTTCACCTCGGAACCGGAAGGGTCCGCCGATGAACTGGCGGGGAGCGCGCTCACCAGACGCCATCCGACCGGAAGTTTCTCCTTCAGTATGAAACCGATATTTTCTTCGCCCTGCCGGGTAATTTTGATCTGTACCGGGATTATCTCCCCCGGCGCAGCAAAGTGGGGCGCAATTCTGAGCGCCCTGGGAGCCGGAACCCGACCGCGGATGAGGAAATAGACCGCCGCCAGGAGTAGGAGCGCGCAGACCGCCAATCCAGTGGCCAGCCAGCGTCTCCTGCCAGGGACGGAGGATGCTGCAACGCCGCTCTCCAGTACCTCAATTTCCTCTTCCCGGCGCAAGATAGAGTCGAGCTCGACCTCGAGTGCGTCTGCCAACTTCTGCGCATTATCGCGTTTGATGGAGGGGTAGCGATTATTCTCCCAGCGCGAGATCGTATCGGTCGTGACACCGACCACACTTGCCACGTAGAGTTGGGTGAGCTTTTTGGTCTCACGCACGCTCTTGATTCGTGCTCCGTCTATGGCGACGCTGGGGACTGCATTTTTTTCACTGATGGCCAAAGTTAGGCTCCAGGTCACCCGCCCGTAAAGCGATTTGCTACAGGCCGTGGATTTACCGAAAATGCGTGTGTTTTGAGGCGGCAGCTACCCGACATCGGGTCGAATTGCTATAGATGTCGATACCCGCGGCCGGATTCGCATGGTAATTTTTATCACATTTCAGCAATAAAAACCCCAAAACAAAAAGGAGCCTCAACATGAAACAAATCATCGCTGCAGTGGCACTCACCCTGATGAGCGCCGGAATGGTGCTGGCCGCCGACACCATGACCCTGCCCGCCAAGAATGGCGACATCACCTTCAACCACAAGAAACACCAGGAGATGCTGAAGGACTGTAAAATCTGCCACGCAAAGGGCCCGGGCAAGATCGAAGGGTTTGGCAAGGACTTCGCCCACCAGACCTGCAAGGGGTGCCACGCCACCAAGGGCGCCGGACCGACGAAATGCTCCGAGTGCCACAAGAAGTAAGCTGGCTGACTCGGGACAGGCGGAAAGGAAAAGGCGGCCCATCGGGCCGCCTTTTCTCGTCTGGTGGATATTCTGGCAGGCGTGCCGGAAGGGAAAGGGCGTTCCCCCTTCCTTACCCTCCCCCTCCGGGAGAGGGGACAGCATCCTGGCAGCTAATCAAATAATGCCTCCAAGGCGTCGAAATCGAGGCGCTCCTCGGCTAGGGCGCGCACCAGGTCGAGCTTTTCGGTATCCTCGGGGGTGATCTTCGATACGTCCTCGGTGATGATGCGGTAGAGTTCGGCGGTAGAGTGCTTCTGAGTGCGCAGGTAGGGGATGTTGCTGCGGTCGATGATGCGCTGGGTGATGGTGCTGATCGGTGCTATCCCAGGGATGACCAGGCCGGAGACCAGGGAACGATATTCGGGCATCTGGTAGAGGTTCGCCAGGGTAACGAGCAGTTCGTCACGGCTGCTGGTGACTAAAAGCAGGGTGGAATCGCGCAGCATTTCGGTCACCCGCTGGGTGGAAGCGGCGCCGATCTGGACGTGCTCGATGATGCGGCTCACCTCGCGGCGGTTGCCGTGCAGCGGAAGATCAAGCAGGCGCGAGACGCGGCGCAGGGTCGGGTTGGCCAGGACGGTCTTGTAATCGAAACCGCCAATCACGGAGAATGGCTGGTCGGCAAGTGCGCGCCCCAGGTAATCCAGGATATGCTCACGCTTCTCGGCGAAGAGCTTATTGGCGAGTACCGCCCGCACCTCGGCCCCTTCGAGTTGGAAAAGCGCAATATTCATGAAGACCATGTCGATGACGTTCCCGACGCCGCCACCGGTCACCATCAAAACGGGTGCTTCGAGCAGGCGGGCAATGCGCGCATTGGAGAGTTTCAGCACCGAGCCGACGCCGGGGTGCCCGGACCCCTCAATGATGATGAAATCGCACCTTTTCTCCAGCTCTGCGTAGGCGCTCAGGATGCGATCCTGCAATTCGGCAAAAGCAATCTCGCCATCGATGGCCTTGCGCGTGGTGTCAGGGTAGACGACAACCGGGGACATGAAGCGCAAATCCTTGGTGAGATCGAATACTTGCGCTATCAGCGCAGCATCCTTGTCGACCGGGTGGCCGCGCAGGGTGGTCGGCTTGGGGCCGAGGGGCTTCATGAACCCGACCCGACCATATTTCTTCTGTGCCAGGTGCAGCAGGGAGATGCTGATGGTGGTTTTCCCGATGTTCTGCCCCGAGGCGGCGATGAATATTTTCTTGGCCATAGCGGATTCCTTGGTTTAACACGCTTAGCGCGCCGAAGCGCTTCAGGCCTGCACCGCCTGGCAGCCTTGGGGAGCGGCGTCCGAGTGTGCAGGGCCCGCCTCAGGAAGGCGACGTAGTCGTGAAAAAAACGTATACAATGCCTGCTCATAATCGTATGCATGCGCCAATAAGTCAAGCCTGATGGCGGGTTCCGGCAAATTCCGGAGCGCGCGCGGGTCATATTTGGGGGCTTGTAACTCCTGTGCCTTCAGGTGTACCATGAAGCTCATGAGACCCATCGACCTTGAGGAACGGCTGGTTTACTATAGCGAAACAGAAGAGTTTCTTAACCGCTACACCCACGGTTTCGGGGCGCTGATGAGCTTCATTGGAGTCACCGCCCTGATCACCATGGCAGCCAGGGAACACGACATCTACCGGCTGATAAGTTCCTGCATTTACGGCGGGGCGATGATCACCTTTTATTGCCTGTCGACTGCCTATCACACCGTGCGCACGCCCTATATGCGCTACGTCTTTCGCATCCTGGACCACGCCAGCATCTACCTGATGATCGCGGGAAGCTACACCCCCTTCACCCTGGTGACTTTGCGCGGACCGTGGGGGTGGTCGCTTTTCGGCATGGTTTGGGGATTGGGAACGGTGGGGGCGGTACTGAAGATCTTCACCGCGCATAAATTGCGGGTCATTGGGCCACTCATCTACATCGCCCTGGGCTGGAGCGTGGTCTTCGCCTTGAAGCCGCTTTCGGCGGGACTCGCGGCAAACGGCTTGCTGCTTTTGTTCGCCGGCGGTGCGGCCTACACGGTCGGTGTGGTCTTTTACCTTTGGGACCGCCTCCCCTACAACCACGCAATCTGGCATCTCTTCGTGCTAACCGGCTCCGCCTGCCATTTCGGGGCAATTTTCTACTACGTGACACCTCTCCACTCTTGAGTCAGCCTGGTTAATCATCATTCAGTTCTAGAAAGTCACCCCTCCTCTCACCACACTCTCAAACCGCCTGCTTAAGTAGCTGTCAGATAGCACTTTTCTCACTCCGGTACTACTCTCTGTGTCACGGTAAGATTAATGTACAAAAAATTACTAATAAAAAAGTTCAAATTATGTTATAAGTCTTGTCAGGGATCTTAGCGGTCGCCGCGGGCTTGGTTCTTGCGCCAGTGTCAGCCAGTCCGGTGGTCGTTTTACCTCGTCACTTGCCTGCCCGGGACGGCTCTGGTCCTGGCTCCGACTCAGCAGAAGTACCTCCTTTCCCAGTCGCAGTTTGACGTTATGTCATGAGATTGCCGTCGTTTGTCGTGATTGGTCGCTGACCGTCACTTTTGCTGCTGTTCCACGGGAGAACGAAAAATGGCTTGGGATAGAAAATCCAAAGGTCAATGGCTGCTCTATGCGATGGTCCCGCTGTTGCCGATCTGTGCGGCCGTGTTGCGGGTCGAACTCCTGGGCGGGCTCATGTTGAACTGCCCTTATCTGACCTTTTATCCCGCCGTCACGCTGGCGGCACTTCTGGGCGGCTTTCGCGCCGGACTGCTGGCGACTGCGCTTTCCGGAATGCTCGCCTCCTACTTCCTGCTCGAGCCGATTGGCTCCCTAAGCATCGAGTATGCCGCAACCCGGATGGAGTTTGCGGTATTCCTCCTGTGCTGCTCGGTTATTTCCCTTTTCGCCGAACTGATGCATCGCGCCCGGGCGCGGGCCGAGGCAGCCAGAGCCGGCCTTGCTGCCGAACAAGAAAGGGCCTCGCTTGCTATCCAGCGGGAGCGTAATTTTCTACGTCAGGTCATCGATACCTTCCCAAGCAGCATCTTTGTCAAGGATGATCAGGGGACGCTTTGCCTGGTGAACCAGGCGATGGCACATTTTCACGGCACTACGGTGCAGGACATGGAAGGGAAAGGGGTTACTGAATTTGGCGCCCTGCCGGAAGAATTGGTGGCCCGCTTTGCGGAAGAGGACCGAGAGATCTTCGCCAGCTGCAAGGCGCTGCATTGCGGCGCTGAAATACTGGACTCCCAAGGAAAGCTGCACTGCTTCGAAGCAGATAAGACCCCGCTTTTCAACGAAGACGGCAGTTGCGATAAGCTCCTGGTGGTCACGACGGACATCACTGAACGCAAACAGGCTGAAGTGGGCCTGCGGGAAAACCGGGAACTCCTCAATTCCATCATATCTGGAACCCCAGACGCCATCTATGTCAAGGACACGGCCGGCAAATACCTTCTCTTTAACTGCGCGGCGCAAGAGATAACCGGCAAACGGGCAGAGGAGGTGCTGGGGCGAGGTGCCGGCGAGATTTTTTCGCACCGGGATGCGCTGGCGATGGCGCAGGGGGACCAGACGGTCCTGACCTCACGGGCCATCGCGGTAAGCGAGGACCTCATCACCGATGCCAAGGGGCGCAGACGCATCTTTCTTACCACCAAAGGCCCGCTTTATGATGAGCAAGGCAGCCTCGCGGGGACCTTCGGCATCTCGCGCGACATCAGCGAGCAGAAGCAGGCGGAAAAGGAAATCCGCCAATTAAACGACGAGCTGGATATCCGGGTTGCGGAACGTACCGCCCAACTGGAGGCCGCCAATCGGGAACAGGAAGCGTTCAGTTACTCGGTGTCCCATGACCTGCGCAGTCCGCTGCGCCACATCAACAGTTACGCCGCCATTTTGGCGGAGGAGTTGGGGAGCGGAATGAGCGCCACCTCCCGGGACAACCTGGAGCGTATCTGCAAGGCGAGCAGCAAGATGGGGAGGCTGATCGACGATCTGCTGGAGCTGGCCCGAACCAGCCGGTTGCCGCTCAGAGAGGAGCCCATTGACCTAAGTCGCTTGGCGACTATCAGTAGCCTCTTGCTGCAGCAGACCGACAAGGTGCGCCCAGTGAAGTTCACCATTGCGGACGGGATACAGGTCCTCGGGGACAAGACCCTGCTGAGACTGGTGTTAGATAATCTGCTGGGTAACGCCTGGAAGTACACCGTGCAGGAAAAAGCGGCGCAGATTGAGTTTGGTTTTGAGGTCATCGACGGCCAGGAGGTCTTTTTCGTGAGCGACAACGGGACTGGCTTCGATATGTTGTATAGCGACAAGTTGTTCCGTCCTTTCCAGCGGCTGCACGGCTCGGAGTACCAAGGAAATGGCATCGGGCTTGCGACCGTGGAACGGGCGATCGAGCGCCACGGAGGAACGGTTTGGGCCGAAGGCGAGGTGGGAAGCGGGGCGACCTTTTATTTCACCCTCGGTAAGGATGCCATCTCGATTCCGAGGCAGGCACGGCAACAACGCGGGTGATGCCAGCCGCACTGGCCGGGGGAAGCCGAACGTTAGAGAGGCAGGGGGGTGTGGTGCCCGGGCGAAAGACCCCCCTGTCTCGCTGCCGCGAGCCTTCCCCCCTGCTGCACAGGGGGGAGCAATCGAGAAGCTGCCTGAGCACTAGAAAAGCCACCCTGAAAGTGTCACGTATAGCAAAAAGGGCGCAAGGCATTAAATGCCCGCGCCCTTCCTTTTGTGCTGAGTTACCTCCGCTTCGTAACAAAAACGATTACTTCACGTGACACTCGCTGCACTTGGTCGGTCCTTTTCCCTTGTCCGCATGGCACCCCTTGCAGGTCTTGTGTGCCCAATCCTTGCCGAGACCCGCGATCTTGCCACCCTCTTTGGTCTCGTGACAGGTCGTGCAGGCCATGGCGTCCTGGTGCTTTTTGTGGGGGAAGGTAACGTTGCCGTTTTTAGCGGGCAGGACGACGACGGCATTGTCTGCAGCTGTAGCAAATCCAGCGCAAAGTAACGATAGTGCCAATGCCGCGAGAATCAGTCTTTTCATGATGGTTTCTCCTTGTTTGTTTGAATTAGAATTTACCACAAGTAGTCTACTTGCTTCTGAACCAATTGCAACCGAACCGGATGAAGAAAGATGGAGTAAAGTCTTTACGGCTTGACAAATCTGGTGCAGACAGAGGAAGGTACCAATTGATGTATCGCTCATGATGAGGTTTTGAATAACGCTTCTGCTGCACCAGCGAGAATGCTCCGAACTATGAAAGCTGTCACCGAACCAGGTCTCCCGCCACTCATTTCACTGCCCCTCGGCACCTTCGCCCTCCCCGTACCGCGCTTGGGAAGCATCGAAAATCACTCCGGTTACGGCCCTTCCGCCGCAGAGGGGCAGGAGATCCACCAGCGCGTACAGCGTAAGCGCGCCAAGAGCGACCCCGGCTACCAGGCCGAGGTACCGGTGAGCATGGTGTTCGAGCGGCAGGGCTACCGCTTTCAGATAAACGGCCGGATGGACGGTATTTTTCGGGACGGCAGCGCCAAAATAGAGGAGATCAAGACCAGTTTCAGCGTGCGCGAACTGGGACGCCGGTTGGCGGAGCAGCCGGAGCATCCTTACTGCTTACAGCTTAAAAGTTACGGCTACTTTTATTGGCTGGAGCACGGGGTGGTGCCACTCTTGAGCCTGCACCTGGTCTCCTCCCGAAATGGCCAGTCTGAGGATCTTCCCCTGGAGCTCGACCTACCCAGCTATCAGGCCTGGCTGGAGCTGCGCCTGGGGGAACTAGTCTTGGAGGCGGCCCGGGCGGAAAAGCGCGCCGCCCGCCGCCGCAAGATAGCTACCGCTTTTGCCTTCCCCTTCGCGGCCCCACGGCCGGGCCAGGTCGAACTCATGGAGACGGTCGCGGCAGGGGTGACCCGGGGCGCGCCGCTGCTAGTCCAGGCTCCGACCGGGCTCGGAAAGACGGTCGGGGTGCTGCACCCGGTGCTGCAGGAGGCCCTGGGCCGAGGGCAGCAGGTGGTCTACCTGACGCCCAAAAATAGCCAGCACTCGGTAGCCGAGGATGCCGTTGAGCGTTTCCGGGTGGCCGGCGCCCGGGTGAAATCGCTCACCCTCACCGCCAAGCACAAGATCTGCCCCAAGGACGAACCGCTTTGCAACCCGGAACAGTGCGAGTACGCCCGCGACTACTACGCGAAGGTGGCGCGCGCCGGCCTGGTCGAGATCATGGCGAAAAAAAAGAAGCTGCACGCCCGTAGCTTCAAGAATCTCGGCGAACTGCACCAGGTCTGCCCCTTCGAGCTCCAGATCGAAGCCGTTGCCGAAGCGGACGTGGTGATCTGCGACTACAACTACGTCTTTGCCCCGCGCTCCGCCCTGGGACGCGTCAGTTCCCTGGGCGTCGGACAAATTGGAAAGCCCAACCTGGTGATCGACGAGGCGCACAACCTCCCCGCCCGCGCCATGGATTACTATTCCCCGGCGCTCTCCTCCTCCCTGCTGGGAGAAATGCGTGAGGAGTTCACCAAGCTCCCGCACCCCTTCGCCCGCGCGGGGGAGGAGCTTTTGGATGGCTGCCTGCAGACGATCGCGTCCTGCTGGAAGGGGAAGGGGGGGCAGCCCGCCAGGATCGAACCTCCCGTGGCGGCTTTCCTGGAGCAGGACGCCCAGTTGCGTGGGTTAATGGCGCGCTATCTGGAATCGAGCGTCGAAATCCGCCCGCGCGACCCGGTGCTGCGGCTTTGTCAGTACTGGTCGGAATTCGCCCAGACCCTGGAGCTCGTCAGGGATTCTGCTCAGCAGGAGTTTTTCACCACCTTTCATCCCCGGTTGGGGGATGAAGGGGGAGGTATCCTGAAGATCACCTGCTGCGACGCCTCGGCGCTGATCGCTTCCTGCTACGCCGGCTACCGTGGGGTCGTGGGATTCTCCGCGACGTTGAAACCGTTTGACTATTACGCCAGGCTTTCCGGGCTGGACCCGGAAAAGGTCGGGACGGCGGAATTTCAGACCCCGTTTCCCCCACTGTTGCGAAAACTCATGATTATCCCCCAGATATCCACCAAGTATGCCCAGCGCGAGCGCAACTACGCAAAGATTGCCGATTGCCTGGCAAGAATCGTGGCGCTGCGCCCCGGTAACTACTTCGCCTTCTTTCCCAGCTTTGCCTTTCTGGAGCGGGTGGCCGATCTCTTTCGCCCCCCGGTCGGCTTTGCCGTAGAGCGGCAGGAGCGCAACATGGCCCCGTCGCGCTGCACAGCGGTCCTGGACCAACTGCGCACCGGGAGCGTCGCCACCGTGGTCTTTGCGGTGCAGGGAGGGTCGTTCTCGGAGGGGATGGACTATCAGGGGGAGATGGTAATCGGGGCCTTCGTCGTCGGCCCGCCGCTGCCCAATTTCGACCTGGAGCGCGAGCAGATGCGGGAGTACTACCAGCGGCGCTTCGGGGCCGGATTTCAGTACGCCTACGCGATTCCCGCCATGGCGAAGTCAATTCAGGCCGCCGGGAGGGTCATCCGCTCCGAGACCGACCGCGGCATCATCGTCCTCATGGACAGCCGGTTCCTGGAGGCGGGGTTCAGCGCTTCGATGCCGGCTGATTGGTTCCAGTCCGAGGCGAGGGAACTGGTTTCCGAGGGGGTCTTGCAGGAGGTGGCAGAGTTCTGGGCGCGCTGAGTGGCCATCTGGGCAAAGGTCGCGGGCTTCCGGGCAAGGGTTGCGGGCTTCTTATGTCCGTAGAGACGCATTGCATGCGTCACCTACACCTGATCATGCTTGTTCGTCTTGAGCGCGGCAGCGCTGAGACGCATGCAATGCGTCTCTACCGATGGTTTGCTCTCCGACAAGAATAAACCCGAGGTCCGTGCAATTGACATAAATATTCGGAAAGGTGTCAACCGCAACGATAAAATACAGTCTATGCAGATCGACCTCAGCACAAGACTCAAACGATACGTGGTGATCGAAATAATTACATTATTATATAAAAATAATTATTGGCAGGATTCTCAACTTTTAAGGCAAATGGTCGATAGAAAGTAGCATGATATTCTTATTAAAGGCCGGATGAGCCTTCAATAAGAGAAAACGTTGAGACATCTCCGCGAAGCCACCCATTCAGCCTTCCCCTCCCTCTCTCCGAACGGAAACGGAGACTCGGTAGCTGACACAACTTCCGGGTGCCCAGTGGCGTATCCGCCGTCCGGTGCTCGATCAAGAACGCCAAGATAAGGTTAATCGACCATGGAACAAAGCGAGCAGCCAAATTTAAAAGTCGGTTACGGTACGGCTCGGGAGGGTGACTCCTTCTCGGTGGGAAGGGACGCGGCGGCACAGGCCTGCGCGATGCTCGGCGACTGTCCGGTCGCGGCTGTGCTCGTCTTCGCCTCGGTGCACCACGATCTCACGGAGGTGCTGCGCGGGATTGCCTCGGTGTTCCCTGGCGCTCCGCTTCTGGGCTGCAGCAGCGCCGGCGAGATCTGCCAAGAAACCCTTAGCCAAAGCGTCGTCGTCACCGCTTTGGCATCGAGCTACCTGCAGGTCTCCTGCGGAGTGGGGAGGGGTGTTTCCCGCAACTGGCAGGCGGCCCTGGAGCAGGCGGTCCAGGCGTCTGGCATCCATGAGCTGTTCTACGACGTAGGGTACTGGCAAGACCTGACACTGAAGGGAAAAACCGCCTTCGCCATTCTGCTGACGCCCGGCAATACCCGCCACGCCACCTCGCAAAGCTTTGAGATCCTGGAGGCCGTTAAGCTGAAATCGCTGGGACGCTTGCCGGTTTTCGGAGGCTCCACGGCGGACGACTGGCGCATGGAAGAGAACTTTGTCCTCCTGGGGAAGGAAGTGTTCGCCGACAGCATGCTACTGGCGGTGTTCGAGACCCAGCTGCAGTTCGGCATCGCTATGGACCACGGATTCATCCCGACGCGCTGCCAGACGACGGTCACCCGCGCCGAAGGGCACGAGGTGCTGGAGCTAGACGGGGCGCCGGCCGCCGAGGTGTACGCCAGGATCGTCGGCTCCGCGCGCGGGGCGCTGGAAGGAAGGCACCTGACCCAGACGACCGGGCACACCATGGGAATCGCCGATCTGGTGGGGCAGTACAGCATCAATGTGGCAAGCTTCTTCACGCCGCGGGGAGGGGTGAACTTCACCCTGCCGGTCCCGGCCAGCACGGTGCTGACTCTCATGAAACCGAGTAGCGAAACGACCTTCCTGGCGGGAAAGGACGCCCTGAGGAAGGCGCTCATGCGCGGCGGCATCGCGGACCCCGCGCTTTCCCTGGTGGCCTATTGCGCCTTGCGCCCACGGATCATTGGAGCCAAGTCGCAGGAGGAGGTTCGCCTCATGGCGGGCGTGCTGGCGGATAGCCCACTGGTTGGCTTTGGCAGCTTTGGGGAGCATGGGGTGGGGGACGACGGCACGATCCGTCACAACAACTCGGTCATTTCGGTGTTGGTGCTTGGCAGGGAACTCTCGCCCAACGCAAGGGTGGCTCTTGAGAACGAAAAAATGCAGCAGCGCCTGCAGGAGCAGGCGGTGGCGCTCAGCGAGACCAATCGGGAGTTATTGGCGGAAATAGGAGAGCGCATCCGGATGGAGGGGGTACTGCAGCAGGCCAATGACGAGCTGGATTCCCGCGTCAAGGAGCGCACCGCCGACCTGGTGACCGCCAACGAACAGCTGCGCCACGAAGTAGACGAGAGAAGGGGCGCCGAGGTGAAGCTGCAACTCAGCAACCAGCGCTTCAAGACGCTGGCCGAAGCCACCTTCGAAGGGATCGTCGTCACCGAAAATTGCCGTTTCGTAGACGGTAACCCGCAGCTGTCCAAGATACTCGGATTCGAGCATTGCGAACTGGTCGGCATGGACATCCGGGAGACCCTGCCGGAGGCGGAACGCACCCGCGTCGTGGCCAACATGGTGAGCGGGCTCGAAAGCCCCTACGAGTTCGAGCTGCGGAGAAAGGACGGGGCGCTGCGGGACGTGGAGGCCCACGGCCAAAACATCGTGCAAGACGGCCGCAAGCTCCGGATTACGGCGATCCGCGACATTACCGAGCGTAAGGCAATGCAAAAGGCCCTGCAGCAGAGCGAGGAGCTGTTTCGCAACCTGTGCAGCTCGGCGCCCGTGGTAATCTTCCGGGCAGACAGCTTAGGCTCGATCATCTACGTCAATCCCCACTGGGAGAAAATCTCCGGGTTCAGCGTCGCGGAGACCCTGGAGAAGGGGTGGCTCAATGTGGTGCATCCCGAGGACCGCGTCTCTGTCGGAGAATTCTGGCTGGCAGAGGTGCAGGCGCGACGCAGCTGTCTGCGGGAATACCGGGTGCTCAATCCCCAGGGAAAGACCGTCCTGATTCGGGCCCAGGCCAGTCCGATTCTGGACCAGGACGGCGGCTGTCAGGGGTACGTCGGCGTCATCGAAGACGTCACCGAAATCCGCCAGGCTATGCAGGAATTGACCAGGACCCAGAAGCTGGAGTCGCTCGGGGTGCTGGCGGGCGGGATCGCGCACGACTTCAACAATATCCTGACCGCGATCATCGGCAACATTTCCCTGGCCCGCCTGCAACTGCACGACAGCGACAAGGTCATGGCGCGGCTGACCCAGACGGAAAACGCCGCAGCCCGGGCCAAGGACCTGACCCAGCAGCTGTTGACCTTTGCCAGGGGGGGCGAGCCGGTGAAGCAGATCGTCAGGTTGGAGAGCCTCTTGAGAGAGACGGCGGTCTTCGCCTGCCACGGTTCCGCCGTCAGGTGCGTTTTCGCAGTGGCGGACGACCTCTGGCCGGTGCACGCCGACGAGGGACAGCTGTTCCAGGTGATCAACAACCTGGTGCTCAACGCCGTGCACGCCATGCCCGCTGGGGGGGTGGTGACCATAGGGGCGGAAAATGACGGTGTGAAACTGGAGGGGCGACGGGCGGTAAAGATCTTCGTATCCGATTGTGGGGACGGCATCCCGCAGGCTCACTTCCAAAGGATCTTCGACCCGTATTTCACTACCAAAAAGCAGGGAAGCGGCCTGGGGCTTGCCACCAGCTTTTCCATTGTGAAGAAACATGATGGCATCATCAACTTTGAATCGTGCCCGGGGGTGGGGACCACGTTCTTTGTCTATCTTCCGGCCGTGGAAAAGGAGTGCATCACGCAACAAGACACGGAACTTGAAGCCGTGTCCGGCAGTGGCCGGATTTTGGTGATGGACGATGAGGAAGTCGTCAGAGAAATTGCCCAGGCCATGCTGGAACAGCTCGGCTATGCGGTTGACTGCGCCAAGGACGGGGCCGAGGCGGTAGCCCTTTACCATGAAAGACAAGCAGCAGGGGCGCCTTATGCCGCGGTCGTCTTCGACCTGACGATTCCCGGAGGTATGGGGGGGCAGGAAGCAATCGGGGTGCTGTTGAAGATCGATCCGGCCGTGCGCGGGGTGGTCTCCAGCGGTTACTCCAACGATCCCGTGATGGCCAATTACCGCCAATACGGTTTTTCCGCCGTGCTGAAAAAACCCTACCGGCTGCAAGAAATGAGCACCATCTTGCAGCAATGCCTGGCTGCGCCAAGCGCTGCTCCGACAAAGTAGCTGCGCCGGGCGCTGCTCCGGTATGGCAGGGGCATCCATTATAGGTGCCTGATCCCGAACCAGCTCCAGAATACATCACTCAAGCGAGTACCACATGGCCAACATAACCAGTGACAAGCTGCTGGACAGCCTTTTTGACGGTGTTTACTTCGTTGATACCGAGCGCTGCATTACCTACTGGAATGCGGCCGCCGAACGTATCTCGGGCTACTCGCGAGACGAGGTGATCGGCACTTCATGCTCCCAAAACCTGCTGCGGCACGTCGACGGCACAGGATGCGATTTGTGCAATAGCGGTTGTCCTCTGACCGGAACCATGGAGGACGGAAAGTCGAGGGAAGCGCCCGTTTTTCTCCATCACAAGTTGGGGCACCGGGTCCCGGTTTCCGTCCGGACCGCCCCGGTGTACGATGAGCAGGGGAGCGTGATTGGTGCCGTGGAGATTTTCAGCGACAACTCAAGCTCGCTGCAAATCCTGCTGGAATATGAAAAACTGAAGCAGGACGCCTTCATCGATGAGCTGACCGGTATCGGTAACCGCAGATACGGAGAAATGACCCTCGCTACGCGGATGTATGACTTGCAGACCTATGCCATCCCCTTTGGCCTCTTGTTCATGGACATCGACCATTTTAAAAGCTTCAATGATCGCTACGGGCATAAAACCGGGGATGATGTGCTGGTGATGGTCGCCAGTTCAATTTCAGTCGCGCTCAGGAAAATAGACGTTGTGGCGCGTTGGGGAGGCGAGGAGTTCGTGGTTATCCTGCCGGGGGCCAATCGCGTGGTCCTCAACTCGGTGGCGGAGCGAGTCCGGATGCTGATTGAGAAAAGTTTTCTCATGGTGGGGGAGGAGAAGCTAAACGTGACCATCTCAGTCGGCGCCACGCTGTCGCTGCAGGACGACACCATCAAGGAGGTCGTCGGCCGTGCCGACCGGCACATGTACCAAAGTAAAGCTCAGGGCCGAAACTGTGTAACCGGAGACGGGCCGGCTAAAGACTAAAGGCGCGCTGCAGAGTGTGTTGCAGTGCCCTAGCATTCCACCTTAAACGTTCTACTTTCTTGTTTTGGGCGTCCGATCGGTCGGATCCGGCCGATCGGTCCAATAAAAGAGCTTAGCCCGAGTTTTCCACCCACGAGCTGAACGGGCTTTGCACCAGACTCGCATTGGCGTAGCGCTTGTCGTGGCTCACCTCGGCGCCTGCCCAGGGCGGCAGGATGACCTTTTGCTCTTCCGAGTTTAGTTCAACCTCCGCAATGACGAGCCCTTCGTTGTCCCCCCGGAATTCATCGATCTCCCAGAGCAGTCCCCCGTACGGTACCTCGTAGCGCAGCTTTTCGATCAGGGGGCGCAGGCAGAGCTTTTGCAGCATCTCTTCCGCGTCTGGCGCCGGTATCGGATACTCGTATTCGGCGGCACTGATCCCCTGGCGCAGTCCCTTAATAGTAAGAAAGCCACGGCCATCCTTCACCCTGACCCGCACCACTCGCTCCCTGTCTGTGCACAGGTAGCCCTGCAGGTACGGCTTGCCTGCTCCAGCCGTCGCACGCCAGCAATCGTCCTTCACCAGAAATTTTCTTTCGATCTCTTGTGCCATTTGATACCTCCACTTTTTGGCCAATTATTCTGCGCCCCAACCGGCTTAAGGGTACCGGCAAGGGAATTATTTTTGCCTGGGCACCCCTTGCAGGTGCCCAGGTGCGGGGAAATACCTCTTTTCCTGCTGCGGTGCCGCGGCCAACTATCCGTATTGAAATGCTTATTTTCAGCCCTAAAACAAATAAGACCTATTTTATCTTTTTCTCTTGACTGGTACCCTGAGAATGGAGTAAGTTTACTTCAACGACACTTTTAAGAAAGGAGATTACGCCAATGTGGACATCTAGATTTCGTATTCGTCCTGTTTCGCACTGCAAGGAAGGTTGCAGTATTTAGCCCGTCAAGATAGTTGACGGGCGCACCGGTACCGGAAAGCCCCTGCAGCAATGCAGGGGCTTTCTCTGTATTTGGCTCGGGAAATTCAGGCTTTTGAATGCCCCCCGCAGCGCGACACATAAATCCGTTGAACTCTATTAAACCTTCCGCCATTCAAAATCGTACGGACAGCTTTCCTGCCTGTTGTAAACTATCAGTAAAACCGTCTATATAATAGCGATGAGTTTCTCCATTGTCCAACCAGTATCCATAAAGGAGCGGAACCGTGAAAATTGCACTGGTAACCGGAGGCAGTCGTGGCCTTGGCAAAAGCATCTGCTTGCATCTGGCTGGCAAGGGACATGACGTCATTCTTACCTACAAAAGCAATCTGACAGAAGCCCAAGATACCGTTGCGCAGATAGAGAAACTGGGTCGCAAGGCCGTAGCGCTCCCTCTTGACGTTTCCGTTTCCAAATCCTTTGCAGCTTTCAGCGCCCAAGTGAAAAAAGTCCTGACTGAGAACTGGCAGCAAAGCGATTTCGATTTCTTGGTTAACAATGCAGGAGTCGGTGTTAATGCCCCTTTCATGGAAACAACCGAGGAACAGTTTGACCTATTGATGAATGTCCATTTCAAGGGGACCTTCTTTCTGACCCAGAAATTGCTGCCGGTCATGAAGGACGGCGGCAGGATTGTCAACATCACTTCCGGTCTGGCCCGTTTCTCCCTTCCAGGTTACGCAGCCTATGGCGCGATGAAAGGGGCCGTTGAAGTGTTGACCCGCTATCTGGCAAAGGAGTTGGGTCCGCGCCGGATAACCGTCAACGTCGTAGCGCCGGGCGCCATTGAGACCGATTTTGGCGGTGGTACCGTCCGGGACAACCCGGAAGTGAACAAGTTTATCGCGGGTCAAACCGCGCTCGGGCGCGTCGGACTGCCCGACGACATCGGCGGAGCCGTCGCCTCGCTGCTTTCTGATGACAGTCGCTGGATCAATGGTCAGAGGGTGGAGGTTTCTGGCGGAATATTCCTTTAAAGTACTGTCAATCTGGTAAGCCGGGCTAAATCCGAGAAGGGAGCGCTGGGGAAAACCCTGTTGGCAACCTGTTGATATCCTGGGTAAAGCGAGTAAATCCCTGTTGAAAATCAGTTGAATGCCTGTTTAAAAGCCTGTGGATGGTATGTGGAGGCCTTGTGGACATGCCCGAAGACAGGCTGTTGAAAGACCTGTGGACTAGCTGTGGACGGTCCGTTGGTAGCCTGTGGGAAGCCTGTGGAAGAGATGTTGAAGAACCCCTCGCCCCCCGGGAGAGGGGCAGGGGTGAGGGAGCATCCACGAAGTTGCCCACCAGATTCAACGGAATCAAGTGCTCAGCGATCCGACCGATCCGTCTGACGATGGCGCACCAACCATGCCGTGAACAATTTTGTAAAAAGCAATCGGGGGCGACGTGGCAGCAGCGGTGCAGGCAGGACGAAAAGGTGGCTGGGTGCTCTGGCGCGAAGGGCTGCAGGGCGCGCAGCCGATCATGATCGGTTATTTCCCGGTTGCCGTCATGTTCGGGATCTCTACCCGCACCGCCGGGTTAGGCGTCCTGGACGCACTCGCCATGTCGCTCTTCATCTTCGCCGGCGCGAGCCAGTTCGCGCTGGTGGGGATGCTGGCCAGCGGCGTCTCCTTTCCCGGCGCCCTCATTGCCACCGTGGGCCTTAACCTGCGGCATCTCTTCTACGGTCCCGCCATCGCCCCGATGCTCGGGATCACCAGCTGGAAAAAGGCCCTCCCGATCGCCCACGGTTTAACCGATGAAGTCTTCGCCTCGGCGCTCGCGCTGTTGCCGCGCCACAGCATGAAGGAGCGCAGCGCCCTGCTGCTCGGTCTGGAAACTGGCGCCTACGCCTCCTGGGTGTTCGGCACCCTGGTGGGCGCGCTCTGCTTCCAGGCGGCGGCGGAACTCACGCCGGCGTTGGTGCCAGTGCTCTCCTTTTCCCTGCCGAGTCTTTTCCTGGTGATCCTGCTGCCGCTATTGAAGGGGAGGGGGGCAGCATCCGCCCTGGTTGCGGCAGCCGTTGCGACAACACTGCTACTCTCGGGGTTTTCTACCGCAGCGCTATTGGCGGGTGGTATCTCGGGCTCGGTCGTGGGCGCTTTTTGGGGGGAGGAACGATGACTAGCAAAGTGGTGGCGTTGATCGGGTGCGCGGGGCTCTCCACCTATCTCATGCGCTTGATCCCGCTGGTGCTGACCTCGCGCCGGGTGACCGCTACGCAGACCCTCTCCCCGCGCCTGCAGGGCTTTCTCGGAGCGGTGGGTCCTTCCTTCGTGGCAGTGTTCGTAGTCTACTCGATACTTCCGTCCGGGGGAGCGAAGATCGATCCGCTCCAGGTAGCCATCAAGATCGTGGCGCTGCTGCCGGTTGCCTTGGTCTATCAGAGATCGGGCAATTTCGGCAGCTCAGTGCTGGCGGGGCTCGCCAGCTACGGAGCACTTTACCTGCTGGCCGGTGCATAGTCAGGCTTATTTCCAGGGCTAACCACTTCATCGAAGCAGGAATCCGTGATACGATGTATCACAAGCAGCAAGCGAGGGAGGAAATGTTTATATTGAGAGGGACATCAGTTAGCTTACGAATTCACCAGCCACAAAGGAGCGTCTGGAGCGTCTCGCTCGTGCGACGAATCGTTCAAAGGTCTCTCTCGTTGAAGTTGCTATTGAAAACTATCTTGATCTGAATGAATGGCAGATGAAGGAAATAGAAAAAGGGCTAAAAGAGGCGGAGGAAGGCCAGTTGACGCCACACGAAGATATTTTGGTGCACTGGGAAGCGAAAGTTGCAGATTCTTTGGACTGACGGCGCCAGACGAAACCTTGATTCCATCGAAGCGTTGAGGCATAAAACGCGACAGCAATCGTAGCGAGGGGCTAAATGTTGCGTGGCGATGGACCCGTTCAACGGCTACCTGCCATCGCCTCCGCTTACTGAAAACCGCGCACGACAAAGCTAACCGCATCCTGAGTCTTCCCGGCCTGGTCGACCAGCGCCAGATGATACTTTCCTGGCTGCGGCGCCCAACGCCTTCCTTCATACCCCGACCCCAGTTGCTCTCCGTTCAACTGCCAACTGAAATCCTTGCCGCCGGCGTTCTCCGCCTCAAAGAAAACCAACTGGTTTTCCTCGGGGATGTCGGGATCGATCACGATGACGGTTCCTGCGGGCGGATAGGAAATGCGCGGTATCAGCCAGGAGTTGTCACTTCTGACCTGCGCCGCCATGGGTAGCGGCTCGGTCCCCGCCAGGAAAAGCTCGCTACGCTGGGCCTCGCTCCCCGCCGGGAACGCGGTACTGGCGGAAATCACCCCGCGCGGACGCGGCGGCGCAACACTGCGGCTGTCGCGGTGCAGCTGGTTCATTACCTCCAGCCAGACCGGCGCTGCCCCGGATATGCCGGACACGTTCCACATCGGCGCTCCGCTGAAGTTCCCCACCCAGACGCCGACGGTGTAGCGGCGCGAAAAACCGACACACCAGTTGTCGCGCATGTCCTTGCTGGTTCCGGTCTTTACCGCGCTCCAGAAGCGGGTGGAAAGCGGGTTGTCAAAGCCGAAGGCGACGCTTCGCGAGGAGCGGTCCGCCAGGATGTCGACAACTACGTGGGCCGCATTGCGGTCCATAGTCCGCACAGACTTGCCAGGCGCCCCCGGCGTGAACCGCAGAGCGCTCCGGACGCCCCCCTGCGCCAGGGTGCGGTAGGCGTTGGCGAGTTCCTGCAAGGAAACCTCGGCGGTGCCGAGCGCCAGGGAGAAGCCGTAAAACTCGGCCGGCTGGCGCAGCTCAAAGCCGGCGCGGCGCAGCCGCTCCGCAAAGGGCTCGGTGCCGACCAGAAGCTGGGTGCGCACCGCGGGAATGTTGAGGGAAGAGGAGAGAGCGGTGCGCACCGAGACGGGGCCGCGCGAGCGATGGTCGTAATCGTGCGGTACATAAAGCCCGCGCTCGGTCGGAATATGCAGAGGGGTGTCCTCCAGGATAGAGGCGGCAGTCAGCAGGCGCTTCTCGATGGCGAGTTCGTAAAGAAACGGCTTCAAGGTCGATCCGGCCTGCCGCCTGGCGCTCACCCCGTCCACCTGGCTCTCGCCCACCCCGCCGACATAGGCGAGCACTTTTCCGGTCGCGTTCTCGATCACGATGACAGCACCTTCCCCCACATTTTTTCCCTCCAGCGCGTTGAGCTGCTGGCGCAGGCTCTCTTGCGCGAAGCGCTGCAAGCGCAGATCGAGGGTGGTAGGGATGCGCCGGGTCGCCACCTGAAGCCGGCTCCCCGGTCCGGAACCGGTGGTGGCGGTGAGCCGGCGGGCCAGGTGAGGAGCCAGGGCGGTGCGAGCCTGCACCCGGTAGGGGCGGGAAAGCCTCCCGGCGGCAAAGGCGCGCATGCCGGGCTCCCTACCCTGGGGCGCCAGAGAGCGCGCCAAGGTTTCCGCCCGGCACCCCACCTCGCCAGGAAGGGCATTGGGTGCCGGGATGAGTGCCGCCAACAGGCACGACTCGCGCTCGTCGAGCCCGGACGCTTCCTTGTCGAAGAGCCCACGGGAGGCTGCGGCGATTCCCTGCAACTCTCCTCTGAAACTGATCAGGTTCAGGTAGGCCTCAAGGATCTGCTCCTTTTTCCAGGTTTTCTCGAGTTCCCGGGCCGCTTGCATCTGGTCCCATTTCTGGCGCAGCGATTTATGCCCCATGAGGGGAGCTCCCTTTTGCACCATGACGGCCAACTGCATACTGATGGTACTGGCCCCGCGGGCCTTAGAGCCGAAAAAACGGTTCATGACCGCTGCCCCGACCGCCTTCCAGTCGACTCCTGCGTGTTGGTAAAAATTGCGGTCCTCCGAGTGCAGCACCGCCCGCAGCAGCGCCGGCGAGACCTCCTTCAGCTCCACCCACTCCAGCCGGCGGCCGGTCTTGTCGATGCGCACCTCATGAATCAACTCGCCGCGCCGGTCGACAATCAGCGCGTCCGAGCGCAGATGGGCGGCTTTCACCTGCGCAAAGCTGGTAAGGGCGCCCGCCTCGGTTACCAGGCAGAGAAGTACCATCAGTAGCGCCGGCAGGATAAATCGAGAGATCTTCCCCATCAGTCGCCCACGCTCAGCGCCTGATTCGGCAGTTCCCCAAACATCTCGGGCGCATAGAGCGCCTCGACTCTGGTCGGCGGCAGATGGAATTTCCCCTCGTTATTGAAACGGACCGTATATTCGAGCACCAGTTTCCCTTTGGGCAGATAGTCGTAGTAAGCGCGGTAGGCTTCCTGGGCCCGTTCCTCGAAGACCGGCCAGCTGCGGTTCTTTTCCCCCTCGGCAAAAATGGCCGAATCGCGCCCCAGCCCGGAGCCGAGAATCGTGGTGCCGCCCGGGACCGGATCGCTGACCGCGACCCAGGTCATGTCGCTTTGCGCCTCGATTTCCAGCCGCACCCGGGCGATATCGCCGCGGTTCCAGCGCCCCTTGACCCGCTGCTCGATCGGGCTCACGCTTCTTTTGATGCGATAACCGCTGGAGAGCGCTTCCTTAAGCGGCAGGGCGGCCAGGCTCATGATGCTGGCCCAGGGCTTCCCGCTGCCGTTTTGCTGCACGGTGAGCTGCGCCGGGCCTTCCGGCCAGGCAAAGGAAACAGTTTTCCCCTTCTTGTCGCTCCCCCAGTCGACCGATTTGACCGTGCCGGCGAGCTCCGCCCGGGTGGAGCCGGTGACCGGCGTCGCTTCGAACTTCCTGGAGAATTTGTCGAAGGCGACGACCCCCCAGGCGTTGGCGATGGTGGTATCCCAGCTGCCATGCGTCTGGCGCGCCAGAGCCCCCCGGACCAGGCGGGGTATCTCGGGGCGCCAGCTCCCCTGGCCCAGAAAAGCGATCAGGGCACGCAGGGCGTTGGTGTCTGTCGAAACCATCAGCCACCAAAGCCGGTCCGATTGTTCGGTGGAAAAGTTCATGGTGCTTCCCTGGAAGTTGAGCCGCGAACGGATGATCTGCTCCGCCTCCTTGAGCCGTTTGGTCCGCTCCGGTATCTCCTCGGTCCGCTTCAGGATGTTAAGCCAGTCGAGTAGCGCCGAGGTCGGCCAGAGGTTTGGTTCCAGTGCGATGCTGGAAAGGAGCTTGGCGCTCGCCCCGCCCCGCTGGGAGAGCGCCTCGAGCGCCGCAAGTTTCTGGATGGAGAGGTCCGCGGTTTTAAAGGACGACTCCCGGCGCAGTTTCCCTTCGATAAAGGCGACCAGCCCCTTTTCCATCTGCAAGATCAAATGGTCCGGTAACTCCCGCCCCGATTCCTTGGTGATGGAAAGGATGTAGGCGGTGAGGACCGGGTTTCCCTCCAGCCAGGGCGAGGGGAAATACTTCACCAGCCCGTTTGCGTCCAGATGGGCGGGCAGCTTTGTCACGACCTGTTTCCAAAGTGCGTCGTCCTTGAGGCTGATGGCGCGTGAAACGCTCTGCTCCATGCAAGAGTAGGGGTAGCTCTTCATGAACTGCACCACGCCCCCCAAGCCATCGGCCAGTTTGGGGCGCAGGGCCACGTTCACTCCGCCGCGACCCTTGACTGCATCGCCCGGCATCCGGACTTCCAGATCATAATTTTTATCTATCTGAGCCACCGTCGCCTGGTACACCTGCAGCGGGACCGCCGCGAAGACCCGCTGGGTGACCTTCACCTTGTCGAACCCGTCGCCCCCCTCTTCCTTCACCTGCGCTTCCCAGGTGGCGGACTCGATACCGGCTGGGACCTGCGCCGGCCAGGAGAGTTCCCTCGCCTCTCCCGGAGCAAGCTTGAGGGGAATCGGATCGAACCCTGCGCCTGTCGACCAGGAAGGACGGGCGCTGGCAGATAGAGACATCTCGCGGTTGGAGGCGTTACGCACCGTGAAGAGGGCGCTGAAACGGTCCCCCTGCCGCACCAGAGGCGGGAGTCCGGAGAGTACCATCAGGTCCTGCGTGGTCCGGATACTCGTGCGCCCCGTGCCGAACAGGCCGGTCCCCGCGCTGGCGACCGCGACGACCGCAAAGCTGGTCAGCGAGTCGTTGAGCGGTATTTCCAGCGTCGCCTCTCCCTGGGAGTTGAGCTTGACCCGTCCCTTCCAGGCAAGAAGGGTGTCGAAAAGCTCCCGGGCGCTCCTCACGCCACCGCCGCCGCCCGCCGGCAGCGCTTTTAGGCCGTAGTGACGGCGCCCCACCACCTGGCTTTGGGCAGTCGAGGTCTCTATTTCGTGCCCCCGCCTCCCCATCATGACATCGAGCAGCTTCCAGCTGTCATTGGGCATCAGCTCCAAAAGCCCCTCGTCCACGGCGGCGACGGCTACCTCGGCATCCTTCGGGAGCGCTCCCCCGTCGGCTCGGGCCACTTTGATGGTGATCTGCGCCTTGCCCCGCACCTGGTAGGTCGTGCTGTCGGCAGTCACCTTCACTTTCAGCTCATGAGCCTTTCTCCCCACCCTGATCTCGCTCATCCCGAGGCGGTAGGTCGGCTTGCCGGGGTCGAAGAGCGCCGTCGGCTTGGTCCCGGCGCTCCGGCCGCGCACGCAGAGGGCGGAGACGAAGACGTTGGGCGCGTAGTTGCTCTTGACCGGCACGCTGACCAGGGGATCCTTGCCGTTGAGCTTCTTCACGTAGGCGTCGATGATCCCCTCGCGCTCGACCGTCACCAGCACCGTCGCGCTCCGGAAGGGGGCGCGCACCTGGAATTTGGCGTTCTCGCCCGGGTTGTAGGATTTTCTTTCCGGCAAAAGGTCGATGCGGTCGCTGTCTCCCGCTTCGAACCACCACTCCCCCTGTCCCGCGACCCAGACGTCGCGGTTAGAGGACGAGCTGTTCCCCGCCGCGTCGCTGACCGTCGCCTGCAGGATGACGTTGCCCGAAACCGGGGATTTAGCTGAGCAGTCGAGGACCCCCTTTTCATCCGTGGCGCCGGAGCAGACCGGCCCCGCCGACTTGGTTTCCGTCACATGCTCGTAGGAATAGAAGCCACCCACCAGGCGTTTGCGGTGCGAGTAGATCTTTCTGCTGAAAAGCTCGACAGCGACCTTTGCCCCCCCTACCGGTTTTCCCCTTACGTCCAGGACGACCGTCTTGAACTTGAGGGCCTCCCCGCTGGAGGACCAGGAATCCGGTTTGATCCCGACCAGAAGTTGCGAGGACCAGAGCGGCACGCGCCCGGTAACCGTCTGGATCTCGCCGTTGGGGTCGCGAAATTCCAGCTCGGCGATCAGGAGGTGGGGAGCGCTGAGTTGCGGCAGGTCTCCGATTCTGGCCCGCAGGGCGCCGGTTTTGTCCAGCACGAGGTCCTGGCTGTGGAAGCTTGGCTTTTCGGGCGGGGCTTCCTGGGTCGCGGCATCCTCATCGTCCTCCTCGCTGCGGGAGTGCTCGTAGGCTTCCTCCTTCACGACACCTGCTGCCACCTTGCCGTTGGCAAAGGAATAGTCCTCGTAGTCATTGAAAATAACAGAGCGCGGCTTGATCTGGCTGCGCAGCTTGACCGGAGCGCCCCCGGCGCCGCCGCCGGAGAGGTGCGAGACGAAGAGATCGACCTCGACAAAGGGAGCCTGCACCGCGGGTTCCTTGGGCGGCTCGACCACTCCCTTCATGAGCGAGACGCGGAACTCTTCCAGGCGGAAGGAACCGGACTCCCAGCCGTCGACGTAAAAGTTTGCTGCAACCCCGGGCTCCTCGCTCCCTTCGGCACCCTTTTGCCCGTTACCCGTCAGCTTCTTCGCCAAGTACACGTCGTAGTAGCCCAGTTCGGCACCCTTGGGGAGGACCATGGTGGTCTCGGAACTGTTGTCCGCTCTCCAGGTCAGCGGGAACTCGTAATGCTGCCCGCTGCCGCGATGCTTTACCACCACCGCCTGCGGCAATTCCGCCACCTTGCGGAGATCGAACCCCTTCATGGCGAGGTTCCTCATGAAATGCTTCATGTGTAGGGTGTCCCCCGCCCGCACCAGGGTGCGGTCGAAGACGGTATGGGCGATCGTGTGTTCGGTGAACTCGTCGCCGGGGAGGTTGAAGCGCCAGTTCTCGATCCCCCGGTCCCAGCTGGAGTGGACGAAGGTGAGATCGTCGGTTTTCCTGGCGAAGACGAAAAGGCCGCTCCCCATCCCCTGCAGCATCGACTGGTTGTTGTCGGAGAACTCGTCTTCTTCCTGCTCACCCGCATTGCTTTCGGAGCAGTAAGGGAGCTTATGGGAGAGTTTCGCCCTGACCCGGGCGATGCCGTCGGTGTCGGTTTTCCCCTGCCAGTGCAGCTTTCCTTGGCAGTCGCGAATGTTCACCTCGGCGCCCGCGACCGGCAGCCCCTGGTCCAGGCTGGTCACCCAGACCAGCGAGGATTCCCGTCCCCACTTGAAATGAGCCGACATGTTGGTCACCAGCACCGCCGAGGAGACGTACATGGGCCGGGGTTTTTCTAAAAGAGCGGCTCCGAGGATGGGGCTTTCCAGCTCGACGATATGAAAACCGGCCTTTTTGATGGGAATCCCGACCACCTCGAAAGCCTTGTCGCCCCCCGGTTTGGGGATGACGAAATCCTCAGCATCGGTACTCTTGAGAAGCGGCTTGTTGCGGCGCGCGAGCCGTACCTTGCGCAGCCACTCGATGATTTTCTCCTCGCGGTTGGAGGGGATGAGCTGCTGTTTCACCTTGATAGGCGGGACAGGCGTAGCGGCTTTCGCCTGGGAGCCCGAGAACCAGGAGGAAACCTTCTCGCCAACAGCGTGAGCCTTCTGAATAACGGCATCTTTAACATCATTGAGGTCCTTCAGATCCCTGCTGTCCTTGGAGTCCTTCATCTTTTCGGCAGGCTTTGGCGCTTCGTCCGGCTTAAGCCTGCGTGCCTTGACCCTCGGTTCCAGGCTGCGCAGGGTGACCGGAATGGCGGATTCGCTGCTCAATTCAACGATACCAAAGGGGGCGGCGAACTTTGCCAGAGGCGGGAATGCGTCCGTGTTGACATGAAGGGGGAACTTGGCCTTATTAGCGGCAGGCCTGCCGGCGTCATCCTTCAACCCCTTGGGGAGTTCGATGACGAAGGCCTTCTTCTCGGGAAAGGGACCGGGGAACCTGATGCTGGTCAGGTCGCCATCGTTTTGCACCCCCTCTTCATCCTCACCTGCAGCCAGTCCCGGCCGGTATATCTTCTTGCCCGACTTCATAACGATCTGCCTGGCCAGCTGCGCCGGCACCGGCGACGAGAAGTGCAGCACCATCGGCGTCATCGGGATGCAGGGGGCGGTGGCTTTGGTCCGCTCGCATTGGAAGGAAACAGTGAACTGATCCCGCACGGTGAAATCGACTATCTGGTCGGCGGTCGTAGGCACGCCGCTGGTCGACCTGATGCCAGATCCCCAGATTAACTTGACCGCAGCTTTGCTCGGGAAGTTCTGGCGGCAGCGAATGGTGAGCGTCCGCGGATTGTCCGGGCGGCCGGCGGCCTTCAGGACCGTGCTGCGCTCCACGCCCTTGACGATCTGGATTCCGAGGGTTTCAGCGACGGCTTGAACGCTGAAACGGACATGGGCAAGCACCGTGGTCTGGTCCGGTTCACCATCCAGGGTGAGAATAAAAATCTGCCCCTCGTCGATGGTCGCGCCATCACCGGGACGCGAGCCGACGATAGCCGGTCCGCCGGTGGAGAAGGAAAAGACCCGCTCACCGCCGACGGCGCTGCCGGCGAGAGTTTTCAGGCCGTCGTGCAGGGTGAAGGAGCAGGCAATGCCGGCCGGAAGGTCGCAATCGAAATCGAAGACCCAGTTGGTCACGTCGGCCCAGCGTCCGGCGCCCTTTTCCGGGCAGGAAATGTCGAAGGGGCTTTCATTGCGGGGATCGCCGAAGCTTGTCATCGGTTCGGAAAAACGGGCGGCGACCTGACGGACCCCCTTGACCGTTCCTGAAGGGGAGAAGAAATCAACCCGGGCGGCTTCTTGAGCGTGGCTCCAACCGGCGAGAATAATGAGGGAAAAAGCGGTAGCAAGGGATAGGAAATGTCTCACGCGTGCTCCTCCTGGATGGTCGGGGTGATCATCGAAATGAGGCGGGTGATGCATGGGAACTGGCTCCGCAGCTGCCTGTCCCCCTTTAGTTTTTATCCGGGGAAGATTCGGTTCAGGCAGTAAGCATACCGGCGGCGCGACATTTGTCACGCGGGAAGGAAAATGGAAAGGAACGCCCTTCGACTCCCCTCAGGGACCGGCCGTCACCATCTTCGCAGACTTCACAAACTCCCCCTCGCCCTCCGGGAGAGGGGGAAAGGCGGCAATACAGGCTCTGGGGAATTTTGCCGGAGGGAAAACTACCCCTGTCAACGCCACCTTAATGGAGAGGGCAGGTTAGACAGGGGGGCCTCACTCAGCTCCGGCCCGCCGCACCGCTGATCAACTGTTTCAACCAACCGTATCCGCTCACCAGGATGATGCCGGGAAGAACAAGCATCGCCCCGACCAGAAAGCTCAACTCCAGAGGCTCGTTCAGGAGCCAGACCCCGAAAGCCATGCCGAAGAGTGGGGTCATGAACGAGAAAACGCCCAAGCGGGAAGCCAGATAGTTACGCAGCAGCCAGAACCAGACCAGAAAACTGGCAAAGGAGACTATCAGTGACTGAAACAACAGGCTCCCCCAGGCAAGGAGAGTGGGTTTGAAGCCGGTCTGTCCCAGCATAACGGCCGCCAACATCAGCAGAACGAAGGCTCCCACCAACTGATACAGCAGCGTTTGAGTCACTGACGATCTGGAAAGACTGGAACAGCGCACCACAACCGTTGTCGCTCCCCAGGCTATTCCACCAAGCAAACCAAGAAAATCTCCTAAAAGGATGTTGGTAGAGGCAGGGCTAACTGTGTGCGAGCTGCGTGCAAAAAAAGCTATGACAATGCCGGCAAAGGCCAGTAGAATGCCGACCCATTGCAGTAACTGCAGCCGCTCCGCGGGAAGCCTCCAATGCAGCCCAAGCGCGGCGAAGACGGGGGCGGTGTAGAGAAAGACCACCATGTGGGAGGCGTTGGTGTAGCGCAATCCCTGGCCGACAAAGAGGTATTCCAGCGCGAAAAGAAATCCCACCAGGAGCCCGGGGCGCCAGGTGCCATCTGCCAGGGACATCCGCTCTCCGCGAAAAAACATCAGCAACCCCACCAGTAGGGCAGCGATCCCCGATCGGAGCGCGATCTGCAGCAGAGGGGAAATGTCAGGCGCGGCCGCCTTCAGTACGACCTGCTGCAACCCCCAGATGATGCAGAGGAGAAACATTAATCCAATTGAACGAGCGTCGATTGCTTTACGGGGGTCTATGACAGGCTCCTTCACTAAATGTTTACAGTATCTCGCGTTCAATAATGGTTGCAGAGCTAACAGTGGCGCCGGAATCTATGCTAAGCTGACAACAATCATGGGCATCGTCCCCACTCAGCCGAACCGGGACGCGGAAGCGTCCCCTGAGGCATTCCCACGCGGGAGCGTGGGAACGATATCTAGAGGGGCCTCTGCCATTGCAAGCGACCCGTGGGAACGATAGCTAACGTTCACACTATCCAATGCCTTGAGGAAACTCTCCCTCCCCTTCAAGGGGAGGGCCGGGGTGGGGATGGGGGAAACTGCCAGTACCTGGCATGAGATGAAACGTGTACCACAAAGCCGCTGTTAAATGAAGGTCAATACAGTCCCGCCACGCGTAACCTGCATTGACAGAAAGTTCCATCGCGTTGACATACGTGCGGCAATCTGCCTATTAAAAAATCGGGATGAACTAGTGTAGGAGTGAAAATGCCGGAAATGTTCAAGGTACTTCCGCCCGCGGAGGCGCTCAAAGTTTGGTTCGATCACGCGTCCCCTTTCCCCCGCGTGGAAAGCATCGCTACCGAGGAGGCCCTCGATCGGGTGCTGGCTGAGAGATTGACGGCCCGATCCGCACTCCCGACCTTTGCCCGCTCCACGATGGACGGCTATGCGCTGCGCGCCGAGGACAGCTTTGGCGCAACCGAGTCACTCCCCGCCTACTTTTCCGTTATCGGCGAGGTACCCATGGGGCGCTCGTTTCCCCAGACCGTCGGCCCGGCCCAGGCTGCGGTCATCTACACCGGCGGCATGCTCCCCGCGGGTGCCGATGCGGTGGTGATGGTGGAGCGCACCCAAAAGCTCGACGCCGCCAATATCGAAGTGCTGCGCTCCGTAGCGCCGGGCGAGAACCTGGTCTACGTCGGTGAGGATGTCAAAGAGGGCGAGCTGCTCTTCGAGGCGGGAAGCATCCTGCGGCCGCAGGATCTCGGCGGGCTGATGGCTTTGGGGATCACGCAGGTCAGTGTTGCCGCCAGGCCGCGCGTGGCGATCATCTCCACCGGCGATGAGGTAATCGCGCCGGGGCAGACTCCCAACCCGGGCCAGATCCGGGACGTCAACACCTACACGGTGGCAGGTCTGGTCGCCCGCGCCGGCGGGATTGCGGTCCCTTGCGGCATCATCGGCGACAATTACCAGGCGCTCCTCTTGGCAACGCGCGCGGCCCTGGAAAACGCTGATATGCTGGTGATTTCCGCAGGGTCCTCCGTTTCGACGCGCGACCTTACCGCGGACGTCCTGAACGCCCTGGGAGAGCCGGGGGTGCTGGTGCATGGAGTGGCAGTAAAGCCGGGCAAGCCGACCATCCTGGGGGTCTGTAACGGCAAGCCGGTGATCGGTCTGCCGGGCAACCCGGTCTCCGCCATGGTGGTTGCCGGTCTTTTTCTGGTGCCGATGCTGAGACGCCTGCAGAACAACCCGCGCCCGCTACTGCGGCAGCGGCTGACTGCGCAACTTACTCACAACCTACCCTCTGTGCCGGGGCGTGAGGACTATATCCAGGTAAAACTGGTCGAGCGCGAAGGCCGGCTCTGGGCCGAACCGGTTTTCGGCAAATCAAATCTCATTTACACGCTGGTCAAGTCCGATGGAATGATTTGCATCCCGCTCAATTCGAACGGTTTATACCAGGGCGAAGCTGTCGACGTAGAGTTGTTTTAGATCTCACCCTGTGGTAGGAGGCAGCTTATGAGCAAACGCCAGAACTTTTATCTCGAGAATATTCCGTTTGACGAAGCATGGCAGCGCTTTGTCACGGCCATGGAGGGGGCCGGGGTCTGGGACGCCCTTCCCGGTGAAGCCTTGCCGCTCGACGAGGCGCTCGGCCGGGTCACTGCCGCGCCGGTCTGGGCGGCGCTTTCTTCACCCGGCTACCATGCCTCCGCGATGGACGGTTACGCCGTTCGTTCGCTCGACACCCTTGGCGCGACGGAAACCGCTCCCAAGCGCCTGACGCTCGGCCCCGAGGGGCAGGCGAAGTACGTCGATACCGGCGACCCGATTCCTGCCTGGGCCGATGCGGTCATCATGATCGAGCATACCCAGCAGATTGAGGACGCAGCCGGGGCCGATTTTATCGAAATCCAGGCCGGCATCGCGCCCTGGACGGCGATCAGGCCGATGGGCGAGGACATGGTGGCGACCGAACTGGTGCTCCCCGCCAATCACCTGCTTAAGCCGGTCGACCTCGGTGCGCTCGCGGGATGCGGGCACCCGACGGTGAGCGTGCGCCGCAAGCCGCGGGTCGCCATTATCCCGACCGGCACCGAGCTGATAACCGTCGACCAGGCGGCACGCGAAGGGGTGAAGTCGGGTGACATCATCGAGTACAACTCGCTGGTCTTGGCCTCTCAGGTGCGCGAATGGGGGGGCGAGCCGACCAGGTGCCCGATCGTCGTCGACGATTACGAGCTCATTAAGTCGACCGTGCTGGCCGCGGCCGCCACCCATGACCTCGTGCTGGTGAATGCCGGCTCCTCGGCGGGAAGCGAGGATTTCACCTCCAGCATCGTGGAGGATTTAGGCACCCTGCTGGTGCACGGAGTCGCCATCCGTCCCGGCCACCCGGTCATCCTCGGCATGATTGACCGGCACAGTACGCCCATCATCGGGATTCCCGGCTACCCGGTCTCCTGCGCGCTGACCGGGGAGAACTTTGTCGAGCCGCTCATCTCGCACTGGCTGGGCCGGCCGGGTAGGGAAAAGCCCAGGATGAAGGCGACCATCAGCCGCAAGCTCCTCTCGCCCATCGGCGAGGACGAAATGGTGCGCGTGACGGTCGGCCGGGTAGGGGAGCGCACCGTGGCGGCGCCGCTGTCGCGCGGGGCGGGCGTCATCACCTCGCTGGTGCGTGCGGACGGCATTGTCCGGATCCCGCGCTTTTCCGAAGGGGTCGATACCGGCCAGGAGGTGACTGTTGAGCTGTACCGGGATCCCGCGGAAATCGAGCGCACCCTGGTCCATATCGGCAGTCACGATCTTTGCCTGGATCTGCTGGCCCAGTTTCTGGCGGATGCCGGACGCCGCTTCACCAGCGCCAACGCCGGGAGCCTGGGCGGATTGACCGCTCTCAGGCGCGGCGATGCCCACCTGGCCGGCTCCCACCTGCTGGACCCGGAGACGGGAGGCTACAACGTTTCCTACGTGAAGCAGTATCTGCCCGACACGCCGGTCGTGCTGCTGACCTTCATGCACCGCGAACAGGGGCTCATCGTGGCTCCGGGCAATCCGAAGGGGATCAAGGGACTGGCCGATCTGACCCGGGACGAGGTGCGCTTCGTGAACCGGCAGCGCGGTGCCGGCACCCGGGTCCTGCTCGACTACCTCCTGGAAAAGCAGGGGATTTCCTCCGCGAACATCCAGGGGTACCGGCGCGAAGAGTACACCCACCTGGCGGTTGCGGTGGCCGTGACCTCGGGCGCGGCCGACTGCGGGCTCGGCATTGCCGCCGCGGCCCGCGCGCTCGACCTCGACTTTATTCCGCTGGAAAAAGAGCGCTACGACCTGGTCATCCCCCGCGTGCACTACGAGAGCGAGCTTTTGCGTCCGCTGCTCGAACTCATCCGCGGGCCGCACCTGCGCCGCGTGGTGGACGCCCTGCCGGGCTACGATACGGCGCACATGGGCGAGGTCGTCGCCGGGTGCTAGCTAAGGGAGAACCGGGTCGGTAACTTAATGAAGCGGCCAGAGCCCCGCTCGGAATTTTTCATGAGATTTTTTCGGCAGGCGACTTGACATCAGGAGCGTGCTGCCAGACAATGAATGATACTTTTAGGACGGGAATACCATGAAAGGGAAGAGCCATCTCAGCCTGACCGGGAACCTTTGCTTTAATCGGGCGGAGGAAAAATTCCTGGGCGGGAACCAGATCGAACTTTTAGAGAAGATCGATGAACTTGGATCGATAACCAAAGCTGCCAAGGCAGTCGGAATCAGCTACAAAACAGCCTGGGATTTGATTAACACGATCAACAATGTGGCGGATCAGCCGCTGGTCGATCGTCTTACCGGCGGCAGGGGAGGCGGAGGAACCAGCCTCACCGTCGCAGGGAAAAAGGTCATTGCGCAGTTCAACATCGTCCAGGAAGAATTACGTAAGGTACTGGATAACCTGGAAGACAGGCTCGGAGACACCGATAGTCTGTTCCAATTTTTACGGAGGATTTCCATGAAAGTCAGCGCGCGCAACACATTCGCAGGGACTGTTTCCGCTATCACCAAAGGTGCCGTTAATTCGGAAGTCACTCTTACACTCAAAGGCGGCGTACCCTTGGTCGCAGTTGTCACCAACGGCGCCATCGAGAACCTGGGGTTGCAGGTTGGCGGCGCAGCCTTTGCCATAATCAAGGCGAGTTCAGTCATTATTGGCACTGACCTGCACGACGCCAAAATCAGCGCCCGCAATGTCTTCTGCGGCACTATTAGCAAAATAATCGAAGGACCGGTCAACACCGAAGTCGACGTTGAGATCGGCGGCGGCAATACCGTCAGCGCAGTTATCACCCATGGCAGTTCGCAGCGGCTCGAACTTAAGGAAGGCGGCCACGCCTGCACCCTGTTCAAAGCCTCCAGTGTCATCCTCGGCGTAAGCTGATCGCTGAAATAGACGGTAAAAACCGGAAGTAATGTATGACGAAAAAAAGGGACATCGACAACGATGCCCCTTTTTTTGCGCGCTTATTGGTAGGGATACCCCTTGCGGGTATCCTCGGAGATGAACTCAGCCGTTTACGTCCCTCCCCTTCAAGGGGAGGACGGATGGGGATGGGGGATCCGTAGGGGCGAATCATCATTCGCCCGGACACTCTCGCGTTAGGGGGAGGCCCGCTAGCTTCATTAAACGCTGGCAGATAAAAGCAGCTGCCTAGGAGTTTGTCGGACTTTCCCGACGTAATGTGCTATACTCGCGCTACTTTAATGTAATGGTTTAAAGGAGTTGCGCGAGATGTCTCTCAAATTTATTGAAGTTGACCGGGAAACTCTGTATCTAC